>Ga0302286_10003357_pt1 | contig 10807 bp, 7 predicted proteins | sample III_Fen_E2_3_FD_198765 | JGI IMG/M metagenome (GOLD analysis project Ga0302286, IMG submission 198765) | Peat permafrost microbial communities from Stordalen Mire near Abisko, Sweden - III_Fen_E2_3 | ecosystem: Environmental > Terrestrial > Soil > Wetlands > Permafrost | place: Sweden: Abisko...
AAAAAGTAGACTGTTCAAGACTAAATGTAACTGAATCACCAATGATTAAGGCGCCGGTCAGTACGGCAGTACTAATAGCTATTCCTGTGGCTACAAGTAGATTAGCTTTGAAATAATGAATGAAACTATTGAATGCCAGTTTAAAACGTGTCATTGCAACCTACCGTTTTTAAGGTGATAAACCTGATCCATTTGCGCTGCAAGTTCTGACGAATGGGTGACGATGATGAGCGAAATACCTTCTTCGCCACTTAAATGGTTCAATAGACTGGCAAGATTACCGGCATTTTGTTCGTCGAGAGCGCCAGTTGGCTCGTCGGCTAATATCAGCTGTGGTTTGTTAATTAAAGCACGGACAACCGCAGTTCGCTGGCATTCGCCTCCTGAAAGTTCAGCAGGTTTTTGGTTCCGTTGTTCCCAGATTCCGACCTTCCGAAGTAAGTGTTCAGCCCAATCTTTTTCAGCTTTACCAACAACTTTTTTTATTGGTAAAACAGGTAGCAGAACATTTTCCCATAACGTACACTGCGGCAATAGATTATGCATCTGAAATACGAAACCAAGTTCCCTGTTGCGAAAATGTGCCAGTTCCTGCTGCGTATAACCGGTAATTTGTTTGCCTTTGAATATGATTTCACCAGAATCGGGCTGATCGAGTGTTCCGATCAGATTAAGCAAGGTTGTTTTTCCCGATCCGCTTGGACCGGCTATTGCGATTTTTTGATTAACAGAAACTTCCAGATTAAGTACATCTAGCACTTTTCTAAAATTGCTTTTCAACGGATCGCCGTAACCTTTCGATATGTTTTTTAATTGAAGAATCATTTTATCTAATGGTGTATAATATGCACATAATCAATCATGAGACATTTGTAAACTTTGATATACATTTATCATTTCATTCGTATGATCTTGTATATTAAATTGAATTTCAACCCCTTTTCGTGCATTTTCGCTTAAACTGTTTAGTTTTTCATGATCGGACAATAAACTGACTAACGCCTCACAAAGTGCTTCCGGCGTATTTGGCTGATAAACAATTCCTCCGCCTGACCGATTAACAATTTCGGGAAATGCACCCAAAGCTGGTTGTACCACCGGAACGCCAGAGGCCATTGACTCGAGTAAATACATCCCGAATGCTTCGCCATTCCGGACAGGAACTGAAACAATCGATACTTTGCTGAAAAAAGCTTTTCTGCCGGTTTCCACAAAATCTTCGATAAACTCGACTTCCCTGTTAAGCTTTTCCTTAATGAGTTTATTCCAGATTTCTTTGATATATTTTGTATCTGCACCTGTAGAACCACCTGTTGCAATGAGTTTTACATCTTCGAAACCAGTCCTTTTTTTAAGTTGTATAAAGGCATCGACAAATATATCAAATCCATTTTCGTGACACATTCTGGAAATATATCCGATATTTCTACCTTTATCATTGGTTGGAATAAACAGATAATCTGTGGGATCGACACCTAAATATATGTTTCTGACCTTTTCCCCCGGCAATTTCATTCGTTCTTGCATTACTTTCGAAAAGTAATCACTTACGGCTATAAAAAGATCAACATCTTTCGCCTTTTCACTCATGAGGTTCCAGATCCGGTCACGAAAAACAGGTTTCATAGCATCCACCCAAACATCTTCATCCTGTAACGAACATATAATTGGCACATTTAATCTTTCTTTAACCCGATGGGCCAAGCCAAGCAATAATGCATTCGATATATGTACGACATCTGGTTTGCAATGCATTGTCATCCAGTCGACTAACCGCTCCAACTCCTCCTGTTGTTTTCCATCTTCACCTAATAACATCGAAACGGTCATCTCCTCAAGACCTTTAGCATTGGTTGAACCAGCCATGGAGGCTGCCATTTTAAGGAGTGGTTTTGAATTGAGAAGTTGATCAACCCAATGGGGCGCTCTTCGAAAAATTGGATAAAGTTGTTTTAGATAAATACTTACGGCGCCATAAAAGACGGGAATCTCCTTGAGATCATGTTCATCTGCGAAAATGGGGAGATACATCGGAATAATCGTCACATCATGACCTTGATCGCGAAGTGCAACAACATATTTACTGTCGCGCAGGCAATTACCGCAGTAAAAACTGCCTCCTGAGCCTGGGATAATCTGAACAATATTCATCGATGACAAGAGCTTAAATTGTTATTTAGATAGAACAACAATTATTTATGGCATATGTTGAAATCCGAAAGAAAATTGAAATCAAGTTTCAACTATTTCCCAAAACAATAAACCGTTCCGTCAAGGGCACAAACCACCATCAGATTTTCGATGACAGCCGGATTATTTAGAATTGAATTACCAATTTCATATTTCCAGATTACTGAACCATCCAAAAGTTTCAGCATTGCGATATCACCACGCATATTGGCAATCAGTACCTTATCCTGAATAATGACCGGAGATGCCTCTACCCGATTACCACTGTTGTAGCTCCAGAGAAGTTTACCGCTGTTTTTATCAAAACAATAGATAAACTTATCACGATTTCCCGACACGACTTTATCACCGGATAAAGCAGCCGAAGCGACAAATGGTTGCTTTAACTCTTTGTTATCCCAGCTCCAGACAATTTTACCGGCCTGAATATCAATTTTCGAGAACTTCCCGTCATAATCGCCAATATAAGCCATTTTATCGCTTACCGGACAAGAACCGGCAACATAGGTCGCTACATTGATTTTAGACGCTGATTTACCACTGTTGATGTCTACAATGTGAAGGAATCCATCGCAACCACCGAAAACAGCTTTACCGTTGAAACAAGCCGCGGCACCATTAATAAAGTTGTCTGATTCGTACATCCACCTCTTCTTACCGGTTTGGGCATCAATACAGTGAAGATTATAATCGTAACTTCCTACAATTAATGAGGTAGTAGTGCCTGATTTCCACCAGTTTGCAGATCCCATAATTTGGTTCTCGGTTTTATATTTCCAGATCAGTGAACCATCCGATAGTTTAAGGGCAAAAAGAGTACCATCAAGATTTCCAATATAGACTCTTCCGTTCAATATTAAAGCTGGCGCTTCAAAGGAATTTTCTGTTTTGTACTTCCAAATAAGCTTTCCTTTGAGATCAAGACAATAAACAATTCCATCAGTAGCTCCAATTATAATCTTTCCATCGCTGATCACTGGAGCTGATTTTATATTATCACCTGCACGGAAGGTCCAAAGTAGATTGGGCTTGTCTGGAAAGCTCACTTGAGTCGTCCCAAGAAGGTCCTGACTGCCGCGAAAGTTACTCCAGGTGGTTGAATTTTGGCCATTCGCACCCCCGAAAATGATAAAAAAAATGATAAAAAATATTAAAGGCTTCATAATGAGTCTTTTATTGATAATGCACCAGTCGGGCAAGCTTTGGCCACTTTTTCAGCCGTTTCGGCCAATCCCGCTTCAACTGATTCATTAAATGGAACACCAATTACGACATCAAAACCGCGTCCAATAAACGAAAAACCATATTTTTCCTGGTATTTGGAGGTCATTCGGACACAAATACCGCATTTAATACATTTCAACGGTTCATAAACGATCGAATGGGTAAAGAACTTGGTCATTGCTTTGCGGTTGTTTTCGGCAAAACGACGCTGGTTTGCATCGTACCGACCCGATAAATCCCTCAATTTACAAGTATCTATATCGCGGCAGTCACAATGAAGACATCTTTTGGCCTCCAGAATAGCTTCTTCTTTGGTGTAATTATTTGATTTAGTGTTTGATAAAGCGCTATTGTTATTAGGTGCTGACTCTTTTAGATATACGGAAAGCTCTTCCTTAAGCAGCTTTCCGAACCGCGAATTAAACAATCGCGGTTCTCCTTTGGGCTCTTCGCCCGATAAGTACTGTGCAACAGACCATGCAACCTCCTTTCCCTGCCCAACAGATCGGACAGCAAGCCTCGATGACCGCAGTGAATTTCCAATTGCGAAAACTCCTTTTATTGAAGTTTCGTAGCTGTTTTGGTTTGCTTCAATTCCCCTGGCATTTGTTGTGAAACCCCAGCTTCGGATTTCCTCAGTAAATATACCATTCGCAATTATTATTGCATCATATTGAATTTTAATGCTTTGAAACGCCAATGCATTAATTTCTTGTCCACCTTCAAAAGATACGCCTGTAGTTAATATTGTGTTGATCTCTTTTTCTAATACATTCAGTGGCAAAACTTCGGGTTTGATTTCTGTTCGAAGTAAACCTCCCGGCAAAGTATTTTTATCGTATAATACAGTTTTATAACCATTTAGCTGTAAATAATAGGCGGCAGCCAATCCGGCAGGTCCTGCTCCAATCACTGCCACTTTTTTCCCGTTTAAAGGTAACGGTTCGAAGGGATGAAGATCGTTTTCGTCGCCAACAAACCGTTTTAACAGGCAAATTGAGACCGAAGAGTCCACCGATTTGCGATGACAGGCCCCTTCGCATGGCGCAGGACAAATTCGACCTAAAATTGCTGGAATTGCAATGTCTTTTTTTACCAGTTTTAATGCTGCTTCAAATTTTCCGGCAGCAATCAATCGGTTCATTTGAGGAATATCCATGTGGGCAGGACATGCCACCTGGCATGGCCCTTCACAGTCGCCGACATGTTCGCTTAGCAGCAATTCCAGACCGGTCTGACGTGCTTCGAATATCTCTTCATCATCAGTAATCACTGACAATCCTTCGGTGGCAGTAACCGAACAGGAAGGAAATAACCTGCCATTGTCGGCATCTTTGACAAGACACAACATGCAGGAGGAAAAATGCCCCAATTCTTCGTTGTAACAGAGTGCTGGTATCTTAACTCCCACTTTTTCAGCAGCTTTTAAGACCGATGTTCCCTTTGTAACTTCAATTTCATGACCGTTTATCCTGATATGAACCATTATTTATAATCGATTGCATTTTGTGAATTGTACTAACGGGATGAAAGTAACACCTTCCCACCGAAATATCAATAGCGAAAAATGGGTTTTAATACTTAAATAAAGTGGTGATATAGCATGTTGTTAATCGCTGTATTTTAGCGATATAATATTTAAACATCATAATCTACAACCCCGCTATTAATTGTTTTAATTTGCTTTCAGCAACTTTTAGGTTATACTTAAAGTTGATGAGTCGTGTAAATGAATCTTCGTAGCTTTGCTGGGCCTGCCGGACTTCCAGTGCTGTGGTTTGTCCAAACCGAAGACGTTGCATCGAAATTTCAAGGTTTTCTTTGACTAGTCCGGCATTTTCTGTTTCAATTGACAATAAATGCTGCTGGTATTCGAAATCTGTGAGCGCGTTCAGAAGCTGTGCGTTTACTTGAATTTTGACATTCTCTGATTCGAATTTGGATGACTCAAGCTGAAGTTTCGAGACTGCAATTTGTCTCAATATATTTCCGCCCTGATAAATTGGTAATGAGATACTTCCACCAATTTGCGGGCCGAAGATTCTGTTAAGTAGCGTTGTACCTGAGCTATAATTTGAGCTTTGAAAATTGTAACCAGAATTAAAGGTAATTCGGGGCAATCTGTTGGCCTTCAATTCGTCTACGCTAAGTTTATTAATATCAATTTGTTTTTGCGAAGACAAAATGCTTGTATTATTTGTATATATTTTGTGCAACAGGTCCGTTTTATCCGGTTTGTAATTAAGAGGAATAGAATCGACCACTTCGTATGTTACTGAATCGATATTCAGGCAAAGAATCTGATTGAGGTTACGTTTTGCTTCAACAATAATACTTTGCTGTGTGATGGCGTTTTCCAATGAGACATTCAGATCTATTTTCGACTGAAGCAGGTTGTTTTTTGCAGAAGCTCCTGAATTAAAACTGGTTTGCAGTATTTTAACCCGTTCCTGATTGTAGGAAATAACTTTATTGATTGATGCCAGCTGTTGCTGCTGTTTTACTACGGCAAAATAGGCCACCACCACATTATAAACGGTTTGCAACAACTGGTTTCGGAACTGAATTTCGCCTAATGCCTCTATTTCGTTCAACTTATTTTTAGTCACAAACATCTTTCCGCCATCGTAGATTGTCCAGTTAAGGGCAACACCAGCGGAAATACTGTTCGTATTGATACTTGATGAAACGATTGATGTTCCTGACGATAGCCTGGAATCTAAATTATTCATTGAATAATTGTCCGATCCGTTGATAGATACGGTGGGCAACATTCCGGCATTTCCGGGTGTATTATTTGTTTTTGAGATCGCTGCATCGTTTCGGGAGATCAAAATGTCATAGCTGTTTTTAAGTGCAATCCGAACCGCATCGTCAGCCGAAATTATTTTTTGGGCAAATGACACCGGAATCAGTCCAATTGTCAAAAATATTATTAAAACTACTTCTCTCATTGATATATTTTGTATGAAAAAGTTTCCGATCAATGACCGGATTAATCTTTTTTAATTACCAATTCCTCTTCTATAAAATTATCCTTTATTTTCCTGTCTGCCATCAAAATATACATCGTTGGAATAACGAACAGTGTAAGAATCAATGCAAACAATAAGCCTCCAACCACCACAATACCCAATGGAACGCGACTTGACGCCCCGGCCCCCAAAGCAAGTGCGATGGGCATTGCTCCAAAAATGGTGGCCAGTGAAGTCATTAAAATAGGTCTGAAACGGGCAGCTGCCGATTCAAATGCTGCTTCCGGAATACCTAAGCCAAGTTTACGTTTTTGATTGGCAAATTCAACAATCAGAATGCCGTTTTTGGTAACGATGCCAATCAGCATGATAATCCCGATTTCTGAAAAGATATTCAGCGTCTTATTGAAAATCCAAAGTGATAACAAGGCTCCTGCGATTGCCAAAGGAACAGTTAGCATGATAATAAACGGGTCACGGAAACTTTCAAACTGTGCAGCAAGTATCAGATAGATAAGTATTAATGCAAAAATCAGCGCAAAAGAAATATTTGAACTGCTTTCAGCGAAATCACGCGATGACCCCATCAGATCAGTATGAAATGATTCATCTAATATTTTCTTTGAAATTTTATTCATCTCAGCGATACCTTCACCCAAAGTACGGCCTTCGGCGAGTGATGCAGAAACAGTAGCTGCTTTATAGCGATTGAAATGATACAATGTGGGTGGACTGCTGTTTTCTTCCATTTTAACAAGGTTGTCCAACTGAATCATCTCTCCACTATTATTTCTTACATATAACGAAGTTAAATCGGCAGGCATACTGCGTTCTGGGCGTTCAACCTGACCGATCACCTGATATTGTTTCCCGTTCCGGAGAAAATAATCGTATCGGCGACCACTTAGCGCCAACTGCAACGTATTTGAAATATCAATTTCATTAACACCCATATTAGTGGCTTTAAGACGATCAACCGTAAGATTTATCTCTGGCTTATTGAACTTCAAATTAACATCTACATTACTGAAAACACTGTCTTTTCTCGCTTCATCCAAAAATCTTGGCAGCGCTGACTGAATTTTGTCGAAATCCAAATTTTGAATGACAAACTGCACCGGTAATTGTCCTCCCCCGCCAAGCGAAGTGGTAATGGTTTGTTCCTGACTTGGGATTGCCCGTGCATCTGATATCTGCCTGCATTTTTTTGCAAGTTTATCGTAAATCTGTTGCTGAGTGGCTTTCCGTTGATCAGGTTCAAATAGAAAGATATTAACTCCGCCGGAATTTGTACTTCCACCACCTCCACCACCGCCCATTCTCGCAAATACCAATCGGGCTTCAGGTATGCTGTCAATCACCTGTTGTGCAAAACGATCGAGAAGGTCAGAAGTAACATTAAAATCTGTTCCTTCAGGTGTTGTCATATTGATTCGGACGATACTGTGATCCTCCAAAGGTGCTAATTCCCATTTAATGATTTTCCCAAGAATCAGGAAAAGGATAAGGCCAATACAAATGAACAGAATGGCAAACGAAAACCATTTATGTTTTATAAAACGGCTCAGATATTTACGGTATCCCTTGTCCAATCCTTCAAAAAATGGTTCAGTTTTATAGTAAAAATTTGAATGCCTGGCTTTTGATCCGCCAAGTTTAATATTTAAAACCGGGGTAAGTGTCAGCGAGACAAATGCTGAAATGATTACAGCACCAGCCAGTACAATTCCAAATTCCCGAAATAACCGGCCAGTAAATCCTTGCAGGAAGATAACCGGGATAAAAACTACGGCTAAAGTGAGTGAAGTTGAAATTACTGCGAAAAAGATTTCTCGGGTTCCGAAAAGCGCGGCTTTCCATTTGTCCATCCCCTGCTCTCTTTTCTTAAAGATATTCTCGGTAACAACAATACCATCGTCAACTACCAATCCGGTGGCCAGTACTATGGCGAGCATAGTAAGTACATTGACTGAGAAACCAAAAATATACATAAAGAAGAATGATCCGATTAATGATACCGGAATATCAATCAATGGGCGAAGGGCAATAATCCAGTCTCTGAAAAATAAAAAGATGATAATGACCACCAATAAAATGGCAATAAACAAAGTTTCAGTTACATCCTGAACCGACTGCCGAACAAATTTTGAGCGGTCATAACCGACATCAATAATTAATCCGGTTGGAAGGTTTTTATTGACCTCTTTTAGCCGTAAAAAAAACTCATCGGCAATTTGAATTGCATTTGCTCCAGGTAAAGGAATAATTGCTAAAGAAATACCATCTGCACCATTCAATTTGACGCTGGTCTCTTCGTTTTCAGGACCGAGCGTTGCATTGCCAATATCACTGAAACGAATGACCTGATCATTGGTCTGGCGAATAATCAGGTTGTTGAAATCTTCTTCAGAGACCAATCTTCCATACGTTTTTATAATCAACTCAGTGGCACTACCCCTTATTTTTCCGCCAGGCAACTCCACATTTTCTTTATTCACAGCAGTATAAACATCCTGAGCCGTAATACCATAGGCAACCATTTTATCAGGATTAAGCCAAAGTCGCATTGCCGGGCGTTTTTGCCCATATAGACCTACTGAGCTTACACCAGGGATGGTCTGGAATTTTTCCTGAAGTACATTTTCGGCATAATCACTTAGTTCATAGGCATTCATATTCATACTCTGAACTGCCAGTGTAATGATTGGATCGCTGTTGGCATCTGATTTACTGACGACAGGAGGGGCATCTATATCCTGTGGCAAACTTCTGGCTGCTTGTGCTGTCTTGTCGCGAACATCATTGGCGGCTCTCTCCAAATCGGCTCCAACGTTAAATTCAACGGTAATATTGCTGCTACCTATAGCGGAACCCGATGAGATTGATTTAACCCCTTCAATCCCGTTGATCGCTTTTTCGAGCGGTTCGGTTATCTGCGATTCCATGATTTCCGGATTGGCACCGGCGTAGGACGTTTGCACATTAATGGTGGGTGGGTCAATGGCCGGATATAAACGAACTCCCAGAAAATTATACCCGACAACTCCAAAAAGTATGATAATCAAACTCATCACGATGGAGGCAACAGGACGTTTGATCGAAAAATCGGATAAGGTCATATTGAATCTCGTTTAACTGTCGAATATTTCAGAATTGCACCAGGTTTAAGGAAAAGAAGTCCTGTCGTGATGATTGTATCGCCCGGATTAATTCCGCTAATAATGTCAATCTTTGACGAATTTCGCACGCCTGTTTTCACAATTACAAATTTTGCTTTGCCATGTCTGGCCACAATCAGACTTTTATCTTTCTCCTGGGGTATAATTGCCTGGGTTGGGACTAACAGAGCTTGTTTAATTTCGCCCAAACGCATATCGATTGTCGCAAAAGCCCCGGGAACCATCGAAGATGAAGGATTCTTAACGATGGCACGGGCATTTAGATTTCGGGTGGCGTATTCTATTCCTTGTTCGGAGGCCATCACCTCCGCATCATATTTTTGATCGTCACCCTGAATTGTGAATTGTATTTTAGTTCCGGGTTTAATTTCGCTACTGTACTTTTCCGGGACACTAAAATCCAATTTCAATCGATCAACTTCCCGAAGTGTTACAAGAGCCGTCGAAGTTGATACTTGCGCTCCAAGACTTACATTTCTTAACCCAACTGTGCCATCAAATGGAGCTTTGATTTTAGTTCTTCCAATTTGCACGTTGAGTACTTCAATGTCGGCTGTAATTGATTTTACAAGTAAAAGTGCCTGATCATAATCAGATTGACTAATCCCATTCACTTTAATAAGTTCATTTTGTCTTTTTAGTGTCTCTTCGGCTATTTGTAGTTGAGCCTGCGCCTTTCGCAATTGCGCTTTTAGATCATCACTAAAAAGTTCGATTAAAACGGTTCCCCGTTTGACAGTTTTCCCCTCCAGTAAATTGATGGAGACGACCCGCCCGGGAACTTCCGGCATCAGAACGGTCTCTTCAAAGGGTTTTAAAGTTCCGGATACAGTGATGGATTGATCAAGAACAGAGGGCTTTACAATGAAGGCTTCGACTTTGAGACTGTTCATTTGTTGCCTGGCACTCTTTACTTCAGGTGCATTTGAATGACAGGCCGACATTGCAATTGCAAGAATTGGTGAGCTAATTAAACCTAATCGTATAAGTTTCATGTGTATATAATTTGTTCTTTAAAGGCCACATGGAATCCCGCACATACGGGATGAAAATATTCATTTCGATTGGTGATTTCCAAATCATGGCTATTTCATATTTATTTTTAAAAGCAAAATTTTGGTGTAAAATTAAACCTTTTTATTCTTTATAGACCATTTAAGAATCAAATATCGACCATTATATTTATCTTATTTTCAACGAAACTCGACAAGTAAATTGATCAGAATTTTCTTTTATTGA
>Ga0302286_10003362_pt1 | contig 10803 bp, 3 predicted proteins | sample III_Fen_E2_3_FD_198765 | JGI IMG/M metagenome (GOLD analysis project Ga0302286, IMG submission 198765) | Peat permafrost microbial communities from Stordalen Mire near Abisko, Sweden - III_Fen_E2_3 | ecosystem: Environmental > Terrestrial > Soil > Wetlands > Permafrost | place: Sweden: Abisko...
CACATGGCAGGCCAGATAAAGTTACCCTTCAGGCGAAGGATAAGTTCGAATACTTTTTCATAAAACAGATGATTGAAGCCACCGAATGTTGACTTAGACCAGCCTGATAATGCCGGTGCCTCATCGTTCAAGAATATGCCGCGGTAGCGTACAGCAGGCTCTCCTTCACTATATATACCTCTTTTAATGGATATGTCTTTATGTTTCTGTATTGGAACATCAGCCCAGTAATACCAGGGAGAAACTCCGATTTGTTCTGATAATTCATAGATACCGTAAATTGTACCCCGCATATCACTACCGGCTATTACCAGAGCCTCATCCACTCCTGGGAAGGGATTTGTTACGGTTTGAATAATAAACTTTTCGCATTTACCTTTAAGATCTGCTGACTTAATTTTGCCGGTCTTTATAAGCTTGTTAATAAATAAACTCTTCCCTGCAGTACCGATGATAAGAATTTTCTTTGTTTTAGGGATTGAACTACGAAACAATCCAGGAATATCACCTGATACTTTTCCGATGTCATTCCTCAAATCACTGACTGCACGCTGTACACCCGGATAATCCATACTATCAACCAACACAGGAACAGAATTACCCGCAGCTACTAAACCAAAACTGATAGATTCACTCCTGAAATCTGTAAAAGATTTCAATCCTGATGAAAATGCAGAACACGAGAAAATTGAAAAAAACAGTAAAAGAAGAGTTCGTTTCATCTAATTTAGATTAAAGACTGGCTAATCTTATATCAGGTTAGCCAGTCTTATCTTTAATTAATAAACAACATTTTTAAACCTTATCAAAAAATAGAAATAAAATTATTGAAAGAATAGCTAAATCTATCAGATCAATAACCAGGGTTTTGATAAGCGGCTTTTTCAGCAGCAGTCATATCCATACCATCAATCTGTCCTTGTGGAATTGGGTCCAAATAGTTTCCTGGAATAATTGTACGCGTTACAGTTTGAACCGTTCGATCTCCAAACTTGGCTCCACAGATTTGGTAAGTACCGGCAATATTCGCCCATGTTTGTGTACGTCTTAAATCGAAAATTCGATATCCTTCGCCAAAATATTCACGTGAACGTTCTGCCAGAATATAGTTAATATCTATTGTTGCAGGGGTAGCGGCAATCATGGCTGCACTATTATCTGTTGTTATCACTGCATTTTGAGCATTGCTATATTTCCATTTTCCTGCCCGTGCTCTAATAACATTGATCAATCCTTTTGCAGTTCCATCATTTGCATAGGTTCCTGATACTGATGTTACAGTTGCGCCTTTCACGGCTGCTTCGGCAGCAATAAAGAATAGCTCCGAGAACTTAAGAATCGGGAAAGGACGTGTACTTCCGGCGTTTGGATTTCCTATTCCAGTACCATTATCTGTACGATAAGGTCCTAATTTCCAAAGTCCTGGATAAATAATTCTGCTAATGGCACTCGGCCCAACCACATAATCAGCTCTTCCGGGTAGTGTTCCTGCTCCGACACTGCTATTTCCTCCTGTTAACTCAGCAGGATAGACAATAGAAGGATCATCAGTACTCAGAAAAGAGAGTATTGGTGAGCCGGGTACAACCGACATACCATTTGCATTGACTAAAGATGTTGCAGTTACCGTCCCGCCTAAAGGCCAGTTAGCATGGTAAACAGTTGTAAAGGTTCCATCGTAACGTGAATCATTTGTTTTGTCTGCAAAAGTATTTGTAAATACACCGATAGGAGGAGCCATACGTACCCACGGACGTCCCAAATCTTGTAACGATGCACGCAAAACAGAACTTATTTTAAATGTAGCACCACCATCATTTGAACTTGTGATAGTTGGATAGTTCCATGTCATCATCCAGCCGGCAAAGTTATCAGGTGCAGCGGCACTACCCGAGGAAAGACTACCTCCATTATATTGCTGGCTAAGTTGAGTGTGGTCTGCATACAACATCTCTTCTTTATTGCGATCGTTTGATCCGACGTTAACATCGTAGTATGTTGCTAACAAAGCATAAGACCCCGGATTAGCAATAGTTGCAGTTGCAAGGTCGTATGCCTGTTGAAAATACCAGGCAGCAGTTTTTCCGTTAGGATCTGTTCTGTCACATAGTGGATAGGTAGGAATGTTGTTCGGGTTTTGAAGCCACCATGCATATGTCAGGTAAGCTTTTGCTAATAACAATTGAGCAACCTGTTTGGTTACTGTTCCCGTAAGACGTTGTGTCACAGGCAAAGTATTAACTGCAGTCAACAAATCCGGAAATATACATTTGGTATAAACTTCAGGTACAGTATTGCGGACTGATGTTCTGGATGGATTCGTGTTAAACTTCAGCACTCCTGAACCCAAATCTAATGGTACACCCCCATACCTTTGTACCAACAGAAAGTAGTCATAAGCACGCATAAAATTGGCTTCTTTTATCAACGAACCCGGAATGGTATCTGCAGTTCCTTTTTTACTTGCATTTACTAATAAAGCATTTTCAATGATACCATTTGCTGTATTAATGTTTGAGTAGACAGTATTCCACAATATGGCGATAGGGGAAGTAGCAGAATTAAACGTCGCTGCACCTGAATAATCCATAGAAGTAAAGTTTCCATCAGCACTTGCACCCCATGTAGCTTCATCGGTACCGGTTTCACATGAGTTGAAGTAATATGCTTGCCCGTTTAAATTGCGTAGGTTTGCATAGAGTGCCGTTACTCCTCCCAAAATACCTGCTTTTGTCTGGAAATATCCGGGTGTATAAAAATTGCGTGGATTCTCTGTCAAAAGATCTGACGAGCATCCCATAAGGAACATAGACACCAGGGCTGTTCCTATAAATGATTTTATATAGTTACTTTTCATCGTTATTATTTTAAAATGTTATATTGATACCCATTAAATAACTGTGTGTAGAGGGTGTATTAGTACCTATAACCAGTGTACGAGAGTTGTATGAATTTACTGCCTGATTTTGATTACCATATGAATTGGTTTCTGGGTCCATACCTGATTGATTGTGGTAAGCAGAGAACAATATAAATGGGTTCTGTACTGTGCCGTAAAGTCTCAGTTTCTCAACTCCAGCAAATTTTAACCATTTTTGTTTGAAATTATACCCCAGTGTTATGGTACGTATCTTTAGGTACGATGCATCGAAGTAACCCAAGGTACTTCCATACAAAGGATTATCTCCACTTAACGGACCGGCAGGATTAGGATAAAGAGCATTGGTATTCGTCGTAGTCCAATAGTCTACCTTTATATTCCCTCGACGTCCTGTCATTAAATTAAGGTAACTGGCTGATCCATAAAGGGTACTTACAAGAATACCACCGCTTTGAAAACCTCCGACAACAGCCAGGTCAAATCCTTTATACCCCACACGCGTATTGAATCCACCCTGAAAATCGGCATCAAGATTCATAACTTGCCTGTCATCCGGACCAATTGCCCTCGTAGGTGTACCATCTGCTTTATATGTACCGGTGTATTGAATTTTAATCATACCTACAGTTGATGTTTTTCCTGGTTCCAACGTACTAAAATACTTATAATCAGCATCAGTTGTATTCCAAAGACCTATTTTCTTGTAATCGTAGATACTATTTATTGATTTACCTACAAACCATCCGTTGTTTATGTCTTGAGGAGCTCCTGAAGCAAGAGCAGTAATCTTGTTTACATTTTTATACACATTCGCTCCGACTTCCCATGACCATCCATTAAGATTTTCCAAAATCACACCATTAAGTGAGATTTCGAGCCCTTTGTTTTGGGTTGCACCTACATTTTGAGTAACAATATTCACGCCTGAAGTACTGGGCAAATTAACATTCATCAAAAGATCTTTTGTGTCTGTTATATAATATTCAACTGTACCTGACAAGCGATTTTTTAAGAAAGAAAAGTCTGCTGCAAAATTATAAGTATACGAATATTCCCATCCTAATTTCGGATTTGGCACTGTATTTACATTAAAACCGGTACTATAAGTCGTGCCAAAATTGTATGGAGCAGTGTTTAACGATCCAAGAGTAGAATAAGTTGCAACTGATTGATTAGATGTTTGTCCATAACCGGCACGTAACTTCAATGCATCAATCCAGGTAATATCATTCATAAACGATTCTTTATTAATATTCCAACCAACAGATACTGCAGGATAAGTATGCCACTGATATCCGGGAGCCAGCCTTGAAGAGCCATCGGAACGTACAGTACCACTTATCATATAGCGGTCGTCATAAGAATACATGATACGTCCCATCAATGACTCCAGACCCCATACCGAATATCCCTGATAAGGAACATTATTGGCATCTTTGCCCGGGTTAACCGTAATGTCGGATGCATTAGCCTGTCCTAAATTATAGAATTGTAGGTTGTCAGTTGGAATGTTTATAGCAGATATTGTTGAATAATTATTAAAATTTTGTTCCGCTGAGTACATTGCAACTGCATTTACTCTGTGTTTCCCAAAAGAGCGGTCGTAAGTAAGCATGTTTTCAATGGCCCAATCTGTAGTATAGGAGTTAACGACACTTGCAGAAGAAGCTGCCGTAGCTGTAGCATTCATAACTCCCACCCCTGAATAGGTACCAGCGTTACTAAAGTTAAAGTTCGCTCCAATATTGGTGCGGTACTTTAAGCCTTCCACACCCGGTATTTTTATTTCGGCATAGAAAGAGTTATAAGAACCTAATGCCTTTTTTTGATCTTTCCAGGTATCTCCTAAATTTTCAATCCGGTCTTTTGTCAAAACAAATCCCTGATCCAATGGCATTTGTACAAATCTCTTCAAAGTACCATCAGCATTATACGGGTTTGCAATCGGCGACTGACTTAATACACCACCCACACCTAAACTGGCACCATTAGTAATATTAAAATTAGTATTTGACGTAAATCCAACCCGGATATATTTGCCTATTTCCTGATCGATGGATCCGCGGATTGAGTAACGGCTATAGTTTTGACCGGGTATTACCGCTTGATTCGTATAATAGTTCGCACCAAACTTATAGCTGCCCTTTTCATTACCACCCGAAACATTTAAATCGTGGCTTTGTACTATTGCTGTTGTATAAAACATAGACTGCCAGTTTGTATTCACATCATTGGCTTCATCGCTTCCGTTCGCTGTATATCTGCCTGATGCTTTACGGAGAGCTACAAATTCAGGACCATTCATCATCGGGTATTCGATTGCCTTCCCCTGACCATAGTAGCCATTGTAGCTAACCTGCGGTGCAGCACCTTTTACCCCTTTGTTAGTGGTTATCAATATAACGCCGTTAGCTCCACGTGAACCGTAAATCGCGGTTGCAGAGGCATCTTTTAAAATATCAACGCTCTTAATGTCGTCTGGACTGACGTCGCTGATTGATCCTGAAAATGGTATACCATCCAGTACGATCAACGGATTATTGTCAGCATTCAGCGATCGGGTACCGCGAATACGGATTTGCAAGGTAGCACCCGGTTTTGTATCATTTTGCTCCAAATCCACCCCTGCAAGACGTCCTTGTAAAGCCTGGGTGATATTACCCGCAGGAATTTCTTTCAGTACACTTCCACTTACCGAAGCAACTGAACCTGTAACAGCTTCTTTGCGTTGAGTACCATATCCTACAACTACAACTTCATTCAATGATTTGTCTTCATCTTTTAACGTGACATTGATGGTGGTTTTTCCATTGACGTCAACCAATACTGACTGATAGCCGATATACGAAAAACTTAATGTCGATTTTTCCGGTGCTTTGATTTCGTAGCTTCCTGAAAGGTCGGTAATCGATCCGTTTGTAGTACCAACGATTTTAACGCTGACTCCAATTAAAGTTTCGCCTGATGCATCTTTAACAATACCCCTGACGGTTATTGTCTGTGCAAACCCAAAGAGAGGAAATAATAAAAAAAAGAGAAATAGCCAGAATGGCTTAATTTGATTTTTGATTTTCATGATTAGAATTCATTATTAGATTTTTAATTACTTGGTTTTAATAATCACGTAATAATTTTCAGGTTTTCATTTTTTTTAAATTTAGAGTTAAACAATGTTGAAATAATTATGCCACAAACATACCAATTAATAATTGGTTTAATCAGGGCATAGGTTTCACAAACTTTTCTACCCGTTACATTTTAGGGTAATTTGACACAAATATTTATCTCATCGTTACTTTTAACGTGTTGTCGTTTCATTCTCATAAAATAATGTAAACTTCTATATACAATCAAATTACGATTTAATCAAATTGTTTCACACGTAACATCTCCACATTTGAATATTGAAGTACGGTTAAAATGTAAAAAAAAGCAGTCAGGTGTATTCCTGACTGCTTTCTTTTTTTTATAGCTATATTTTGTTTTTATTTACCGGTATCATTCTTTTTCTTTATTCATCTTTTGCGAATATTCTTTCGGTGACATGCCATAAAATTCATGGAAAGAATTGGAAAAATGCGATAAATTTGTAAATCCAATGGCATATGCTACTTCAGAGATTGTCAACTTTTTATTTGTCAGTAATTCGGAAGCTTGTTTTAAACGAATCGACCGGATAAAATCACGTGCCGATTGATTGGTAAGTTCTTTCAGTTTTCTATGCATATGTACCCGGCTCATTCCAACTCCACTGGCCAGCATTTCAACATTCAGATCAGAGTCTGAGATATTCTCGTTGATAATTTTAAGTATTTTTTCCAACAGGATATCATCATTCGATTTTAAAACAATTTTTTTAATGAGTGACTTGCTTTCTTCCGAATCGGATGGCTTTACTTCCAATCGAACCCTGTTTTCAATCAAATTAGCTACCTGCTTTTTCAACAGACCTACACTGAAAGGTTTTACAATATAGGCATCTGCCCCTGTTTCAAATCCTTCTGCCTTGTCTTCATCAGTCGATCTGGCCGTAAGCAAAACAACAGGTATATGGTTAATATTGATATTCGACTTGATTTTTTTGCAAAGTGTTAATCCATCCATATCGGGCATCATAACATCACTGATAACCAAATGCGGCTTTTCTTTCAGGATAAAATCCAGGGCATCTTTTCCGTTTGTACATTCAAAAATTTTATAGATGCCTGAAAGTTCTGACTTTAAATATTGCCTTATTTCATCTTCATCATCTACCAGTAAAATCCGGTAATTGGTTTTCGATTTTACTTTAATGGTTTCCTCAATTTGTGATTCATCATATAGTCCTGCATTCTTTAAGTTGATTTCCTTTTTTAGAACAGGTTGTAATTCTACATTTCCTATTTCCAAATTATTTAAATGGGTATTTCCCATTGGCATACGAATGATAAACTCACTTCCCTGTCCATCATTTTTGTTTTTCGCAACGAGTTTACCATGTTGTAATTCCGTCAATGAACGTGCAAGATGAAGTCCAATACCTGTTCCAAAATTTGAGTTGGTCTGATCATTATCTATTTGATAAAACCGTTCAAATATCTTTTCTATTTTTTCGTCATCAATTCCTATTCCCGTATCGGAAACTATTATTTCAAAATAATGTTGCAGTACTTCAGTTTCACCGGTATCACTCCCTGTTTGAAGTAGAATGGTGATTTCTCCATTTTCAGGAGTATACTTAAAGGCATTTGACAGTATATTGAGCAATACTTTATCAAAATTATTCTGATCAATCCAGACAGGCATTACTGTATCGGTATGTTCAAAAGTAAAACGGATATTGCGCTTATTTGCCAGATATTCGAATGTCTGCATCAGATCATCAATAAATCCAACCATATCGGTTTCATTGAATTTTACGATCATTAATCCCTTATCAATTTTACGGATATCCATCAATTGATTGATTAATCGTAATATCCTTTGTGCATTCCGGTACATCATTTTATACACCTGCTGCTTTTCTTTTTCATGATTCTCTGAAATCAGTTTTTCAAGGGGACTTATAATCAAGGTCATTGGAGTCCTGATTTCGTGTGAGATGTTGATAAAGAACTGCAACTTGGCTTCATTGATTTGTTCGGCATGTTCACGTCGCATCATTTCCTGCCGGTGCTGGATCTGATTTAACAGATACTTGGTTATACCTATTCCAAGCAAAAGAAATAAATTAAAATAAAAGGCTTTTGCCCACCATGACAAGTACCAGGGAGGAGAGATAATGATCAGGTATTCTTTTTCAGGTGACATATTGTCCTGAATGCAGGCCTTTACCTTTAATCTGTAAGTCCCGTAATTTATATTCGTGAAATTAATCCGGCTCACTCCCTGACTTGTATTCATCCATTCAGGATTTAATCCTTCCATTTTATAACGGTAGAAAACCCGTTCTGAATTGCCAAAATCGAAAGTTGAAAATTCCAAACTGAACATATTATCCTTATAGGCCAAATGAATCGTATCCACATCGGATATAAAACGGCTTATTATTTTCTTTTTCTGGTTTTCCGTCTTTTCACTTTTTAATATGGGAACATCTAATATATATAACTCGGTCAGATAAACGTTTAGTTGTTTCCGTACATCATTAATCTTTTGAGGATAAAAATGACTGATTCCACTTATCCCTCCGAAAAACATTTCATCATTATCCGCATGATAAGCAGCACCTTTTGAAAATTCATTCCCCTGCAACCCATCAAATGAATAATAATTTATAAATTTATTATCTGTAACAAGCATCTTTGAGATTCCCATATGTGTACTCAACCAGATGTTTCCTTTATTATCTTCTAAAATACCGCAAATTACGTTACTTGGCAATCCATTGGCCATGGTATAAATTCTGGAAATATTCTTTTTCTTGTTATAGCAGGCCAGACCTTCTGTAGTTCCAATCCAGATATTGCCTGCATGATCTTCGTCCATCGCATATACAATAGTGCCCGGCAGAATATTCCCTTTTGTTGTATAGTTTACAATTACATTCGTTTTCGGATTGATCCTGCAGACACCCCTGAATGTTCCAATCCAGATAAACCCGTCCCGGTCATTTAAAACACAGTTTATACCATCACTCAGAATCTTTCCGTTATGCCCTCCATCATAAGCATAATGCTGTTTATAAGTTTGCGATTTTAAATTAAAAGAATAAAGTCCGGCACCATTCGTCCCGATCCACAGGTTCTTTTGCTTATCCTCCGTAATACAAATCACCTTATTACTCAAAAAATTATTTCCGATACTGGGTGAAATCTGGTTATAATATGTGCAGATCCCATTTTCTTTATTAAATCTGGAGAGTCCGTTCAAATAAGACCCCAACCAGATATCATGATTGCTATCCTGGAAAATACACATGATCGTACTCGAAACTGAATTATTGGTAGTGCGTGAAAAATGCTTAACATTTCCTCTTTTTTCAACCCCGTAAATTCCATCATTATCCGTTCCTACCCACACTGTCTGATCGTTATCTTTCAGGATAGACATCACACAACTTGATCCGATAATATTTTTATTAAATGATTTATATCCCAGTATTGAAAATTTATTGGGATTGTTCGGTGTAAAATAAACTCCTTTTTGAAAGATGCCCGTCCATAAATTCCCTGTTTTATCCTGCAAAACAGCATGTACTTTCATAGTGGCAAAATCGAACAAAGAAGACTGCATTTCAAAATCTTCCAGCAAATTTTTCTTTTCATTATAAACTTTCATCCCCATGCCATCAGTACCAACTAACATCTTTTTTTGCCGGTCAACAAATAAACATTTAACAGGAAGGCGTTGCTGTAATTTTGAAGAAGAAATCTGTTCAAAGCGGTTCGCACCTCTGTTAAACTTAAATAGTCCTGAAGTTAATGTGCCTACGAAGATATTTCTTAAATGATCTTCGCAGATAGCCGAAGTCTGATTACTTCCTATCCGTGTTGGTGATTTATAACTGAAAAGTTTTTTTGTAGTGGGTGAATATCTGTTTAACCCTTGATCATCAGATAAAATCCAAAAATCATTTCGTGAATCCTGAAATACGGAAACCAGTGAATTACTGCATAATAACTTTGAAAATTTAGAATCAATAGAATAAGTAGATTTATTGGAGTCGATTATCAATATTCCCTGATCGGTAGTAATCCATATTTGGTGGGTATTGCTTTCTATGATGGAAGTAATATGTGGCTCAATGTTTATCCCGTTTTTAGTTAGCTTTACTTCGTCGAAATTATCCTGATACCGGTTGTAAAGCATCAACCCGTTGATACATCCAACCCAGAATCGTCCTGATGAATCTTCAAACAGTGTGCGGACATAATTATTTTTAAGTGTTTTGGTATCCCCTTTTCTGTTTTTGTAGATAGTGAACTTTACTCCATCAAATTTATTTAATCCATCCTCGGTTGCAATCCATATATAATTACGCTTATCCTGATAAATAATGTTAATTAAACTGTTGGATAGCTCTTTGTCGGTAGAATAAAAAATACCCGTTTGGCCAACTGACTGAATATACATTCCTGAAAAGAAAAAGAGTAAGAAGATGCGTGTGTGATTTTTCATAAAAAATTGCTGAATCTTTTATTGAGTGTCTAAAATTCGAAGCAAATTTAATAAAATAATCAGACATCAACACATCAATAATTGACAATTATCTACACAATGAGATTAAATTGTATCAGGCACTTAAACATAAGTTAAGTAATTCAAAGAATTTAATGATATGTTTTGATTAATGACAACATTACCCCCAAAGAATGGAAATGAGTGCATTATCATCTTTAATTTACGAATTGCAATTATTCAAATACTGCGTCTTAAATCCCCCTTTGGGGGTTTGGGGGTCGGGAAAATATTAAATGCAAGAATTCCCTTACTTAGAATTT
>Ga0302286_10003363_pt1 | contig 10802 bp, 5 predicted proteins | sample III_Fen_E2_3_FD_198765 | JGI IMG/M metagenome (GOLD analysis project Ga0302286, IMG submission 198765) | Peat permafrost microbial communities from Stordalen Mire near Abisko, Sweden - III_Fen_E2_3 | ecosystem: Environmental > Terrestrial > Soil > Wetlands > Permafrost | place: Sweden: Abisko...
TGTTTCTATAATCTGCATAATTGAATTGTTCGAATTAACTGACTCGGATTTTGTTTGCGCTGTGATAGGCGCACTTACTATCAGGCATAAAATGATTGCCAAATAGCTAACAACTCCTGTAAATATTGAATTCAATTGCAAATGCATAAGGCTACCCATATTAATGGTTTCACACTTCATCTTATTTTTAATTTTAAGCATAAATCTCATAGTTTATTTTATAACTGGCTATTATATTCTATCTTTGCAAAGATACTAACATATTATCTATTAATCAATATCGGCAAACTGATGCTTATAGCGCATTTGTTTGCCCTATCTATACATCAATGTATCAGCGCAAAATTGAAAAAGACTATCGATGTGGCATGGAGGTAACTGTGGAAGTTATCGATGGCAAATGGAAACCATGTGTCATTAATCATTTAAGTACAGGAAAAAAACGTCCAAGCGAAATACAGCGTTATATCCCTGCAGCTTCTCGAAGAGCATTAAATATTCAACTGAATGAAATGGAAGAGCATGGAATTATCAAGAAAACGATTTACCCTGTGTTACCTCCCAAAGTTGAATATGAGCTTACTGATTTAGGGAGAACTTTATTGCCAATAACTATGGCAATGGAAGAATGGGGAATGGGGTTTCGCGAACAATTTTTGGATATTGAGGCTAAGAGAAAATCTAAACAATAGAGTAATTTTCTATAGCTATTTCTATGCCTGTTGACATTGAACTGTCCTAGATCAAATGATCAAAAAATGAGGCTTGTTGCTGGTTACCAACGATCATGACAAATAGAAATAATGATTTTAATACAACCAGTTGTATTGTGTGGATTTGATATACAATATTCAATTTCGTCAAGTTAGTGTATTACTTATTGAAAATTAGTAGATTAGAGCCTTTGTGGCAAGAAAATATCAGCCGCGAAGGCACAAAAACACTAAGTTTTACAAAGGGCACATTTAAAGCAAAACTCTTAACTTAACGACATTGATACAATATCTATAAATTTAAAGACCATATTGTCAGACGCGAATTTATAAAACTATACAAATCTGGTTCTTATTTAGTCTGGTTGTACGACATAAAAAGAGGAAGCTCAACGAATGAACTTCCTCTCTTTATGTAGAAGGTGCTGACAAAATATCAAGTTTGAAGATTTTTAAATACCTGTCAACAGTGATTGACCAGGTCGAAAAGTTTGAAGAAGAATAGTTTGTAATTAATGAATCACAATTATTTTCTGTGTTTTCAAGGAATTTCCTATTTGAAATTTGACCAGGTACAATCCTTGATTTACATTTGATATCGAATTAGATAAATTGCACGTAAATTCATGTTTGCCAAAAGATTGATAATCATTGATTAAATTGGCAATCAATTGTCCATTCATATTCACCACACTGATGTTTACAAAATTACTTTCTGCCATGTTGTAAGCAATTTTAATTTGATCCTGCGCAGGATTTGGATAAACGCTTATTTGCAAATCCTGATTATTTATCATTGGATTCTCAACAGCACTCACGGAGTCTGTCTGATTTAAGGTTTGTAGCGGTCCGGCACCCACAGGTATATAATTTGCATTTTGTGATAAGATGAGCTTGTCTATAATCAGGTTGGGTTCCCTGCAGAACAAGTCTAAACTTTGAATGCCCGTACTGGAAACAGCTAAATTACCACTGGCGACATGTAGCCATGTATAACTTTTATAAACTTTTGTACTATTATTCAAATCGATATCCTGTAACAAGACATTAGTATTTAACCCAAGATGATAAGAGTCACCGATTGCATCAAAAGCATAAACACGTGCCCAAACAGAATAATTACCTGTATGTGGAAAATTAACATCATAGCTCAGAACAGGTGCATCAGTTTGAGCCGTAGCACCAGTTGCATACGAAGCAGCAGCCGGAGAAATTACAACATTTCCTTTAGAAGAATTATCAAAAAGGGCTTTAATCCAACTTTTGCCATTTTTACCTGCTTTTGATCTATTGTAATTTTCTGCTTCAATAACAATCAGACTATCTTTTTGAATAAAATTGCCAGCCTTACTTGCCACATTTGCAACGCAATTTACTTTTGTTATGTTTTGAGAATAAAGTGCCAAATAATTGAGCAAAATCCCTCCTGAATTTGATACAGGTTTTATTTTAATTGAATTTTGCCCTTTCGTTAAGCGTAAATTAAATTTTGCAATGTTCCAAGCACTTGTGTTGGTTAACCATAAATTAGAAACACGAACTGTATCGTTTACATATATATTTAGTTTTGTTGCAGATACCGGATTGCTGTAAGAAATCGCAAACATGCAAGTATCTGTTTTTGCAACATTAAATTGTTGAGTAATATAAGCACTGGCTACACTATCGGTTTTTAAATAAAGACTATACGGTGTCTTGTCAAGACCGATGTGAACGTTCGCATTTGTTTCACATAAATTTACAAATGGGATGCTACTTGTGCAGGGATTAATTTTGGTTAGTCCACCAGTACATACACTACAAGTATCAAGTAAGGCAGTGCCGTTTATAGTACCAAAACAATCGACAAGATTACCGGTAAATTTATAATTATGGGCGGCCATGGTAAAAGTGACTAAATTCCCGGTCAAGGTGGTATTGTTATTAAGACTATCAACCCAATTTTTCATTAAACTGCTTCCGGTAAGACGTGCTTTTAAAGTAATTGTTGCCCCTACAGGATAATCACCTGAAATGGTGGCCATGCCTGCAGTTGGATTTTTCAAGGCAACTGAAACAGTGTACAATGGTTTCACAGCATTAGCTAGAGGTGTTAATTGGGTATTAGTTTGATTAGCCGTTATTTCCTGTGTTACCATCCTGGCCATCGCAAGGGCTCCCATCTCTTGATAATGTGTCAAAACATCTGTATACCCGGTGGGATAATTGGAATATTCACCGGTCATAAGCCCCATATGTATGAAGTAAGAAGCATACGTTGAACCTATTTGTTGGTAAAAATTGTAAGATCTTGTATTCAAATCAAGAAAAGGGACATTTAGTTCCTTTGATACTGCCAACATGGCACCTCTGTAATCGTTGCCACTTTCGGTAAATACATCCCGTGTACCTGTATTCATGCTCATTGGGCTCACTAATACAGGGATTGCTCCTTTTGCCCGGCTTTCATTCACATAAATCCTCAAATAGTGCTTCATACTATCGGGGGAAGTATATCTTGAAGTATCCGTAAAATCGCGGTCGTTGTGCCCGAATTGCACAAAAACATAATTGCCACTGCTAAGTTGAGACTTTACACTAGCCCAACTGCCGTCTTGATAATAACTCCTTGAACTTCTCCCTCCTTTAGCCAGGTCGGTAACAGATATTTTGCTTGAATCGAAAAAGTACTTCAATACCTGTCCCCAGCCTGTCCAGGGGTATTGTGATGCATTATAACTCGAAACGGTTGAATCACCAATGGTAAAAATTTGAATTATACTGCCGCTTGCATTTACACCTACCTGTATCTTACTCATCAAAGTTACTCCCTGTTGGTCAATAGTTTCAACTTCGTATGTTCCCGGTAAGGTAATTTTCACTTCCCTTTTGGACAACGCCAACTTTTGTCCATTATAATACCATTTATAACTTGACGATTCTGGTGCAATTAATACTTTCTCCTTGCTGTTTATTTTAATTGTCTTTTGGACTTCTTTTGAAGCATTCAATCCAATAGATAGTATTAAAAAACATATCGTCAAAACAGTATAATTGAAATTGTTTTTACTCATTATTTTAATTATTTTATTTAAATTAATTTAATGCAAATTACTTGGATATTTATGAAATGCAAAATAGAATATCATACAATCATATAGAAATTCATTCGTTTATTGAATTTCATTTGAAAATATCAAGCAGACCGATTACAAGATAAACAAATCGTCATAAGTTTCAACTATGTTTAATTGTTTATAGAAGAACAAAATTGTTCTGTAATTGCATAAATCAATGGTTTAAAGAAACTTCTTTGAAGGTAAATAATATTGTAGGAGAGATAAAGAACAGTGTATATATTGCTGTTCTGAATGTCGAAGAAAAGCTTTTCAAGACTGAATGCAATTTTGTCTTGTTGTCCGATAAAAAAAGAGGAAGCTCAACGAATGAACTTCCTCTTTTTAAGTAGCGGGAACGAGAGTTGAACTCGTGACCTCCGGGTTATGAATCCGACGCTCTAACCAACTGAGCTATCCCGCCATTCTTTTAATGGGGTGCAAAGATAGGCTTTTTTAGTGCATCTGCCGGTATATCTTGCAAAACAGTGGTTGTAATCAACACAAACAACCAACTCTATCAGCCGGGGGATTGAACATTAAGGTGATTTGTTTTAGGGCTAAACTGTTTAAGTTCATTTGGTATTTATTGTATATGGCTGATAAGTTGTCACATAACATTTATTATACTCTAAATTTAAATATATAAGATCTATATGAATACTGTTTCAAATCAATATATTACTTTTGCATTAACAGTATGCACCACATTCCAAATAGAAACAGCATTTTAGGATGCATCTTTTCATAGTATATTTAAGGTCAGTGCTCTGCCTCTTAACAATGCAAACTTGGTAATCCTTTTTAAGATAATAGTACCCGCTTTGCATACCGTAAGATCTGCATGCGGGTCATTCTTTTTATAGACATATTAAATGAAAAACAAATTATGAACCCACTTTATAAAAGTCAAATTAACTTAGGTGATTTAATAGCGTATCCAATTTTTTATGCACTATTAGTTGTTTATCCTACATGGGCGATTTTAGAATGCAGTGATATTATAAAATACATGGTAGTTGGTTCATCACCGATATTCTGTTATGTCATTTGGTGCCTGTTTATCAATGTCTATTATTTTTACGAAGATAAAATTAAAATAGTTTACATTTTTCGATTAACCAGAAGAGAAAAGATTGTATTATACTCCGATATTAAAGAAATTAGATACATTCATACTGCCGGAGCAAAACAGCCAATGGTTGCATTTATCTATCAAGGCAAAACATTCTCAAGAATCTTATGGCCTTCAAATTCATTTACACACAGGTATTTTATAAAGAGAAAAGAAATATTGATGTTTTTGAATAGCAAAGGACTACCAATTATTGTAAATTCAGTTTTTAAAAAAGATAAAGATATTTTTAAATAACGATCTCTGTTCCCTTTGCCTTAATTTTACACATGCATGAAATATAAAGACTCAAGGAATTGAATCTTTTTATTTTGCAAAAGTTAACAGGCTGGAACAATAGAATTCCATCTGCAAAGAATTTACCGACCCGCTCGCTTGGAGCGAGCGGGTCGATAGCAGAAGCAATCCATTTGGCTGAGAGATAGGCATGAGCTTGTACCGAACACGGTTATTTTGGCTAAAGCCAATACAATTGAATAAGATACTATATCCAACGGAAAGTCAATAATTGAAAACATCGTACAATCAACTCAAGTCATGCTTTAAATACCCCATGGAAACCTGATAATACAGATATGAAAAACAACTACAATCAGTAAAATCATGAAAATACTTCACACGTCCGACTGGCACCTGGGACACCGCTTGATGGAGCAATCGCAACAAGAGGATCAAAGCAGGTTCCTGGATTGGTTGCTGGAATACATCAGGCAGAACGCCATTGACGTCCTGTTAGTTTCAGGCGATATTTTTGATACAGGGGTACCTTCATCACAAGGACAGAAATTGTATTATGACTTTTTGATCCATTTGCGGGAGACTTGTTGCCAGCAGGTGGTGATTACAGGTGGAAACCATGATGCACCCAGTACCCTGAATGCCCCAAGGGAATTACTCCAGGCACTCTCCATTCATGTAACCGGCAAAGCAACAGAACCCATAGAACAGGAGATCTTTAAACTGTCGGTGAAGGGTGAAGGGATCATCATTGCAGCCGTACCTTATTTGCGTGACCAGGATATCAGGCGGGCCATAGCCTCCGAATCATTTGAAGAAATAAACAACCGCTATAAAACAGCCCTGATAAATCATTATACTGAAGTGGCGGACAGTTGCATGTCAATAAAGACTGATGACATACCGGTAATTGCCATGGGACATTTGTTTGCCCTGGGCGGTTCAACCTCCGAGAGCGAACAAACCATTTACGTGGGTAACCTGGGCGATATAGGGGCAGGTGATTTCCCAGAAGCATTTGATTATGTGGCACTCGGCCATCTCCACAAAGCCCAGGTTGTAGGAGGAATGGAACATATCCGGTATTGCGGATCACCCTATATGTTGAGCTTTAGTGAGATCGGAACAGATAAAAAGGTTGTCGTGCTTGAAACGTCAAAAGGGAAAATACTCAAGATTGACGAAGTGACAGTTCCAAGGTTCAGGAATATTTGCCGTGTATCGGGTACTGTGGAAGAATGCATTCTCCGGTTGAAAGAGATTGATGCAGGATTTCTGGAATTAACACCTTGGGTGGAAGTGATTCTGGAAGATGAAAATGAACTGGCATTTGAATTCAAAGAAATAAATAAAGCTGCCGAACCCCTGAAGTTAGAAGTCCTGAAAGTAACCCTGAAAAATGAGCACAGGCGTGAGGGCCTTGAAAGGCTGGTGGCAAATGCAAAAGACATCAAGGAAATAACTCCCGAAGAAGTATTCCGTCTAAAATGCACTGAGCAGGAATATGATTTGAAAGACCATCCGGATATGTTGAATGCCTTTTTCGAAATGTTACAATTGGTTCAGGAAAATGACAATGCCTAAAATGTAGACACATGAAGATATTAAAAGTTGAATTGCAAAATATCAATTCATTACGCTGTGAAACGCCTATTGTGATCGATTTCGAAGGTGACAGGTTTAAAGATGTCGGGTTGTTTGCTATCACCGGAGCAACAGGTGCCGGGAAAACCACCATATTGGATGCTATCACGATCGCTTTATACCGGAAAGTAGCCCGTTTCAGCAATTCATCCAGCAAGGCAGGTTTGTCGGATGTAGTCAGCTATGGAGCCAATGGGGCCATGTGCCGTGTGGTGTTTGAGACGAAAGACGAACGGTATGAGTCGCAATGGGAAATACGGTTGACCAGTGGCTCGGGCAAATTGTTGGCTAATCCGCGTGAAACAGTTTATTTGAAAAACCTGAGTTCAGGGAATATCCTGGCGGAGAGTAAGACGAAATGTGAAGAGGAGATTGAACGGATCACCCAGTTGTCGTACGAACAGTTTCTGCGGTCGGTATTACTGGCACAGGGAGAATTTGCAGCCTTTCTGTCAGCACCTGCCAGGGAGAAAGGCAACCTGTTGCAACAGATAGCCGGTGATGAAATTTATAAAAAGATTGGTGAGGCATTATCAAATCGTATTGGTGAGGAAAAGCTGGAGCTGGATAGAATAAAGAATAAAATAAATACGGATGACTTGCTTTCGGAGGAAACAAAAAAAGAATTGCAGAAAGAAGGTGTTGATCTGGCTTTAAAAATACAGCTACTTACCAATGAGTTGACAACAGTAGAGAATATCCTGAATTGGTTTGCAAAGAAAGAAGAGATCATCCTGAAGCAGGCGCAACTTGAAAAAGACAAAACAGCATTATCGTATCAACTCGAAGCAAACCGGAACAAGTTGAATTTATTGAACCTGCACGAATCGGCAGAACCTTTTAAGGAGTTGTTGGAAGAAAACATGCGCCTTGAAAGAGAGATTGCCAGGAAACAAAACAGGTTGGCAGAAATTGACATAGAATATAAAACCATTGATCAACAACTGAAACAGACAGAAGAACAGGCATTAACGGTAAAAAAAAGCCTTGATGAATTCAGCGGTGTTTTCAAGGAATGGGAACCGAGGTTGGACGAAGTGAACAAACTGGATGTTGAGTTACAAGGTACTGCAAAGCTGATAGCTGACAAACAGAAAGATGTTGAGGAGATTGAAAAAGCAATCGGGCAGCTAACGGTCAGCACAGGAAAAAAGACAGAAGAACAAAAACAGAAGCAAACGGAGATACTGAAAACAGAGGAATATCTTCTTGAAAATAACAGTATCCATGAAATAGAAAAACTTGTCAGTTCATGGAATTCCAGCCTGACTTTGCGGAAAAGTAACAGTGAACAATTATCCAACCTGACTGCTGAAATCAACACAAACGAACTGGAGCGTACAACCTTTACCGCCAATTTAGGGAATTCGGAAGGCCTGTTTAAAGTCGAAAATGACAGGCTGGAACAGTTGGTTGCAGAAGTAAAAGACATTGAAAGCTTGTTGGCAGGGAACGATCTGAACACTTTGCTGGCAAGTAATACAACGTTGGAAACAAAAAAAGCTCAATTGAGTGAACTTCAACATCTATCGGAAAAATATGGTGAAATTCTAATTGATGAAACAACCTTAGACACTGCAAAAATAACTTTCGAGCAACAGGCAAAGGAAGTTTTGGCAGCATGTGAAGCAGTTGAAAAGGAAATTGTTGTTGCCATTGAATCTCTGGGAGATGCCGAACGGATTTATGAATTAGAAAGCAGGATCAGCAGTTTTGACGAAGAACGTAAGAAACTGGAAAAAGGGAAACCTTGCAGTCTGTGCGGGTCGACTGAGCACCCATACGTGGAGCAATATGCCACACTGGAGATATCCAAAAGTAAAAAGACAGTCGAAGAGAGACGTGAGAAACTGGAAATACTAAAAGCAAAAAAAGTACAGGCAGATATTCAGCTTGCAGGGATTAAAATCAAACTGGAGAATTGCATTGAAATGACGGCAGTCAATCAACGGTTAAAAGCTGAAGTCTGTACAAAGTTTGCAGGTTATTCAACTGAATTTAAGATAGAAGAAATTCTATCTTTGCAAACAGCTATTCAGAAAAATGAAAAAGAACAGGTAAAAGTATTGAATCGTATAAGCGATACCCAAAAACTTCTAAAAGCAAAAGCTGCAAAGGATGTTGAGATTAAGACCCTGCAAAACAAAGCAAAAGCACTTGAAGTTGAAATAGCTACCTTAAAACAGAAAATCAACTCGACAGATCAGTTGATTTTAAAAAACAAGGAAGAATTACAAACCCTGAATGCTAAAAAGAATATATTGGAAACGGCTCTTTTAAGCGAATTTGATGCATTTAAACTGATGCTGCCACCGGTTGAAGAAACCAACCTTTTCATTCGAAAGATAGAAAATGATATCAACCTGTTTAATACCAAGAGCAAAGAGTTGGTGGAAGTGCAACATGTCCTTCAGGAACTTATCATTGAGAAAGTAAATATAGACCATCAGCTAAAGGAAAAAAAAGATTCCAGGCAGTTCAATGAAAATGAAATAAACCGACAAAAGGAATGTTACCTGCAGATTTATGAGAAGCGGAATGCTATCCTGCCTGTAGACATAACCACGGAAAGCAAAAGGAAACTGTTACAAAAGGCTATTGATCAGTCAAGTCAGGATCTTGATGCCATTACCCGTGAATTAACCACGATAACGAAAGTGAAAGCAACCCTTCTGGGTGAAAAGGACAATATTGATAAAGAACATGTTGAAAATCAGAAGGCTTTAGTAAAAGCAACCGGAGATTTACTGGAGAGACTGGAACAAAGCAATTTCAATTCCCGCGATGAAGTGGCAAATGCCTTGTTAAGTGCTAATGACAAAAAAGTGTTCCAGATGCTAAAAAAACAATTGGATGAGAAAATACTTGAATTGAAGACCCTTGATGCCGGACTAAATGAAGACCTTGAAAAACTTGAATCGGGCCATACATTTGACACCACCAATGAGCAGGCAATAATGCTGAAGACAAACATAAATGAGCAAAAAGATGCATCACAACACCGGATTGGAGAAATAGGGAATAAGCTTCAATCGGACGAAGCAATCAGAAACCGCAATCAGGGTGTCGTGGATGAAATCCATAAGCAGGATGAAGTCCTTAGAAAATGGCAAGGATTAATGTTCCTGCTTGGCGGATCGAAGGATGCTTTTAATACCTATGTGCAGCGCCTTACGTTGAACAACCTGATTAACCTGGCCAATATCCATTTATATAAGCTTAACAGACGTTATTCCCTGGAGCTGAATAAAACCTATGTAAAAGGCGAAGAATTGAATTTCATGCTGGTGGATCACTATCAAACCGGTGAAACAAGGTTGGTGGATACTTCAAGTGGCGGGGAGAAGTTCCTGATCAGTCTCTCTCTGGCACTTGGCTTGTCCGACCTGGCAAGTCGTAATGTCAGTATCGGGTCATTGTACATCGACGAAGGATTCGGAACTCTCGACAGCAATACACTCGAAACAGTTATATCTACCCTTGAAACCTTGCAGGCACAGGGTAAAATGATAGGCATTATTTCGCACGTTGATAATTTAAAGGAACGTATCCCGGTGCAAATACAGGTGCTGAAAAGAAGCAACGGAGTCAGTGTTGTCGAGATAAATTAGTTCAGTTGGAAATTAAAGGTGAAATCAAGTTAAGGATGTTTGTATCTGAATAATATATTAGCATGTAGTGTTAAATGTCTTTTTGTAAGTCGGCTGTAACGAATGATTCTGTATACACTCACTTAATGGTAGCGCATATTGCCGGTATTTTCAATCCGCGCCTATTGAATTTAAAAATATAAAATCAGGTTTTCAAGGCTGAATCTTGTTTAGCCGGGTTGTACGAAATAAAAAGAGGAAGTTCATAGAATGAACTTCCTCTTTTTAAGTAGCGGGAACGAGAGTTGAACTCGTGACCTCCGGGTTATGAATCCGACGCTCTAACCAACTGAGCTATCCCGCCATTCTTTTAAAGCGGTGCAAAGAT
>Ga0302286_10003364_pt1 | contig 10802 bp, 8 predicted proteins | sample III_Fen_E2_3_FD_198765 | JGI IMG/M metagenome (GOLD analysis project Ga0302286, IMG submission 198765) | Peat permafrost microbial communities from Stordalen Mire near Abisko, Sweden - III_Fen_E2_3 | ecosystem: Environmental > Terrestrial > Soil > Wetlands > Permafrost | place: Sweden: Abisko...
GCCCTGCATAGCATTCCGCAGTATGCGATTTTGATAATAACTTTAATAATTGCTGTCGGACTTTTCTCGATACAAAAAAAAGGAACAGAAAAAATATCTAGAATTTTTGGACCCATTATGCTTGTGTGGTTTATAGCGCTCGGCGTTTCTGGGCTTGCATCTTTGAGCCATAATTTACTTGTTTTAGATGCGTTCAATCCCATTCACGGGTTGAGATTTGTTACCCACCATGGTTTACCCGGGTTTTTCGTATTGTCAGAGGTAATCCTTTGCGCAACAGGTGCGGAAGCTCTTTATGCTGATATGGGGCATTTGGGCAGAAAACCTATTACAGAAGCTTGGGGCTTTGTTTTGATTGTCCTTATTTGTAACTACTTAGGACAGGGTTCATTTTTGCTGACTCATGCTGACAGTGGAAACGTTTTGTTTGAGATGGTTGTATCTCAGGCTCATATTTTCTATATTCCGTTCTTGATTACGAGTATTCTTGCTACTATTATCGCATCTCAGGCGATGATTAGCGGTTTGTTTGCTATTGTTTATCAGGGTATTAACACGAGAATTCTGCCTATGTTTAAGGTTGAATACACGTCAGAAAAAATTAACTCACAAATTTATATCGGGACAGCAAATTGGTTTTTGCTGTTTTTCGTAATTCTTGTTATTTTAATGTTCAAAGAATCGGCTAATTTGGCTTCGGCTTACGGTTTTGCGGTTACTGGAACGTTCACAATAACGGGTATAATGATTAGTACTATTTTCTTTTTAAGAAAAAAATATTTCAATTTTGTTGTGGCAATCGGGCTTACTGTTATTGACTTCGCGTTCTTGCTTGCAACCTTCTCTAAGATTCCGACGGGTGCTTATTGGTCAATTATTATCGCAACGATTCCTTTGTCTTTGATTATCCTTTATATCAGAGGGCAAGCTGCGATGTACAAGGCTATCAGTTTGATGGACAAGGAAACTTTCCTTGCTGAATATAACAAATTATACAAAGACGTTAACAAGATTGACGGTAAGGCTTTGTTCTTCGCAAGAGGAATCGAAAAAGTTCCGCCATATATTGTTCAAACTATGTTTATTAACAATATTATTTATAAAAAAAACATATTCATTCAAATTAGCAAAACAAACGAAGCTTTCGGCTTGCACTACGACGTAATCGAAGTTGCTAAGGGTTTAAATGTTCTTTCAATCGACGTTGGGTATATGGAAATGTTCAGACTTGAAAAGGTTCTTAAAGCACTTGATATTGAAGAAAGAGCAATTTTCTACGGCGTTGAAGATATTGAAACAAACAACTTCTTCTGGCACATCTTTGCAGTAATCAAAAAAGTAACCCCTACATTCGTAAGCTTCTACAAATTACCTGTTAATAAAATACACGGGGTAATCACTCAGATTAAGCTGTAGGTTATTTCATTAGTTCTCTTCCACGAATGCATTCGTGGTCAATTAGGTATGGGGTGTCGTTTACAAAGCCTAATTGGTCGAAATAAATGAAATTGTTGTAAAAGAAATCTTTAAAAGAATAATTTGGATTTGCATTTTTTAGTGTTTCACTAAATTTATCAAAAATTTTGTTGTATTCCTCTAGAGAAATTCCTCTTATAGTGGCATCTTCTGCGAACATTTCCTCAGCGCCATAAATTTTTTGTCCGTTTTGTAGGTCTACTATATATCGTTTGAGTATTGGAACCTCAAGATTTTTTATGAATTCTTTTGGACTTGGAAAGTTTGGATACTTAGATAATTTTATTACGTTTCCGCTTTCCGATAAAAATGCGGTGCTAGAGGTACCCTGTCCTACAATTCCTAGAATAGAAGTGTTTTTTAAGTCAGGTGTTTTTTGGATGGCTTCTTTGTATTCTTCAAAAGACGTTTTGCTATGGTAACCGCTGAGTCCAAGTGTATTTAGGCTGTCATAAAATTTCATGGGTGTTTTCAATAAAATGATAGGGGTAGTATTATCTTTATTACTGTTTTTCACTCTCAATAAAGTCATATTTTTGGTAAGCTCAAAGTGTTTCATTTGTGCAGAAAGTTTGTCCAAGAGTTTTAACGCAGTAGAATTGGTGTGACTAGAGTATTCCTTTATAATTGTGCTATTGCTTAGTCCAACAAGGCTCATTTGTTTTATAATTGGGCTATTCGCCAGTCCCATAAAGTTCATCTGTTTTTGTAACGAGTCTGAGGTCTGACTTGGTTTTGCACTAGGCAATTGCACGCTTGATACTTTATTATTTGATAAAATAATAGCTGGATTAATTCGATTATTGATGCTGTTTACAATCACAAAGGGTTTTCCTGTTTTCTAATTATCTATACAAATCATGAAAACAAAAAAAGTTGCTAGTTGTTAAATAATACGTTGCTATTTGTTACTAAATACAAAGCACTACACTTGTAAATAAATTTGTTTGGGTTAGAATATAAGTGTAAGCCTTACACTTTTTAATATGATAGGACACATTGAGTGTCGCTGATATTTTTTAAAGCCCCAGGTAGCCGATTAGAAAATTATAGAAATATAGAATAGAATGGAATTATGACTAATACAATACAAGATAAAAAACTGCGTAATATAGCGATAATAGCCCACGTTGACCACGGTAAGACAACTCTAGTTGATTGCATGCTTCAACAAAGCGGCGTGTTTAGAGAAAACCAAGTTATGGAAAAATGTGTTCTAGACAGCAACGATCTTGAAAGAGAACGCGGAATTACAATCTTGTCAAAAAATATTTCGATTGAATACAAGGATCATAAAATCAACGTTGTTGACACCCCTGGTCACGCGGATTTCGGCGGCGAAGTTGAACGTGTTTTGGGTATGGTTGACGGAGCATTGCTTATCGTTGATGCTGCTGAAGGCCCGATGCCTCAGACAAGATTCGTTTTGTCAAAAGCTCTTGAATTAGGGATTAAGATAATAGTTGTAATCAACAAAATCGACCGTACGGGTGCAGAACCTTTGACAGCTTTAGACAAAGTTTTTGACTTGTTCACAGAATTGACAGACAGAGAAGATTTAATCGACTTCCCATTCATCTTTGCAAGCAGCTTGATGGGATTCGCAATAAAAGATTTAGATGACGAAAGAGACGGAATTGCTCCGCTTTTGGATTGCATCTTAGCAAATATTAAAACGCCATCAGGCGATGCTGAAAAACCTTTCCAATTCCAAGCTACAACGCTTGACTACAACGAATATGTAGGAAGAATTGTTATCGGACGTATTGCTAACGGAAAAGTTAGATCTCAAGAACAAGTTAGCGTTATCAAGGCTGACGGTTCTCAAGAGCGTGGCAAAATCACAAAATTATACGGATTCAAAGATCTTGGCAGAGTTGAGATTGAAGAAGCTGATGCTGGTGATATCGTTGGTATTGCAGGATTTGCAGAAGTTCAAATCGGTGAAACAATTTGTTCGCTGGCTGAACCAGTCGCACTTCCTTTGATTCACGTTGACGAACCTACTTTGCAGATGAATTTCTCTGTAAACAACAGCCCTTTTGCTGGACTTGAAGGTAAATTTGTTACTTCTCGTCAACTTAGAAAAAGACTTTATTTGGAATTAGAAAAAAACGTTAGTTTGAAAGTTGAAGACACTGAAAGTACAGATGTTTTCAGAGTAAGCGGACGTGGCGAATTGCATTTGGGTATCTTAATCGAGACTATGCGTCGTGAAGGTTATGAATTCCAAGTTTCAAAACCGGAAGTTATCTTGAAAACTGTTAACGGCGTTCAACAAGAACCTTACGAAAACTTGATTATCGATGTTCCTGAAGAATATGCAGGAAGCTGTATTGATAAACTTTCTCAAAGAAAAGCAGAAATGCAAGAAATGAGTGTTTCTCAAGGCAGAACAAATATTAGATTTGTAATCCCGGCTCGTGGTTTAATCGGATTCAGAAGTGAATTTATCCGTATGACACGTGGCGACGGTATTATGTACCATACATTCGATGAATACAAAACTTTTGCAGGAGAAATTCCTCGTCAAAGAAGTGGTTCGTTGATTTCATTAGAACAAGGCGAAGCTATTCCTTATGCTTTGGCTCAGTTTGAAGACAGAGGCGTGTTCTTCATTACTCCTAAAACGAAAGTTTACAGAGGAATGATTATCGGTGAATGTAACCGTCCTCAAGATGTTGCGATGAACGTATGTAAAACAAAAAAATTAACAAATATGAGAAGTTCAGGAGCTGATGTTATGGTAACCTTGCAGGCTGCAAGACCAATGACACTAGAAGATTGCTTGGAGTATATCGCTGACGATGAGTTAGTTGAAATTACACCAGAAAATATCAGAATAAGAAAATCTGAATTGAGCAAAAAGATATTTTAAGGGATGAATAATTCGTCCATATCTTAAAATTGCAGGGTCTGCGTTGTTTTTATGACGCGGACTCTGTTTTATTTAATTGTTATAAAAATAATCACCACCTCGCGCCCTCCACCTTTAAATTTTAGCTTATTTGTGATACTTTAAAAGAGAGGTGATATAGAATGGGCGAAGTAATTAAAAGAGAGAATATAAGAGCGGTTGTAAAAGGGCTTCAAGAGTCCGGCAAAACTGTTGTTACGACAAATGGTTGTTTTGATATTTTACACGTGGGTCACGTTAGATATTTGGAAAAAACAAAGACATATGCGGATTATTCGATTGTTCTTTTGAACTCGGATAAGTCTGTTAAGCTTATAAAAGGCGAAGGACGCCCGATAAATAACGAAGATGACAGAGCAGAAATTTTATGTGCTTTGGCGTGTGTTGATTACGTTGTTTTCTTTGACGAAAGCTCACCAAGAGACTTGTTAGACGAGATAAAACCCGATGTTCACACAAAAGGGGCGGATTATTCTGTAGAAACTCTGCCTGAAGCTGACGTTATTCTTAAAAATGGTGGAAAAATCGAATTTATTACCTTTGTTGAAGGTAAATCAACCACAAATACAATAGAAGCAATGAAAAAATCGTCATAATATCTGCATATAATGTAAATAATTTGAAATTTATTCAATTTAGTATTAAAATCGTAATATAGATAATAATTAGGAGAACTATATGAAAACGTACACAATAGAAGAAGTCGCACAGGTTGTAGGCGGTTTGTTGAGCAAAGTCGAAGATGTTGCAATTTCGCAAATATCTCCACCGTTGTTGGCAGACGAAAATACATTGGCGTTAGCTCTTGGAGAAGAAGAAATTCAAAACCTTTCTCAATCAAAAGCTAAAGCTGCACTTGTTCCATTGGGCGTTAACTTGGAAGGAATCACAACTATCGAAGTCGAAAGACCAAGATTGGCTATGATGAAATTGTTGCATATGTTCTATACAGAGCCTGAAACAGAAACTGGGGTTCACCCGTCTGCGACGGTTCACAGTACCGCAAAATTAGGTAAGAATGTTTCAATCGGACCAAACGTTGTTTTGTCGCGTGACGTTGAAGTAGGCGATGATACAAAAATTATGGCAAATACTTTTGTCGGTGGCGGTTCTAAAATAGGAAGCGGTTGTTTCTTTCACGCAGGTGTCAATATCGGCGAAAGAACTAAAATCGGTAACCAAGTAATTTTACATCATGGTGTGTGTTTAGGCGCTGATGGATTCAGTTTCGTAACAGAAAGCCCTGATAATATTGAGCAAGCTAGAAAAGAAGGCTCTATTAAAGAAGAAAACACTGCTCATAAGATTTTCAAGATTCCGTCAATCGGTGCGGTAAAGCTTGGAGACAACGTTGAAATCGGAGCAAACACAACAATTGACAGAGGAACAATCGAAGATACTTGTATCGGCGATGATACCAAAATCGATGACCAAGTTATGATAGGTCACAACTGTAAAATCGGCAAAGGCTGTATGATAGTTTCTCAAGTTGGGATTGCAGGAAGCTGTGTAATCGGAGATAGAGTTGTTATCGCTGGTCAAGCCGGACTTGCGGATCATTTAAACATTGGAAACGATTCAATTGTAGGACCTGCGGCAGGTGTTTCAAAAAGCTTCCCAGAAAAATCTATTATTATGGGTGCTCCAGCTATGCCGAGAAAAGAATTTATCCGTCAGCTTAAGGCTATGAAAGATGCTGCTGAATTGGTTAAAAAATTCAAGAAGTATGAACCGTTATTGAGAGCTTTTGAAGAAAGCACGAAAGACGAAGAATAAAGTAAGATTAGGGCTTATATAAATGACAACAATTTTAAACGAAATCGAAATAACCGGCAACAGCTTGATGAAAAACAGACAAAGTTGTGTGCGTGTTGTCCCTTCAGATGAAGGGGTGATTCGGTTCTTCGTTGAAAATTCAAATGAGCCGATAATTCTGGATGTTGATAATGTTGTTTCAACAAATCATTGTGTTGTTTTGGGATACAAACGAAACAAAATCATGTTGACAGAGCATTTCACGGCAGCTTGCGCGTTCTTGGGAATAGATTCTTTGGATGTTCACGTTTCAAAATCAGAGATGCCTATTTTAGACGGAAGTTCAAAAAAATGGGTTGAGTTGTTTAATCAAGCTGGTATTGAAATACAAAAGAACAAAAAAGAATTTTACACGGTAAGCGAACCGATTTATTATTTGAACGGTAAAACTCATTTGGTTATATTGCCTGATGAAGAATTGAATATTTCTTATGCGGTAAATTACGATCATCCTGATTTGAGAAACAAATGGGTTTCTTTCGATAAAAAGAAAGTGGACGAAATCATTGAAGCCAGAACTTTTGGATTTTTAAAAGATTTGAAAAAATTCCAGCTGTTTGGTTTCGCTAAAGGAGTAAGCTACGAGAATACGGTGGGGCTTGACGGTGACGGTTACACAACAGAATTGAGAAGTGAGCTTGAGCCTGCAAAACATAAAATTCAAGATTTAATAGGCGATTTGTATTTGGCAGGAGTGAACCCGCTAAATCTAAAAGCCCAGATAATAGTAAAAGAAGCCGGACATGCTGTGCATATAAAAGTTGCAAAAATGTTAAAAGATAAACTGATAAAACTATAACAAGGAGAGAGAAATGACAGACGAAATAATAACATTGGATATTATGCAAATTATGGATATGATTCCGCATAGATACCCATTTTTGTTGGTAGATAGAATTACGGAATGTGTTCCGGGAAAATATTCAAAAGGGTTTAAGAACCTTTCGATGAATGAAGAATTTTTCCAAGGGCACTTCCCTGGAAACCCAATTATGCCGGGAGTGTTGCAGTTAGAAGCTATGGCGCAGTGTTCTGCACCGATACTTTTGAGTTTAGATGCGTTTAAAGACAAACTTTGTTTGTTTGCTGCGATGGAAAACGTCAGATTTAAGACAATCGTAAGACCAGGCGACAGATTTGATATGGATATTCAACTTACCAAGCTAAAAGGACCAATCGGAAAGGTTCATGCTATTGGTAGCGTAGACGGTAAGATTGCCGTAGAAGCGGATATGACAGTTTGTATGAAATAAGACGGGTAGTCTTATTCTAAACTTATTTTGGAAACAAATTTAAAAAGAAAGTGTGAAAGAAATGACAATAGACAAAACAGCGATTATACATAAATCAGCACAAATAGCTGAGGGCGTAATTATTGGACCTAACGTAATCATAGGCGAAGGCGTTAAGCTCGAAAGCGGAGTAAAGATTATAGCAAATGCTTATCTTGAATTCTGTGAAATCGGCGAAGGAACTACAATAAGCCCGTTCGCAAGTATAGGTACTGGACCTCAGGATTTGGGTTACAAGGATGAGCCTACAAATGTTATTGTCGGTAAAAATTGTCTTATAAGAGAAAGCGTAACTATAAACCGCGCTTCAGGTGAAGGTAATTCAACTGTTGTCGGCAACAAGTGCATGCTTATGACTGGTTCTCACATCGCTCACAATTGTCATATCGGCGACGAGGTAATACTTGCCAATTTGGTAACTCTGGGTGGTCACGTTCACGTTGGGTTCGGAGCTTTTATCGGCGGTATGGGAGTTTATCACCAAAATATTAGAATCGGTGATATGTCTATTATCAGTGGATTCTCAGCAGCTCGTCAGGATATTCTACCGTATTCAAAGAATGATGGTTGTCCAGCTGCAGCTAACGGTTTGAACGTTGTTGCATTGAAGAGACGCGGCGTTTCTCAAGAAGACAGAACAATTATGAACGAAGCATATAAACTATTGGTTTCTCCTGAATACAATACGTCTCAAGCAATCGAAAAAATTAAAAGTGAAAACAGAATGAACAAATACGTTGAGACAATGATTGAATTTATTCAGTCTTCAAAACGTGGGGTTTCTCTTAAGTTTCACCAAAAAGGAAGAGTTAATTCTTTTCTTGCAGAATAATTTTTAGACAAAATAAGTAGGTGTAATGATGACAGATATTTGGGAAAAATATGCGGCCGTTCTCGTTGACTATTCAACTAACGTGCAAAAAGGCGACTTGGTCATAATCAAGGCAACAAGCCCAATGGCGGAAAATTTGGTCAAGGCTGTTTATAAGAGAGTGCTTGAAAAAGGTGCAAACCCTATTGTAAGGACTTCTATTTGCGATTTGTCTGATGCGTTTATCAAATATGCAAACGATGAGCAGTTGGATTATGTTGACCCTATTTCAAAATTGGAATACAAGGTAATCGACAAGTATATTTCAATCGGGGCTCCTTTGAATGTCAAAAACATGGCGCGTGCTGACAAAACAAAACTTGCAAGACGTTCTAAGGCTACAAGAGAGCTTTCTGAACTTTTGCTTGGTAGATCTGCAAGAGGCGAAGCGAGCTGGGTTGTGGCGGATGTCCCTACACACGGACTTGCTCAAGAAGCTAAAATGTCTTTTGATGAATACAGCGAATTTTTGTTCAATGCGTGTTTCTTGAATTTGGATAATCCTGTTGAAAAGCTTTTAGAAATGGATAAAGTTCAAAAGAAAATTTGTGAGTATCTTGATAAAAGAACAAAAATCAGAATAGTCGGCGAAAAGACAGATATTACTTTTTCAACCAAGGGCCGAAAATGGGTGAGTTGTTCTGGGCTTAATAACTATCCTGATGGTGAAGTTTTCACTTCGCCTGTTGAAGATAGTGCTCAAGGCGAAATTTATTTTGATTTCCCTGCAATTTACAGAGGAAACGAAGCTCATAAGATTCATTTGACCTTGGATAAAGGTAAAGTAATCAAGGCAACAGCAGAAAAAGGCGAAGAATTCCTGAATGCAATGTTGAATTTAGATGAAGGCGCAAGTTTCGTCGGTGAAATTGCAGTCGGTACCAACGAAATGATTCAAGACGTTACGGGTAATATTTTGTTTGATGAAAAAATAGGCGGTTCAATCCATATGGCGGTTGGGGCTTCTTATCCTGAAACAGGCGGAAAAAATACGTCAGGTCTTCATTGGGATATCATCAAAAACATGAAAAACGGCGGCGAAATCTACGCGGATGATGAGCTTATTTACAAAGACGGAAAATTCTTAATTTAGTAAATATTAAATAAATAATAAGAGATTTAGTTTGGGGTTTTGCATTGCAGAGCCCCAAAGCTTTTGCGTCTCAATTTTTGCCTATTGACCACTTGGTCTATAAGAACTTTAACCTTAGGGTTGATGTCTTATTGTGTAAAAACCCTTATGCTTAGTTCGTGAGGTTGAGGGATAAATGTTATTTAGTCCTTCGCTAAAGAAAAATGGATTAAGGTTGAGTAAAGATTAATTGGGAGTAGGAAATTGAATAATTTTTCTAAGGGAATGAATTTAAAAAATATTTTATTAATGTTTGCGGTGGGGTTAACGTTTATCGGAAACTGCGCTTTTGCATCAGACAATGTTTTGCAAGCCATTCAAGTTGACGGAGTTAAGGATAGTTATAACATTATCTTGAAATCTGACGATGTTGCTGAGGTTAAAAAAACAATTCAAGCTCCAAACAAAATGGTTTTAACTTTAAAAGGGATAAGAGCTTCAAAAACGATTAACACTATTTATAATAACACTTCAAGCGTTGATAGTGTTGTTGTTGAGCCTACGGGCGAAGATTCAATAAAGATTTCAGTTCAGGCTGATAACGCTGGGAATGCTGAAGTTAACTTTGATACATTAAAAACTCCGTTGGGTGTTTTGGACAAATCTCAAAACCAAAACAAAACTACAGACGAATTGGTTTTGAACGCTCCGATGAATTCATACAAACCGGTTTATGACGAAAATACAGATGAAGAATCTGATGGTTTTTCATTGGCAAACCTTATGCCAGCTTCTGTTGCTGGGCATATCAAAAATATCCTAAAGAATGATAAAGCTACTTGGATGATGTCATTTGGGCTTTTGGTTCTATTCTTCCTTGGCGGATTGAAAATAATCAAGGGTAAAGATAGCGAAATAAAAGTAGGACTTACTCAAAGCTTGAAACAAAGAGAGCTTGATTTATACAGAGGCGAAGAAGGGCTTAACTTGGGAGTAAGTGGAGAATTGTCTACGGCTTCTATGAGAGCTAGTCAGGCTGCAGCTCCTCAAAATCTTTCAGGCGCTTATGGATTAAGAGCTTATCAGAACGGAACAAGAAGCCCATATGCGACTTCAGAGATTCAGCAACGTCCACGTCCGACGGCAGCTCCTCAAGTAAATTCACCAAGCGTTCCTAAGAGTGTTCAAAGACCTTTGAACCAAGGTTTATCACAAGGGACACTGCAAAATACAATTCAAGGAGTTGCGCTCAAGGCAGCACCTGTGGCAGGGGCTAGACCAAAGACAACAAATATTGACAGTATCAAATTTTTAGAATCAATGACCAAAATATATGAGAAAAACGGTCGTTCAGATTTA
>Ga0302286_10003365_pt1 | contig 10802 bp, 9 predicted proteins | sample III_Fen_E2_3_FD_198765 | JGI IMG/M metagenome (GOLD analysis project Ga0302286, IMG submission 198765) | Peat permafrost microbial communities from Stordalen Mire near Abisko, Sweden - III_Fen_E2_3 | ecosystem: Environmental > Terrestrial > Soil > Wetlands > Permafrost | place: Sweden: Abisko...
CTTCTTTTCATAACGGGTTGATCGGTTTTTAAAAAGGTTTATATTTGGCTTCCAAATATGCGTTGAAAGTTTTATGGAAAACTACATTGTTTCTGCACGAAAATATCGCCCCGATACCTTCACTTCGGTCGTTGGCCAACCGTCGATTACCTCGACTTTGAAGAACGCCATCAGAAGCAATCACCTTGCACATGCGTACCTTTTTTGCGGTCCAAGGGGAGTGGGTAAAACAACATCTGCGCGAATTTTTGCCAAAACAATCAATTGTTTAAACATTGGCGCCGACACAGAGCCTTGTAATCAATGCGAATCGTGTCTGTCGTTCAGCGAAAACCGTTCCTATAATATTCACGAACTCGATGCTGCTTCGAATAATTCGGTTGATGATATCCGTTCGTTAGTTGATAAAGTGCGGATTCCGCCGCAGATCGGGAAATACAGCGTTTATATCATCGATGAGGTACATATGTTGTCGCAGTCGGCTTTTAATGCGTTTCTGAAAACGCTTGAGGAACCGCCGTCACATGCCATCTTTATACTCGCTACTACCGAAAAGCACAAGATTTTACCGACCATCCTTTCGAGGTGTCAGATTTATGATTTTAACAGGATTTCGATTCCTGATATCGAAAAATATCTCGTTGAGATTGCCCTGAAACAGCAGGTGAATGCCGAAGCTGAAGCGATCAATGTGATTGCCCAGAAAGCCGACGGTGCTATGCGCGACGCCCTTTCGATCTTCGATCAGGTGGTCAGCTTTTGTGGAACCAATGTCACCTATAAAGAGACGATTGCCAATCTGAATGTTCTTGATTACGATTATTATTTCAGGTTGACCGATTGCTTTCAGAAGGGTGATATCCCTGGTACATTGATGATATTCAGCGAGATTTTGGATAAGGGATTCAATGCCCACCATTTCATCATGGGTCTTGGACAACATTTCAGGGATCTGCTAATCTGTAAAGATGCCGTCACCGTTCAGTTGCTTGAAGTGGGTGGCGAGATCCGCGAAAGGTATAAAAAGCAGGCCGCTGCCTGTTCGGTCAATTTCCTGATAGGTGCGCTTCAGTTAGCCACCGACTGTGATATCAATTACAAATCATCCTCCAACCAACGTTTCCTGGTCGAATTGACACTTGTCAGGATTGATCAGCTGGAAGAATTACTAAAAAAAAAACAATTGACGACGCCATAGCGACACTTACGCTGCTGCCAATCTTTTCGCTGATTGATCCTTCAAAAATCGTAAATCGTTCAAACACTGTTAATCCACCACAAGCTGCTGCGCCATCGAGACCAGTTGCTTCATCAACAATACCTGTTGCAGCACCTTCGATTCCAGTTGTGGCGGAGCCTGTTAATCATCGCCCGACAGTAAAAAGAGTGGCAGGACGCGATGCCTATTCGACTCCATCAATTATGGATGCTTTGCGGGATGAACCTAAAGCTGTCTATAAAAATGTAAATATAGAAGATGCTACAAATCCGGATTCCAATCGTGAAATCATTCATCCATTTACTCAACAGGAATTACTGACTTCGTGGAAGCTTTTTGTGGATGAAATTGAGGGTGCACCACAATTAAAGTCTGCACTTGGTACCCGCGAACCGAGCATGACTGATAAGTGTCAAATTGAATATGAACTTGATACAGAACTTCAACTGAACCGTCTTGCACTTGAACTTAAACCGAAATTTCAGGGATATCTTCGTAATTATTTTGGAAATGATGCCATCGAAATTCAATTTAAAGTGTCAGATTGCAACAATACCAAATCAAATATCCCATACACTGATGCTGAAAGATGGTGTTCGCTGGTCGATCGATACCCGGCATTGGCCACTTTAAAATCGAAATTTGGTTTGGATTTTGAACATTTTTAACTTTCAATGATTATAATATAAAATGGTTTTAATGAAAAAAATTAAAGTACTGAATCCCGTTGTGGAACTCGACGGGGACGAAATGACCCGGATTATCTGGAAAATGATTCGCGAAGATTTGATTCTTCCTTTCCTGGATATCGATATTAAATATTACGACTTAGGTCTTGAACATCGCGATGCGACCGATGATCAGGTGACTGTTGATGCAGCTTATGCGATCAAAAAATATAATGTTGGTATTAAATGCGCCACAATTACACCTGATGAGGCGCGTATGACCGAATTTGGTCTGAAAAAGATGTATAAATCGCCCAATGGTACGATCCGAAATATTCTTGACGGAACTATCTTCCGTGAGCCAATAGTTGTATCGAATGTTCCCCGGCTTATTCCGCAATGGACTGCGCCGATTGTTATTGGCCGTCATGCTTTTGGCGATCAGTACCGCGCCACTGATATTGTTGTCGACCGTCCCGGAAAGCTGACGATGACGTTCACACCCGACGATGGTTCAGGCGCACAGCCACACGATGTTTACCATTTCGACGGACCTGGTGTAGCTCTTTCGATGTACAATACCGAAGCTTCGATCAGGGGCTTTGCCCACGCCTGTTTTAAGATGGCGCTTACCAAAAAATGGCCGCTCTATCTGTCAACGAAAAACACAATTTTGAAAAAGTATGACGGTTTCTTTAAAGATATTTTCGAAGAGATTTTTGTGAATGTTTACAAAGCACAATTTGTTGAGGCCGGAATTACCTACGAACATCGCCTTATTGATGATATGGTTGCCTCTGCCTTAAAATGGAGCGGTAATTTTATCTGGGCATGTAAGAATTATGATGGTGATGTGCAGTCGGATACTGTTGCTCAGGGATTCGGCTCGCTTGGCTTAATGACATCTGTCTTGTTGACTCCTGATGGTGACACAATGGAGGCCGAAGCTGCTCATGGCACAGTTACCCGTCATTACCGCGAGTATCAGAAGGGGAGACCTACCTCAACCAATCCAATCGCCTCTATTTTTGCCTGGACACGTGGACTTGCCTTCCGCGGTAAACTGGACGGCAATCAACCATTGATTGATTTTTCACTGTTGCTCGAAAAGGTCTGTATTGATACCGTAGAATCTGGTAAAATGACGAAAGACCTTGCGCTTTCGGTCTATGGCGACAAGTTGAAGCCGGAACATTATCTGACAACTGAGCTGTTTATGGCTGAATTGACAAAACTGTTGGTGAGTCGGATGAAGTCGTAGACAAAATTAAGGACAAGATTAATAACACTTTAAATAATTTGAAATGATAAAAAAAGCAGTCGAAGTTGCTTTGAACGAGCAAATCAATGCTGAATTTCATTCAGCTTATCTCTATTTATCGATGTCAGCATATTTTAATTCGGTTGGTCTGGCTGGCTATGCGAACTGGATGCGGATACAGTATCAGGAAGAACTTGCCCATGCCACGCGGTTCTTCGATTACGTTAATGAGCGTGGTGGTAAAGTAAATCTATCGCCAATTGGTGAAGTGCAGGTCGATTTCTCGGGGATTGTTGATGTTTTCGAAAGGACATTGGTTCACGAACAGATCGTTACAGGTTTGATTAATCGATTAATGGATGTCGCAATACATGAGAGCGACCACGCAACCAAAAGTTTTCTGCAGTGGTTTGTCGATGAACAGGTTGAAGAAGAGGCGAATGTTGAACAGATTCTACATAACCTTAAACTGATCAAAGGCGAAGGACAAGGTTTACTAATGATGGATCGCGAAATGCAGACCCGTGTATATGTTGATCCTTTTGCAGCGGCAAAAGCTTGATATTGAATTATTAATGTAATTTTCAGTTAGATGAAAAAGAGTGGGTTTTTTGGCCTGCTCTTTTTTGTTTATTCTTTTATTCGCCAGCGACTGCTACCTTCTGCCTGTTACCTCCTCCCTTTTATTAAATTGCCGCAATAGATTTCGGTACTTTCAACTTTTGAGTTACATTTGTACCTGAATGTTAAATTAGCTATTAATCATACAATATAAAGTAATGTCATTCTTATTAAATATGCTTTCAAGCTTTTTGGGAAATAAATCTCAAAGAGATATTAAAGAGTTAACACCAATTTTACAGCAGATTAAACAAGAATATCTGCGTTTTCCAGGCTTAACCAACGATGAACTCAGGGCTGAATCAGCAAAGCTTAAACTCAAGATACGTGATTACATCAAAGCCGAAGAGGAAGAGATTGCTTCGCTTAAGGAAAAAGCCGAAAGCGGCGAACTCCCGATTGAAGAGGGTGAAAAGCTTTACGACAGGGTAGATAAATTGGAGGAGATCATTCTGAAGAAGATCGAAGAGGTATTGAATGAAGTACTTCCGACCGCTTTTTCGATTGTCAAGGATACTGCACGACGTTTAATGGAAAATGAAACGATCGAAGTGACAGCTACCGATTTTGACCGCGATTTGTCGATTACCAAAGATTTTGTTGAAATTGACGGAGACAAAGCAATCTACAAAAATGAATGGATTGCCGGTGGTTCGCTGCAGAAATGGAATATGTTACATTATGACGTACAGCTGATTGGTGGTATTGTACTTCACAGTGGAAAGATTTCGGAGATGGGTACCGGTGAAGGAAAAACACTAGTCGCTACGCTTCCGGTTTTTCTTAATGCGCTTGCAGGTCGCGGCGTTCACGTGGTAACCGTGAATGATTACCTGGCAAAACGTGACTCCGAATGGATGGGACCAATTTATCAGTTCCATGGTATCTCCGTCGATTGTATTGACAAGCATCAGCCCAATTCAACCGAAAGGCGAAAAGCTTATGAGGCTGATATTACATTCGGTACGAATAATGAATTTGGTTTTGATTACCTGCGCGATAATATGGCCGTGAGCCCGGCCGATCTTGTTCAGCGAAAACACCATTACGCCATTGTCGATGAGGTTGACTCCGTTTTAATTGACGATGCCCGTACCCCCTTAATCATATCCGGTCCTATTCCAAAGGGTGAAAACCAATTATTTGATGAATTAAAGGCTCCGGTAGAGCGATTGGTGAAATCACAACGCGAATTGGTTAATCAATTTCTGGTTGAGGCTAAAAAGAAAATCGGTTCATCAAACAAAGATGAGGCAGAGGAAGGTGCATTGGCCCTTTTCCGTGCCTATAAAGGTTTGCCAAAGCATAAGGCATTGATCCGTTTTTTGAGCGAAGAGGGCAACAAGGCCAAGATGCTCAAGGTCGAGAACTACTACATGCAGGACAACAACAAACACATGTCGATTGCAACTGATCCGCTCTATTTTGTGATTGAAGAAAAATTGAATTCGATTGAATTAACCGATAACGGGATCGAAATTCTCTCGCAGGATAATGAAGATAACGGTTTTTTTGTACTTCCCGATGTTGGAGCTGAAATTGCAGATATTCAAAATAATAAGAGTTTGTCGGAGACTGACAGGCTTGAGAAGAAAGATGTCCTTTTACAAAATTTTGCAGTCAAGTCTGAACGTGTACATACTGTAAATCAACTATTAAAAGCGTACACAATGTTCGAAAAGGATATTGAATACGTACTGATCGAAGGAAAAGTGAAGATTGTTGATGAACAGACAGGTCGTATCATGGAAGGGCGTCGCTACTCTGATGGTTTGCACCAGGCTATTGAAGCAAAAGAGCGTGTTAAAGTTGAGGATGCTACCCAAACTTTTGCCACGATCACACTCCAGAATTATTTCAGGATGTATCATAAACTATCGGGAATGACCGGTACTGCTGAAACAGAAGCTGGTGAACTTTGGGACATTTACAAATTGGAGGTCGTAGTTATCCCGACCAATCAGCCGGTAATTCGAAAGGATCACGAAGATTGTGTTTACAAAACTAAAAAAGAGAAATATAACGCCATTATTGATGAGATTGTCAAGCTGAATAAAAAAGGGCAGCCAATGCTGGTGGGAACCACTTCGGTTGAAATCTCAGAATTGTTGAGCAGAATGTTGCAAATGCGGGGGATTAAACATCAGGTTTTGAATGCTAAACTCCATCAACGCGAAGCTGATATTGTGGCCGAGGCTGGTAAACTGGGGATGGTGACCATCGCTACCAATATGGCAGGTCGTGGTACCGATATTAAGCTGACTCCCGAAACCAGAGTATTGGGTGGTTTGGCTATTATTGGTACCGAACGACATGACTCACGTCGTGTCGACCGGCAGTTGCGCGGACGTTCCGGCCGTCAGGGTGACCCGGGATCATCGCAATTCTTTGTCTCGCTTGAAGATGATTTGATGCGACTTTTCAATTCTGGCAGGATTGTCAATATTATGGATAAACTTGGACTGAAGGATGGTGAAGTAATTCAGCATTCCATGATCTCCAAATCGATTGAACGTGCACAGAAAAAGGTTGAAGAAAATAACTTTGGGGTTCGAAAACGTCTGCTCGAGTACGATGACGTGATGAACTCACAACGGGAAGTGATTTATAAAAAACGTCGTCACGCGTTGTTCGGAGAGCGGATTGATGTCGATATTTTGAATATGATCTTCGATATGAGTGATTCGATTACCGCCGAACACCAGCAAAACGGGAAAGAAGGGTTCGAAGATTTCAGACTTGATCTGATCAGATCATTGTCGCTTGATACGCCAGTCACAGAAGATGAATTGGTTGCATTAAAACCGGATGATATTAGTGATAAAATATACCATGCGGCAATTGGCAATTTCACGCGGCGGTCGCAGGCCATTTCAAAACAGGCATGGCCGGTTATTAAAAATGTGTATGAAACAAAATCGCATGTTTATAACAATATCGTAGTGCCAATTACAGATGGCTTACGGTTATTCAATATCGTCACTAATCTTGAAAAAGCTTACAAAACTCAGGGTCAGGATCTTGTAAAATCGTACGAAAAACAGGTCATCCTTGCAACCATCGACGAGCATTGGAAAGAAAATCTCCGTGAGCTCGATGAACTGCGTACTTCGGTTCAGAATGCTTCCTATGAACAGAAAGATCCGCTTTTAATTTATAAACTTGAATCTTTCAATCTGTTTAAGGCGATGATGGAAAGGATCAACAAAGGGGTTGTTTCTACCCTGATGAAAGGCCAGATCCCGATTAATGATCCCGATCAGGTTCGGGAGGCACCATTGGTTGGCCATCATGCCGACCGCTCAAAATATCGTGAAGAGAAAAGTGATGCTTCATCGGGACATTCACCTGATAAGGCGGAGGAAAAACCGGTACAACATGTTCAGCAAGTACGGGTAACTCCTAAAGTGGGTCGTAATGAACCCTGTCCTTGTGGTAGTGGTAAAAAGTTTAAGAATTGCCACGGACATGGGCTGGTCGATTAAGTAATTACGAATTAACAATTACGAATTTATAACTCATTAATCATGGGTACACTTTTGGCGATACACTGGAATCCCAGTCCTGAGCTTTTTAGCATCGGTCCGATCTCAATCCGCTGGTATGGATTGATGTTTGCAACAGGCTTTCTATTAGGCTTTTCGATCCTGACTAAAATGTTTAAGTTCGAAGGGTCGAATCCTGAGTGGGTTGAAAAGCTTTTTATTTATGTGATTATTGCGACCATCGTCGGAGCCCGGCTGGGACATGTATTCTTTTATGGCTGGGATTATTACTCACAACATCTGATGGAAATCATCCTACCCATTGCCAAGGGGGCAGAAGGATATAAATTTGTAGGTTTTCAGGGGCTTGCCAGTCATGGTGGTGCTTTTGGTATCATTCTCGCTGTCTGGATATTTTCAAATCGGGTAACTAAACGTCCTATTTTATGGACAACCGACCGCCTTATTGTACCCGTCGCTTTGGTTGGCGCTATGATCCGTACCGGTAACCTGATGAACTCCGAAATTTATGGTGTTGCGACCAATTTACCTTGGGGATTTATCTTCGACCGGAATAATGAGACCATCGCCAAGCATCCGACAATGATTTATGAAGCCCTGTGCTATTTAATCACCTTTGGATTATTGATGTTTTTCTATTATAAAAAGAAGGATTTAAAGGATCGGACCGGCTTTTTAACCGGCGTTTTCTTTATCGGCATGTTTTTAACACGTTTTATGATTGAGTTTATCAAGGAAAAGCAGGAAGCTTTCGAGGCCGGTATGGCACTCAATATGGGGCAAATCCTGAGTATTCCTTTTATTATCGCTGGAATTTGGCTGCTATATTATTCATTGACACATCCGCCGGTGGTTTATAACGAAAAATAGCAAACATATTGTTTTGGTTATCCTGGTCATATTCTCAAAAAATATGGTCATGAGTCTGTGCATTCCTTCTTTATTTCATTTTTCATTTCTTCATTTTTGCCGCTTCACACATTACTTCAAATGTATCGGTATCACGTTACAAATCTCTTCTAAGACCTGCGCAACGCAATTACGCAGTTTGACTTCTCGTTTGTGCACGAGTTGAGCAAGCTGATCTTGTTTTTTAACGTAGATGAAAGTATGCTCAAACCGGAGCAGAAACCAGGAAAAGGCAGACAAATTACAAAGTCAAACATTATTTCACATCTTTTAATATAGTTGGCTGTAACTTTTCTATTTTTTAGATGTTTAAATAAATATATTATAAACGTTAATTGTAACCGGATGAAATTATTCTTTATGTTATTGATCTTCTCTGTTTTAATAAATGGGAGCTTGTGGGTGAATAATCTTGGGCAGGCTGAACAAAAGGCGCAGACTGAGCACAAACTCATTCTGCTTAATTTTTCCGGTTCCGATTGGTGTGGGCCTTGTATTCGTATGCACAAGGAGATTTTTGGGAGTGAAGAGTTTCTTCAATATACCAAGGATCATTTGATACTTATGAATGCTGATTTTCCCAGAATGAAAAAGAACCAGTTGCCTTCCGACCAGCAAAAGCTAAATGATGCATTAGCAGAAAAGTACAATAAGGAAGGAAGTTTCCCCTGCACTTTGTTGCTTGATAACCATGGAAAAATAATCTACACATGGAAAGGATTTTATAATAAAGGGGCTGAATCGTTTACCTTCGAAGTAAAAGAATTGGTCGAAAAACAACCTCGTTAAGGAATGGAGCTGCTGAATGTGTATAAACGGGAAATGAAACTGATGGGTAATCAGTTCGAAATTACTGTCGTAGCAGTTGCTGAAGAATGGGCGCAAGAACGTATTGATGAAGCAGTCGTTGAAATAAAACGTATCGAAGATCTGTTATCGACCTTTAAAGATGAGAGCGAAACAAATCTGATCAATCGTAATGCCGGTATTCAGCCTGTAAAAGTGAGTGAAGAAGTGTATAATCTGATCGAAAGAAGTAACCGTATCTCTTCCATCACACAAGGTTCATTTGATATCAGCTATGGATCGATCGATAAACGACTCTGGAATTTTGACAAAACAATGACTTCACTTCCAGATCGTTTAACTGCGCAAAAGATGGTCAGACTGATCAATTACAAGAATATTATCCTTGATCAAACCAATAAAACGGTCTTTTTAAAGGAAAAAGGGATGCGGATCGGGTTTGGCGGTATTGGCAAAGGTTATGCCGCTGAAATGGCGAAAGCAACCATGAAAAAAAATGGTGTTACAAGTGGCATTGTAAATGCATCGGGTGATTTGGCCGCATGGGGTCTTCAGCCCAACGGTAAGCCCTGGACCATCGGAATCGTACATCCCGATTTGGCCAGCCAACCCTTTTCGTACATGAACTTAACAGAAGGTGCAGTTGCCACTTCGGGTAATTATGAAAAATTTGTAATCATCGGTGGAAAAAAATATTCTCATACGATTGATCCGAAGACAGGTTTACCCGTAACCGGAATAAAAAGTGTCACGATCATTTCACCAAATGCCGAAATCTGTGATGCCCTTGCCACGCCTGTTACCATTTTAGGGATCAGGCACGGAATAGAATTAATCAACCAGTTAAACGGTGTCGAGTGCATCATCATTGATGATCACAACAAGCTTTATAAATCAAAAAATATTCATTTATCTTAATTATAGAACATGCATAAACGAAATATTTGGGCAGGTATGCTGACAGCAATAGTTTTGAGTCTTTTAATAAGTTCATGTAAAACTGTTAAGGAGTATCAGAAGAATAAAATCAATGATGCCGAAATGGAACTGTCTGCAAGAAAAGTCGAAAAGGGTGAAAATAGTTTTCAAACCTATAGTGAAGGGGCTTCGGGAGCCAATGGTGGCAAAGTAGGCGGAGGTTGCGGATGTAACTGATCCTGAAGATAATTACCTTATTATAAGATTAATACACTTTTTTAGTATCCTCCAATATGCGTAAAATATTTCTAACTGTCGTGGGAAGTTTTCTTCTCTTCTTAAATTCTTTTAGCCAGTCAGCAGCTGATAGTACATCCGAATACCATAGCCCTGATCTTAAGCTGGAAGAGGCCAATCTGGTTACCAACTATTATTCTCAAACAGGTAATCACTCTGCTATAACTGGAGGTATCGGCACCCAGCAAGTGAACGACTTTTCAAATATTGTCGAATTGAGGTACATCAGGTGGGGTATGATGGACCGTAAAATTACTATGGATTTTGATTTAGGGATTGACCATCATACTGCAGCTTCATCCGCTTACGTGTCGAAGTCGGGAGCCTCCAAAACTGGTGGTACGCGGGTCTATCCATCGGCAAACTGGCAGATTGAGAATAATGAGAAAAGAACCACTTTTGGATTGGGTGCTGCTCTCTCATTTGAATATACCTATCATTCATATAGCTTAAATGCCATTTACTCTAAACATTCAATTGACAAAAATACAGAGTTCAGTGCCAGGGCAAATGTTTTTATGGATGCTGTAAAAATGATTTATCCCAGTGAACTGCGACCAGTAACTTCGGCGGTCACCTCGGCAAGCAGCGGAGGT
>Ga0302286_10003367_pt1 | contig 10799 bp, 5 predicted proteins | sample III_Fen_E2_3_FD_198765 | JGI IMG/M metagenome (GOLD analysis project Ga0302286, IMG submission 198765) | Peat permafrost microbial communities from Stordalen Mire near Abisko, Sweden - III_Fen_E2_3 | ecosystem: Environmental > Terrestrial > Soil > Wetlands > Permafrost | place: Sweden: Abisko...
CTAGAATGACTGCAAATGTAATAAAAAATAACTTTGTCGATTTTCTCAGCGACGAATTATTTGTTAAATAAACAAATTTATCAGTAAAAAGTTCAGTAAATAAGACATATGGAAGAATTTACAATTTATTCATTTACAATTTACAATTTACAATTTAATTATTATGTCTCTGATTTTAATTATTCAAGGAACCCGAATTTCCCTTTATTCAAATCATCGTAAGCATCCAGTATCTCCTGTTTGGTATTCATTACAAACGGACCGTATGACATAATGGGTTCGTTAATAGGTTCCCCGCTTAAAACAAGGACAATAGCATCCTCTGTTGATTTGAGCAGGATATCGGTACCATCATTTTTAAACAAAGCAAAGTGATCAGTCGGGACATCTCTTTCGTTAAGAATAACATTGCCTTCAATCACCAAAAAACCTGTATTATAATTTTGGGGAAATGAAAATAAAACTTCAGCACCGTTTTTTACATGGGCATTATACATTTCGACCGGAGTAAAAGTAGATGCAATTCCTTTAGTCCCGTTATAATTACCTGCTATTACTACTACTTCAGCTTTCTTATCAGGTAAAACAAAACGATTAAAATCTTCCTGTTTTAATGGTTGGTATTTTGGACTACTCATTTTATCTTTAGCCGGAAGATTCACCCATATCTGAGCCATCTGAGCCAATCCGCCTTTTTTGCTCCATTCTTCTTCCTGGTATTCTTTGTGTAATACACCCGAAGCTGCTGTCATCCATTGTACATCTCCTTTTCCTATGACACCGCTGTTTCCTGCACTGTCGTGATGTGCCACCTTGCCCTGGTAAGCAATGGTGACTGTTTCGAACCCACGATGAGGATGCACGCCCACACCACGGGGAGTATCTGTTGGTGGAAATTCCATTTTAGCACCGTAATCCAACAGGAAAAACGGACTCATACGTTTCATGTCCAGGTTGCCCGGAAAGAAATTATGTACCCTGAAAGCATCACCAACCCAATGTGGAGGAGGAGGTGCCATGATTTGCTCGATGGTTCTGAATTTGTTCATTATGTTGATTTCTTAAGTAAACAACTGAAGGTGGATTTGGTTCGAAGGGTTAGTTTTGAATTGCTATATTCACAGGACTTAGAAATTAGCAGAAATGTATTTTAGGTATTTTAGTGTAATTGTCTTGTTTAATTAAAAAACTACACTAATAATTATTCTATTTTATTATTATTTGTAACTATATTCATACATTTGCATTTCCTACTCTTTTCCTGTTTTCTCAGAACGTTATGGTAAAGTATTGATCTATTGAAACAATGTTTATTAAATTAATCTATCTCAACTATGAAGACTGCTTTAACTATTATTTTATTAATTATTTCATTTAGTTTGTTTTCTCAAAAGACCAAAATTGATAGTTTGCAACAAAAGCTACTTCAGGCCAAAGGACACGAGCAGATAGTCGTGTTGAACGATCTTGCTTATGCTTATGGGTATGTTGACGTTAATAAATCAATTAATTTGGCAAAAGAAGCTTTGCATTTAGCCGAAACACAAAAATATAATAAAGCAAAAGCACTGACATACGATATTCTGGGTAGAGCCTACTTTATTTCGGGAAATAACAAAGTTGCAGAAGTGTATTATGACAAATGTATATCAACAGCAAATAAATATGGAACGGAAGATGACATTTACAAAGCGCTTAGACATAAAATTTTAATATATGCGAATAGTTATCAAAATAATACGACTGAATCTCTAAAAGTTTTCAAACAATTTATTAATGCGACTATTAAAAAACAAAATTATGCAGATTTCTTAGAAAGCTTAAAAATATTCATCTATGTATTTTACAATCATCAATCCAACAATTCAATAATAACAAAGTATCTTTTCGAATTAAAAAATAATACCAAAAATAATAATGAATTTATTGCTGCTATTTTTGCTAGTGAAGGTTTTTATTTGAATCTAAAATTAGATTTTTTTGGTGCCATTGAAAGGTATGAAAAAGCTTTGGCGCTAACAAAAGATGTGAATTTTAAAGCTAGCAGTATGGAAAGAGTTGGAAATATCTATTTTGAAGTAAGAAAATACAAAGAGTCAATTAAATATTATAACAAAGCTTTACTATTAGCAAAAAACAATGAATTTCCGTCAAAGAAGATATTGTTGTATTTACTTAAAGCAGATTTAGGGGCAAGTTATTTACAATTAAAAGACTATAAAGCTGCTTTGCCTTGTCTAAAAAGCGCATTGGAAAATCCATCTTTTAGTAATAGAGATAAAGGTGCAATATTGAATAATTTAGGGAGTGTGTATTTATCAATTAACAATTTGGATAGTGCTGATTATTATCTTAATAAAGCTTTAATTGTTTTTAAAAGTTTAGGTTGTAACTGCGATTATCTTGCATATCTACATTCAAAAGCTAAGCTGTTGATTCGCAAGCAGCAATGGAATGAACTTTCGGTAGTAATAAATGAAATCTCAAATTTAGCAAATGATGTGAAAGATTATTATGTTTTATTTGACAGTTATCAACTTTTAAGCGACTATTACGAGAAATCCGGCAACTACAAAAAATCAAATGAATACCTGAAAAAGTGGATTACTGCCAACGATTCAATCAATAACAGAGAATTGGTAAATAAAATAAGTGAACTTGAGTTTAAATATGAAACCGAGAAAAAAGTACAACAGATTAATCTGCAACAACGCATTATCAAGCAAAAGGATCAGTTTATAGTTTTTGCGGTTATTGCAGGAAGTCTTATTTCCATTGCAATGTTAGTAATTTTCATCTTGTACCGAATTAGAAACAAGGCTTATAAACAATTGGTTTATCAAAGTCTGGAAAACTCAAGCAAAGCGCAAATTCTGAAGATAGAAGATAACACAGACGAAGAAGATACTATTGGAATTAAAAATGCAAATTCAGTACTGGATGAAAGTTTGAAAACTCAAATCGAAATTTTATTAAACAAACAATTAGATGCAAAGGTGTATCTTGAATCCAATCTTATTTTAAAGACACTAGCTGAAAAATGTGATACTAATCGTAATTACCTTTCACAATTTATCAACGAGAGGTATGCTATGAATTTCAATACCTTCATCAATATGCTTCGGATTAATGAGGCAAAAAAGCTATTGGCAGACAAAAATAACGACTTGCCTTTAAAGGAATTATGCCTAAAGCTTGGTTATAATTCTTATTCTGTATTCAACGAAGCTTTCAAAAAAAACATAGGGGTAACTCCTGCCTTTTACTTAAAAACCATTAAGAATTTAGTTGATGGTTCAAACCCTTCCTGATTAAACGATATAAGATTAAACACTTCTGTTTTTTTTATATAATTTCTACTGATTGGTAAATTCATAGAAATTTGCAGTTTTTGTATTTTGATATATAATGTAAATATAGTTGCTTTGCATAAAATTACATTGCTTTAGTACTTCCTAACAATAGCTTAGTTTTGATTTAAAAATTATTACATAATCTAAAAACCGAAATGAAGTATAGGGCAAAAGTCAAAAAGTTAGGTGTGAGCAATTTTAAATTATTAAATTATAAACAATATCAAAGTTTTAAAAGTATTTGTAATGTTTTTCATGACAATTTCAATCTTCTCATGTAAAAATAATGAACCGATAAATAATGATGAGGTTTCAAAGATTGAAATTTCATCAGCTCTAGTAGCATATAGTACTAGTCAGTATGGTTCTATTGGCGATTATTCCAATAAAATCGATTCTATACCTGTACAAGGAAGAATATGTTTTAGGATTAATGAAGATTTAAGCGTTAAATCATTCAATTGGTCTTTCCCTGGAGGTACCCCAAGTAGTTCAACGGATATAAATCCGCAAATCACTTACAATACTAATGGAAAATATCCTATTACAGTTAAAGTTACAACAAACTCTGGCAAAATCATTACTAAAACAGTTGATAATTATGTTGTCGTTGGCAGTAGTGGGTACAACGGTACTTGGACAAAATTATATGAAATAAAAGATAATGTAAATGTAGGTAATCAGGGATATTATCAAGTAAATGCAGCATTTACAAGATTCCAATTTGTTGACAATAAAATTTATGCGATTAGTTTTGCAAGCGGTATATTCTGTAGTAGTGATGGAGGAATCAATTGGACTAATATTGTTGGGAACCTACCACAAGGTAGTACACAATGGAGTGGTTGTGCTTATAGTTATGCCATTAATGAAATTTTCTTTGATAGTAATATTTTATATTTATGTTGTAATGATGGGATATATAAATCTACTAATAATGGAACTAATTGGGTTAAGATATATGACTCTTATTCTTTTAATATTGTAGATGGTCATTCTCCAATGAGTATTGTAAAGAGTGGAAATAACTTGATAGCACTTCTTCACAATTCACAAGAAAGCAAGTTGATAATTTCACAAGATAATGGTTTGACATGGAAAGTTGTACTATATCCACTGGATGTATCTCGTATAAATTTTATCGGTTCGATAAATTCTTCGATGCTTGTTGCAATAGATGGAAATTATCAGAAAAGGTATGTTTCGACAGATAACGGATTAACCTGGTCTAGTACAAATATTGATTATAAACTGGAATCAATTACACTTCTTGGCAATAATCTTTATGCTATTGATGAATCATCTATAAAGGCTGATTGGTCTTCTGCTAAATTAATGTATTCATCCGATTATGGAAAAACTTGGCAGCCTACAGGAGGAGTTATAAATAGTTTTAGACCCACTAAGGATATATCTTCCTATCCTAAACTATTTATTTCGGATAATTCTTTATTATATAAATGCGAATTGTCATTAAATAATGGTAAATCATTCATTGATATTTCTGATAGTTTATCAAATGAATACAACGATTCTGGATATAAATATTGCACCTTTACTTGTTCTGGCATCTATAACGATATGATATTTGCATCAACAGGATTTGCAATATACAAAAGACCATTATCAGATTTCTAATAATTAATTAACAGTAAATGAATCTTATAAGTTAGTCATTCTTCCTGCCCCTCGTTTGCAAACGAGGAGCAGGAAGGTTTGAGCTATCTTTTCTATTTAAAAAATACAACAACATTGAAAATAGTTGACTTATAAATTTTTTGAGATTTGATCATTAAAATTGAAATTTATGAAAACAAATGAAATTAGATTATGGCTATTACTTACATTGGCACTTACGACTAATGTATTTTGTACTTTTGCCCAACAAAGTGCATGGACACAAAAAGCCGATTTTGGAGGGATAGCAAGAACGGATGCTGTTGGATTTTCTATAGGAGATAAAGCTTATGTCTTGACAGGACAATCATATTACGATGATTATAAAACTGATTTATGGGAATATGATTCTAAAACTGATATTTGGACAAAAAAAGCCGATTTTAAAGGAGATATAAGAGATTGTGCAGTTGGGTTTTCAATTGGAACAAAAGGATATATTGGCACTGGCTCATATACCAAAGATTTTTGGGAATACGATCAGGCTAGTGATATTTGGACACGAAAAGCTGATTTTGGAGGAACAGCAAGAAAGGGTGCTGTTGGTTTTTCAATAGGGACAAAAGGATATATTGGAACAGGATATGGAACAGGTTTCACTAATGATTTCTGGGAATATGATCCCATAAATAATAGCTGGAAACAGAAAGCAAATTTTAAAGGAACTGCAAGATGGTATGCTGTTGGATTTTCTATAGGAACAAAAGGTTACATTGGAACAGGATATGATGAAGGGAAAAATAGTAAACGAGATTTTTGGGAATATGATCAGACTAGTGATATTTGGACACAAAAAGCTGATTTTGGAGGTACAGCAAGATCGATTGCTATTGGTCTTTCAATAGGATCAAAAGGTTACATTGGAACAGGATCTTGTGGAACAGATACTTATAATGATTTTTGGGAGTATGATCCAAGTAGCAATATTTGGGTACAACAAACTAATTTTGGCGGTATCAATAGAGATGGAGCAGTAGGTTTTTCAATTGGGGCAAAGGGATATATAGGAATTGGTTCGTCTCGGATTAAAGATTTTTGGGAATATAATCCAAATTTTCCTTGTATTAACTTACAGCCTTTAAAACAAACTAAATGTATTGGAGATAAAGTATTGTTTACTATTCATGCAATAAATGGCGATTTGACATATCAATGGAAACATAATGATATTGATATAATTGGAGCTACTAAAGATTCATTGATATTGAAAAATGTTAATTTAAAAGATTCGGGTAATTATACCTGCGTTGTTTTAAATAGTTACGGAAAAATAATTAGTAATGCTGGGGTACTAACTGTAAATCAGATTTTGCCAGTATCAGTCAAAATATCAACAGAACCTTCAGGAGCAATATGCTTAGGTACTCTTGTGACTTTTATTGCAATTCCATCTAACGGAGGCGATGTTCCAAAATATCAATGGAAAGTTAATGGATCAGAGTTCAGTATTAATCCAAGTTTTAGTTACTGTCCTTATATTGGAGATTCTGTGTCATGTATAATTACATCAAATGCGTCTTGTACATTAGGTGATAGAATTTCTTACACCAGTCTTAAAATGTTAGTCGACACAAATGTAGTAAGAATAAATATTTCAAAAAGTCCTTCAGATTTTGTATGTAAAGGAACAAACGTATCTTTTAAAGCAACATCAATAAAAAATGGAGGAACTAATCCGTCATATCAATGGAAAGTAAATAGATTGAATGTTGGAACTAATAATCCAGAGTTCAGCAGCTCAACACTATCAAATGGAGACTCGGTTATATGTGAGCTAACATCAAATGCATTATGTGTGTTAAACAACATTTCATCATCTAATCCATTAGTAGCTACTATATTTTCTTTTCCAATAGCACATAAAAGTTATGTTGAAACAGAAGTTTGTGCTGATTGTAGTGTATCATTAAGCGCTATTGATGGTTCAATATATTCATGGTCTCCGGCAGAGGGATTAAGTGCGACAAATATACAAAATCCTATTGCTAACCCTAAAAATCCTACAACATATACAGTCAAAGTAACAGATGTAAATGGTTGTACATGCACTGATACAACAAAAGTATTAGTGAAACCATCCTTTGAAATTAAAGCCATTAATGATACAACTATTCAAAAGGGACAATCCCTGACTTTAGGAATTAAGCCTATTTTATACAATGTGAAAATTAGTGGTTATTTAGATAATGGATACGACCCAAGACACTTTATTATCAGAAACTCAAAAACAGGAAAAATTGTTTTCATAATTTCTGAAAACGAAAATAATTATATTAATTGGTCGGGTGCTAACTTGGACTATGTACTAAAGCTAGAAAGTGGAGATTACAATTATGATGTATTAAGAGCTTATATACCTTCAGTTATCCCATCAGTTGGTACCCTTCCTTATAATAATGCTTTTACTGTTGGAGGAAAAGATTATACATATTCATGGCAACCTGAAATATATCTTGACAATGCCTCTATTGCCAATCCTAAAGCAACACCACTAACAGATATTCAATATATTGTAACTGTAAACACAAATAAAGGTTGTATAGCAAAAGACACTTTAAATGTAAAAGTTATAAATAACACTGGTCTAAATATACAAAAAGCTACAAATGCTTATGTGATTTATCCAAATCCTGTATCAGAAAGCTTTCAAATTAATGGGATAGATGAAGTCGTAACAATTAAACTTATTGATGTCAGCGGGAGAACGATGTTATCAAAACAAGTATTTGGAAATGAACAAATTTTTGTGAGTTCTCTACCAAAAGGATTGTATATCGTGAAAATTTATACAAATAAAGGAGGAGTAGAAAGAAAGTTGGTGAAAAAATAATTGAACTTCTCAATAAGATAAAAATGTGAAAATAATTAGGAGGTTCAAACTATTTCACTACATTTAGATTAAACTGAAAGTTATACAGCTACTGCAAATTATGGGAAAACCTTTTTTTATAATTCTCATAGAATTAATTTCAATTGGGACTGCATTTTGCAGTCCCGTTGATACAACTAATACAAGAATAGTTGCATCAAATTTCTATTTGTCAATGGCAGTTCACAGTAATCAACAACGCATAAGAAGTTTAGCTTCTAAACCAATTGCGCTGAAATTAGTACATCAGGAGTATGAAGATGTAAATAACCAAAACAATTCTGAGCCTTATTACTATGTATATAATGTTCAAGGTGATAATGGTTTTATAATTGTTTCAGCGGATGACGATATTACACCCATTTTAGCGTACTCCTTAGTTGGAAAATATGATGTGAAAGCATCACTTCCACCCGCTTTTGTTGACTGGATGGGTAATTATAAAAAACAAATAAAACAAATAAAAGAGAAGATATCTGTTCAATCAAATACTGTCAAATCAACATGGACAAGAACTTTGATAAAAAATTATAGTGCAAATAATGATATAAGTTATTATATAACCCCGTTATTAGATAAAGATTCAATATCGTGGGATCAAGGTTGTGATTATAATAGTAACTGTCCTAACGATAGTAGATGCACAGATTATTGTATTCATACACCAGTTGGGTGTGTTGCTGTTGCTATGGGACAAATTATGAGATTTTGGAAATATCCAAAAAGTAGCAACGCCATTCCAAGTTATTCGGACGATGACAATAAAGATGAAAAAGGAAGTATTATATCGAATTCTAATTATGGATATATGAATGGAGTTGGTTCGACAACTTATAATTGGATAGAAATACCAAATAAATTAACCAGTAAAAGTACTGTTATACAAAAAAATGCAGTTTCGCAATTATTATATAATTGTGCTTTATCTGTCAAAATGAATTTTGGACCTTCTGGTTCTGACGCAAATAGTATAGAGGCTTTTTATTCATTTAACAATTATTTTAACTATCATAATTCAATACAATATATAAAGAAGAATGATTATTCAAATATTGACGACTGGATAAATACTATCAAAACTGAAATAAATAGCGATCGTCCTGTTTTTTACAGAGCCGATGATACATCAGGAAAAGTGGGGCATGCATTTGTTTGTGATGGATATGATTCAAATAATATGTTTCATTTTAATTGGGGATGGGGTGGAGCATCAAATCAAACTTATTGTTATATCTATAGTTTGATACCTGACGGAAGCGGTTATAATTTCTCGAATAATGAAGAAGCAATTATTGGAATTGTGCCAGATAGAGCAGATTTAATTCCAATTAATCCAAAACTGAGCACATATACAGTTCAAGCTGGTTCTACAATCTTAGCATCATGTGATGAAGATAATTCAGGTCCAATTGATGCTGGCACACATACATTGTCGATGTATTTATCGGCTGATAATATTTTAACTGCTGGCGAAAATGGCGATATATGTTTGGGAAATATTGATGTCTCGGGTGTTGCCGCGAATTCTTGCAGCCTGACTTTTTCAAAAACTATTCAGATTCCGAGTAATACATTACCTGGGAATTATTATATCTTTTTTAAATCGGACAGCAATAATGCTATAGATGAATTTAATGAAGAAAATAATTTTGGAGTCTCGCAATTAACAGTAATTCCACGTGATTCTGATACTACAACTGACATAGATGGCAATATTTACCATACTATAAGAATAGGTACTCAGACTTGGATGGTAGAAAACCTTAAAACAACTCACTACCGTAACGGAGATACTATCCCTAAAATTACAGCTAATCTTGAATGGGCAGCTTATAAAGTTGGGGCGTGGTGTGATTTAAACAATAATACTGACAACGGTATTAAATATGGCAAAATGTATAATTGGTATGTTATTGATGATAGTCGTGGTATTACTCCCGCCGGGTGGCATATACCAAGTGATACAGAGTGGACAACACTAACAAACTACCTAATAACTAACGGATACAATTATGATGGTACAAGATCAGGGAATAAAATAGCTAAATCATTAGCTGCAAAAACAGATTGGAATTTTTATAATAGTATTGGTGTTGTTGGTGATGATTTAACAAATAATAATATTACTGGTTTCTCTGCTCTACCAGGTGGTACTCGTGGATATAAAGGGGTATTCTATGATCAAGGGAATGATGCTTGGTGGTGGAGTACAACCGAAACAGATGCATGGGATGTTTGGTGTACATATTTATTCTACGGCAATCGTGGGGTACTCAGGTTAAATACCGGTAAAGCGAATGGTTTTTATATACGATGTATTATGGATAATCTATTCACGGAAGAACAAAAAATTGAAGTAAGTAATTATATAAAAATTTATCCGAACCCAACTTCAGAAAGGTTTTGTATTAGCGGCCTTACAGGAGTAGCATCTTTAAAGCTTATAGATATTAATGGCAAAATAATACTTATAAAACAAGTTACAAATAATGAATCTGTATTGGTAAAAAATCTTCTCAAAGGGGTTTATATTGTTAAGATTATAACTGATGAAGAAACTGTAGAAAGAAAGTTAGTGAAGAAATAGATCCTGAATATAGGCTAAAAAATACTGCCTCAGAATACAATCAGAGGCAGTATTTTGTTTCTTAAATAAAAGAATAGGTAGTCAATATTTCCCTATTACAAAACATTAACACTGTTTTGATAGTTCACTATCCGTTTTTATTCTACATTTGCCGCAACTTTTTACACGTAGGTTTGTTTAACGATTAAATGAAAAAACTATTCTCCATATTATTTGCCGGAATGATCATTCTCTCGGGAATGCATTTATCCATTGCAACACATTTATGTGCCGGAGAATTAGCTGCTGTTAAGTGGTCCGTTTTAGATGAAAA
>Ga0302286_10003368_pt1 | contig 10798 bp, 8 predicted proteins | sample III_Fen_E2_3_FD_198765 | JGI IMG/M metagenome (GOLD analysis project Ga0302286, IMG submission 198765) | Peat permafrost microbial communities from Stordalen Mire near Abisko, Sweden - III_Fen_E2_3 | ecosystem: Environmental > Terrestrial > Soil > Wetlands > Permafrost | place: Sweden: Abisko...
TGAAGGTTATATTTCACTTTTGTAATGGAAGAAACACAGACATGAGACTCTGCATCAATTGTTGGCTTATTATCGGTATGACCTTAGGATTTGTCCTGAGATCAACAGATACATCTGCCCAGTTATTCGAGAAAGGCATTCCTGAAAGTTTTCTTCTGAAACAAAAGCAGGCAGTAATCATTCCAACCCTACGGCTGGATTCGATTCATGTACAAAAAATGATTGCAAGTGACCGCCAGTTCAGGATCGATAACCGGTACGGAGTCGTGCAGCAGACTGAGATCAATATTAAAACAGCGGGAGTTAAAACGGAGATTGAGGGTGGGGGAACGATCTGGCGATATCAAGTGGAGTCAAATGATGCCTTTTCACTGGGGATTTTCTTTAAGACCTATCGCCTTCCTCCCAAGGCCAAAGTGTTTATTTACGATTCATCAGGAACACAGCTAAGAGGCGCTTTTACAGCCATTAATAACAATCCGTTCAATCAACTTCCTGTCGCAGAGTTTTCGGGTAAAAACTTGATTATAGAGTATGATGAACCCGCTTCATGTGAATTTTCCGGCGAACTGGTACTGGGTTCGGTATCGCAGGCCTATATCCCTTTTCAGAGTGGGGTCATCGACCGTATAGGGATCAACTGCCCGCAGGGAGATAACTGGAAGATGCAGAAAAACAGTGTTTGCCTGATGACCTTTCATGATCTGCGTTTTTCCTATTTCTGCACCGGGGCTCTGATCAATAATGTCAGGGAAGACCTGACCCCCTATTTCCTGACTGCCAATCATTGTATCCAGACGGAGGAGGAGGCCAACACATTGGTTACTTATTTTAATTACGAGAATTCGACCTGTTCGTCTTTCGATGCATCAGATAGTCATTCACTGGCAGGAGCAACCTTTAAATCAGGAAGCAGTTACAGCGATTTTACCTTATTGCTTTTAAATGAATATCCGCCGGACGAGTACAATCCCTATTTTGCCGGGTGGGATGCACGGGGCAATAACCCAGACTGGGGTGTATGCATCCATCATCCCAACGGGCAACCCAAATGCATAGCCATTGATAGTGTTCAGATTACAAGCGACCCTGAAAAGGTGCAGTGGTCATCCGATGGTTTGAGGTTATCGTCGACTTCCCTGCCCAATACACATTGGGGGTTTCATGTTGTTCAGGGCGCCCCGGAGTATGGTTCATCGGGGAGTCCGTTGTTCGATCAAAACAAACGTGTAGTGGGGCAATTGCACGGTGGTGATAATTTCATGTTGTTGTATGGAAAATTCTCGTTGTCCTGGAACTTTAACTCCTCCTACACTGAACAATTGGCTCATTGGCTCGATCCTGACAGTACGACCCTGGTGCTTGACGGTATATGGAAAATACCTCCCACGGCCGGTTTTCGGTCCGAATTACAGGAAGTTTGTCCGAATACCCCTGTTTTGTTTTACGATGAAAGTACCCAAAGACCCTCGGGTTGGGTGTGGCATGTGAAGCCCTCGACTTATCACTTTGCGGGCGGGACTGACAGCACTTCTCAAAATCCTCAGATCGTATTCCTGGATGAAGGGAATTATACCGTTACCTTAAAATCATCCAATAAGTATGGAAGCAACAGGCTGACGCAGGAAAACTACATTCATGCCAGGACTAAGCTGCAAGTCAGGTTTCTCCGGGCGAAGAACGATAACCTGGTGTGTGGTTGTGATCTGAAAAAGTATCCTTTGGTGGCCGCGGGTGGCATTTCCTATGATTTCAAGACTGACCGGCCGGAAATGATAGCTACCACTTTACGAGCAGATACTGCATTTCTGACCTTAAATCCTGATGGTAATTATACCCAGTCCTTTGATACCTGGGTGAAGGTCACGGGAACCAATGGCACCTGCACGGCATCTGACAGTATGATGCTTCATGTTCTGATTCAAACAAACGATAATATTGTCAATGCAGCACGGTTGCATTTAGGTCGGAATACAGGATATTCCAACAAATGTGCCACGGTTGAGATGAATGAACCTCATCCGTCATCGACCTGTACCGATGAAAACAGCTGGTGTCCCAATCCTTCAGGAAGATACAGCGTATTGAATAATTCGGTCTGGTTTACCTTCATCGCCCCGGCGGATGGATTGCTCACCATTGATACCAGGGGATTTGATGACCAGATTGCAGTTTATAAGGCTTCAAGTTATCGTTCGTTATTGTTGGGCGATAACTCAGATTATCGCTTGGTGGCCGCCAATGACAACCGTTCGGCGACCGATAATACTGCCTTGCTTAAAAACCTGGTACTTGAACCCGGAAAGTTATACTGGCTGCAGGTTGACGGAGACATTCGTGCCTTTGGCGATCTGGTGATTGATCTGATCAGCAATTCGCTGGAAGTATTTCCAAACCCTTCTAAGGATATCTTTAATGTGATCATATCAAATCCCGGTCCCGGTAATGCTTCTGTTGCAATGTATGACCTGAATGGAAGGAAAATCCTGACCCGGCAGTATACAGTCAGCCTGAATTCCAATAAGTTTATACTCGATTTATCAGGCTATCCCAAAGGAATTTACCTGTTAAATGTTCAGGTAAACGGATCGATCCTGAGTAAGAAACTGATTTTGAATTAGTAGGTGTAATATTGAGTCTACCCCAAAAACTATAATTCTTGCCACAAAGACTACAAGACACAAAGTATCACCAAATATCCTGACTGGATATTATTTCTTTGTGTAATTTGGTGTCCTGGAGTTTTGGTGGCAAGAATTCTATTCGACTTCACGGAATGGACTTTATATTCTATTTATTTTTTATTTCATCATATAATTCGATTTGTTACTGTGGTTTCTCTTCTTATATTCATCTCCATACCACTAAATTCTTATTTTTGTGTGTGCGTCAGATTGCACAAAATCATTATTCTTACGCTTTGCCTGATGTTAGATATAACGATTAGTCCTGAACTTAAAAACAAGTGCCCCAGTCTGAGACTGGGCTGCATTGAAGCTGATGTGGAAGTTACGGTATCTTCGGAAGATTTATTATCGGAAATCAATTTCAGGATTGAACAGATTAGTCGATCTTTAATAATTGAAGAGATCAGTAATTTGCCGGCGATCAGTGTCTCGAGAAAGAGCTATAAGGCATGTGGAAAAGATCCGGCGCGCTATCGTTTATCGGCTGAAGCATTGCTGCGAAGAATCGTTTCGGGTAAAGGTCTGTATCAGATCAGCAATGTGGTCGATCAGCTGAACCTGGTTTCCATTACAAGCGGTTTTTCAATCGGGGGCTATGATGTCAGCCAGATTCATGGTAATATTACGTTTGGTATTGGACATGCTGAGGAACCTTATTGTGGTATCGGCAAAGGAGAATTAAATATTGAGAATCTTCCCGTTTTCAGGGATGAGTTTGGGGCTTTCGGGACACCCACCAGTGATTCGCAACGAACAGAGGTTAACGATCAGACCAGACGTTTTTTAATGATACTGATCGATTTTGGAGGCGACGGTCAACTTAATGAAGCAATGGAATATTCAGTAAGTTTGTTGAAGAAGTATTGCCAGGCCGAGGAGTTGATACAGAAACATATTTTATAGAAATGTGGAGATTATTTTGCAGAACCTGGTTGAGATTGTGGGGCTGGAAAGCTGTCAGCGGAGTGATGCTTGAAAAGAAGGCCATTATAATTGGAGTCCCGCACACCAGTGCCTGGGATTTCGTCGTTGCCTATCTATATTATACCTCGGTTGGGGGAACGATCAATGTGATCATTAAAAAGGAATTCTTCTTTTGGCCACTTGGAATTCTTTTACGCAGATTGGGTGCCATTTCCATCGACAGGAAAAGAGGAACAACAATAGTCAAGCAAATCATTAAAGAAATGAATAGTCGAGAGACGATGCATCTGGCTATAACACCTGAAGGGACACGAAACTTGAATAAGCATTGGAAAGCAGGGTTTCACACCATTGCAAAAGCTACAGGTGCAACTATTTATCTCGGTTTCTTTGATTATGGACGCAAAGAAATTGGCTGGCTTGGTACTTTTGAGTTAACAGAAGATGCTGAAGAAGATATCCGGCGTATGAAAACGTATTATCGTGATTTTAGTCTGGTTGGCCGTTTCCCTGAATTGTTCACTGCTGAAGAATAAGGAACAGGGAGCATGGTCATTAGTTTCACGTCATTTGTTGTCATTCAATTGTCAATAGTTTCAGGTCATTCATTGTCTTTCAACGAAACTTAACAATAATACTATTCAGAATGTCGATCAATGACAACCAATTATTAATTTTTTTATTTGAACCTTAACTCAGATCATCTATGACACAGGAAACCTTAATAGCAGCAATCATCCAGCTTGATCAGGTATGGGAGGACTCAAGGGCCAACAGGTTAATGCTTGATGAATGGCTAAATAAAGCGGATAAGAATACGGATATTGTATTTTTGGCTGAGATGTTTAATACTGGCTTCTCTTTGAATATTTCGACTTTGGCTGAAACAATGGATGGAGAAACGGTATTGTGGATGAAGCAAAAGAGTGCCGAATATGGGTTTGCCATCTGCGGAAGCCTGATTATCCGTGAAAACGACCTGTATTATAACCGACTCATCTTTGCTGAGCCTTCCGGTGAGGTCCACTCGTATAACAAACGACACCTGTTCACCATGGGAGGCGAAGAAAGTCAGTTTGAGCAGGGAAAGGAACGTATTATCATTTCTTATAAGGGATGGCGGATTTGCCCACTTATCTGCTATGATCTTCGGTTCCCGGTATGGGCACGAAACAGGAACGAATATGATATTTTGGTTTATTCTGCCAGCTGGCCACAGGCAAGGGATGAGGTTTGGAATACATTGTTGAAAGCCCGTGCTATAGAAAACCAGGCTTATGTTGTTGGAGCCAACAGGGTGGGAGTAGACGGAAATTCTATCACCTATTCTGGTAATTCGCAGGTGATTGATCCGAAAGGCAAAGTATTTGCAATAACACAAGAATATGTTGAAAATATAGTTGCAGCATCCTTATCGTATAATGAACTCCAGAGATTCAGGGCAGATTTCCCTGTTTTGAATGATGCTGATACTTTCAGTATTGGATAATTTCAATCTATAACCTTCTGAATAATAATGTGATGATTATAAGTCCATGATTCCTGAAGATATGTCCATAGCCAAAAGTGCAGAATTATAGATATTGCAGCACATTTTCAAAAAAACAATTTTCCCATTTAACTATCATACCTGTTGTTTATGAAGAAATTAATCTGGACAGTTTTAATAGCATTTACTTTTTTAGATGGTTCTGCTCAAAAGTACGACCAGCTTGCAAAGACTCCACCGATGGGTTGGAACAGTTGGAATAAATTTGCCTGTAACGTGAATGAAAAACTCGTTATGCAAATGGCCGACCAAATGGTGAGCAGCGGAATGCAGGATGCCGGATATCAATATATTGTAATTGACGATTGCTGGCAGATTGATCGTGATGAAAATGGTGAAATTATGGTCGACAAAGATCATTTCCCAAGTGGAATAAAAGCATTAGCTGATTATATCCATTCCAAGGGTTTAAAGTTTGGAATTTATTCGTGTGCAGGATCAAAAACCTGTGCCGGAAGACCAGGCGGAAGGGGCCACGAATTTCAGGATGCCAGAACCTACGCACGCTGGGGAGTCGATTACCTGAAATATGACTGGTGTAATACCACTACCCAGGATGCGAAAGCTTCCTATGCAACCATGCGTGATGGACTTTTTGCAGCCAAACGTCCTATCGTATTTAGTTTGTGCGAATGGGGTACTGCAAAACCATGGGAATGGGCCAAAGAAGTTGGTCATTTGTGGAGATCTACAGGCGACATTGTTGATCGCTGGGATTCGATGATTGATATTCTCGATAAGGAAAAAGACCTTGCAAAATATGCCGGACCGGGCTATTGGAACGATCCAGACATGCTTGAAGTTGGGAATGGCGGGATGACTACCGATGAATATAGAACTCACTTTTCGTTGTGGTGTATGTTGGCAGCTCCCCTGATGGCAGGTAATGATCTGGGAAACATGGCTCCTGAAACTGCTGAGATATTAAAGAACGGTGAGGTTATCGCACTTGATCAGGATGTTTTGGGCAAACAAGGTTTTTGCTACCGCGATAATGGCGATTACGAAATATGGATAAAGAAACTGGCTAATAATGAAAAAGCCGCTTGCCTGTTGAATCGTGGAGATGAAGTTAAAGAAGTTCAGGTTGATTTTAATACACTCTTAAAAGCAAGCGACAACTACTGGTCACCAGACTCTTATAAATTAGCCGATTACAAGGTCAGGGATTTATGGGAGCATAAAGATGTCAGCCTTGAAAAAAGTGTCGTTTTCATTAAGTTACAGCCGCATTCAGTAAAGGTTTTCCGTTTTATTAAGAAATAAAAGGGCCCCCTCCAAACCTCCCCCGCAAGGGGAGGCTTAAAAGTCGGGGCGAGGGGTTTAAGTCCCCTCCCTGTGGAGGGGATTTAGGGAGGCTAATAATTAAATTGTAAATAAAAAGATATGATTAAGTCATTTTTATTAATTCTATTCATAGTTTTTGGGTTGGGCGCTTTTGCAAAGGATTATACGGTAAGCTCTCCAAACGGAAGCATTAAAGTAACCGTTTCGGTTGACACGCAAATTAAATGGTCAGCTGTAGTAGCCAACCAATCTATCTTTACAAACAATACATTAAGCCTCGATCTGGGAACTTCAGTATTGGGAGTTAACCCCAAAGTCGTTTCAGCTAAAACAACCTCAGTTTCAGAAGTGGTTAAAACAGTGGTCGCCGTTAAATCCAAAACCATAAACAATACCTATAACCAACTAAACCTGGTATTCAAACCAAACTATGCAGTCAGTTTTCGTGTTTTTGACAACGGTATAGCCTATCGTTTCGAAACAAGCATGAAGGAGGAGATCACTGTAAAGAATGAAGAAGTAAACCTCAATTTTGCTGGAGATTACGGGGTCCTGTTCCCGGAGGAAGAAACCTTGTATTCGCATTATGAACGTCTTTATCTGGATCAAAAAATTAGCTCATTGGCTGCAGGAAAGTTCTGTTCACTTCCTACACTGGTAAAGGCTGACAACAACATCAAGATCGGGATTACCGAAGCAGATTTGTTCGATTATCCTTGTTTGTTTATGCAAGCTACGGGTAAAGCAGCATTCAAAAGCAAGTATCCAAAGGTTATCCTGAAATCTGATCCAAAGGGAGACCGTGAGATACAGAATATACAGGAAGCGGATTATATTGCAAAGACCTCCGGCACACGGTCATTCCCATGGCGTGTTTTCATGATCAGTACAGAAGATGCACGTCTGGTAGAAAATCAGATGGTTTATTTACTTTCCCGCGATTGCAAACTGGCAGAAACCAGTTGGATTAAACCGGGTTTGGTAGCCTGGGACTGGTGGAATGAAAACAATATTTACGGTGTTGATTTCAAGGCTGGTCTGGATACCAAAACCTATAAATACTACATTGATTTTGCTTCAAAATACAAGATTCCTTATATCATTCTGGATGAAGGCTGGACCAAAACTACCCTGAATATTAAAGAAGCGAATGCCAATCTGGATATCAAGGAACTGATTGCCTATGGTAAATCAAAAAATGTGGATATTATTCTTTGGTGCCTCTGGAATGCCTTGGATGCAGACATCAATGGTACTTTGGATTTGTATGCCAAATGGGGTATTAAAGGTATTAAAGTTGATTTTATGGCCCGTTCGGAGCAGTATATGGTCAATTTTTACGAACGTTCAGCTAAAGCTTGTGCTGACCGTAAATTAATGATCGATTTCCATGGAGCTTTTAAGCCTTCAGGCATGGCCAGGGCCTATCCGAATATCATCAATCATGAAGGTGTAAAAGGAATGGAGAATTGCAAATGGAGCAAGGATATTACTCCTGAACACGATGTTACCCTTTGTTTCACAAGAATGTTGGCTGGACCAATGGATTATACTCCCGGTGCCATGACCAATAAGAATGAAAAAGATTATGCCGTCAGTTTTTCACATCCGATGAGCCAGGGAACTCGTTGTCATCAGCTGGCCATGTATGTTTGCTATGATGCCCCACTTCAAATGCTAAATGATAGTCCATCGAATTATTACAAGGAAACTGAATGCACCTCATTTATCAGTAGAATGCAGACCGTTTGGGACGATACAGAAATTCTGGATGCCAGAGTAGGGGATTATATCCTCACTGCCCGTCAAAAGGGAAATGATTGGTACCTGGGCGCCATGACCGACTGGACTTCACGTTCACTGAATGTTGATCTGTCATTTCTGGGTGAAGGCACTTATGAAATAGAAATTATGCAGGATGGTATGAATGCAGATATTAGCAGTAACGATTATAAAAGGGTTGTCAAGCAGGTAACCAAAGCCGACAAGTTGAAAATTGACCTTGCAAAAGGTGGCGGCTGGGCAGCAATCTGCAAAAAATTGTAAGCGTGAATGAAGTCCAATATTATAATTTGAACCTTTGATCTATACCAAATAAATTACGTAAACCACCTAAACCAGGTAAGTCAGAAAGAGGTCGTCAGAGTAAAATCAGACGGCCTTTTTTTTGTTGCAGGATTCTTCGCCTAAAGCGGGCAGGAGGTTCAAAGTTCAAAGTTCAAAGTTTCAGGTTTCAAGTTTAAGTCTACTCCGAAAACTATATTTCTTGCCACTAAGACACTAAGTCTCACCAAATATACTACCTGGAAATTAAATCTTTGTGTAATTTGGTGTTTTGGTGGCATTTTTTTTATTAGACTTTTCGCAGTGTACACAAGATTCAAAGATCAATGTTATAGTTTTCATTTACTCTATCAACTTCATGTTTTGGTTCCTATATTTTGGATGAAAATGGAGTGTGGAATTAGAGATATAAAAAAAATAATCATATAACTAATATTTTAGTTTGAAAACTAAAATATTAGTTATATCTTTGTTCTGGATATCCAATCAACTGTGAGCAGGTAATTTGTAGCTTAATAATCATCTTGCAGGTTCAGGTTAAGAGTAGTTGATCTATTATTTTGTCTTTTAAAACTATTTTATTAGTTGAGGAACTAAGTGCTTAGTTTTGGCAAGGTTTTTGAGATTAATAAATTGGAATTAAACGGTAGAAGTCATGAAAGAATTAACCAAGGCTGAAGAGCAAATTATGCAGGAATTGTGGACCCTGGAAAAAGCTTTTGTCAAAGAGATTGTTGACAAGCTTCCTGAACCAAAACCTGCATACAACACGGTTTCGACCATTATCCGGATTTTGGAGAAGAAAGGATTTGTTGACCATTACGCGTATGGAAAAACACATCAGTATTTTCCGCTAGTCAGTAAAACGGATTACACGAAGTCATATTTCAGAAATTTCCTGAATGGCTACTTCAGTAACTCCTTTCAGGAAATGGTTTCGTTTTTTGCCAAAGAAGACAAAATGACTCTCTCACAACTTGATGAATTGATCAAGGAAGTCAGAAAAGATTTGGACCCGGAAAACCCAGCACCCAATGATTAACTTTGTAAATTACCTCATGGTTTCGGGGATAAGCCTTAGCCTTTTTGCAGGGGTTTATTACCTGTTGTTAAGAAGAGAGACCTTTTTCAGTATAAACCGGTGGTTCCTGCTGACATCGATTGGTTTCTCTGCCTTATTGCCCTTGTTACACATTCCGTTTTATACCCCAGATTCAATCCTTCTTGGTGAAGTTACTGTAACTCCATACCTCAATTTATTGAGTACGGTAACTATATACGGCAATGGTTTGACACAGGGAGCCGGACAACTGGTATTAACCTACCGCTTAATTGCTTATGCCTATCTTTTGGGAGTAATGTTTTTCGGTGGCAAGCTGTTGTTCCAGATTTACCAGATTAACCGGTTAATTGCAAGTAACCGGATTGTTCCTGAAGGGAATATTAAGCTGGTTATCCTGAAACGTGAGCTGAGTCCGTTTTCTTTTCTGAATTACATTTTCGTGAGTGAAAACCTGCAAAGAACCAATGGTTGGGAGAAAATGCTCGAGCACGAGAAACAGCATATCAGGCAAGGACACAGTTTTGATGTCCTAATACTTGAATTTATTGCTGTATTCCAGTGGTTTAATCCTATCTTTTGGCTGTTCAGACGTGCACTGCGCGAGAATCATGAATTTCTGGCCGATCAGGCTGTGATCTCTCAAGGAACTGCACCTTCATGGTACAAACAGATCCTAATCAACCAGTATGTTGGTACCCAAATTGTGATTACCAACAACTTTAATTATTCGTTAGTAAAAAATCGTATCCAAATGATCTCAAAAATAAAATCCAGAAAAATAGCCATCACTAAAGTCCTGTTTGGGATGTTGATGGCAGTTTGTTTAACGGCAGTATTTGCCTTTGAACCAGAGCAACAAGCAAAAACTAAGACTAATACTGACAAATCAAGTCAGATACAGGAGAAAATATACCAAAATGTGGAACAAATGCCTGTATTTCCCGGTGGCGATTCAGAATTAACCAATTTCATGATTAAGTCGGTAAAATATCCTCCTGAAGCTGCAAAAAAGGGCATTAAAGGAAAAGTATTTGTGAGTTTTGTGGTTGCCAAAGATGGTTCAGTGACTAATGCTAAAATTGAAAGAGGAGTTGATCCGATGCTTGATGCAGAGGCTCTTCGTGTAGTCAATGCCATGCCTAAATGGACTCCCGGAAAAGATAAGGGCAAAATAGTTGCCGTTCAATACACGATACCGATCAACTTTGCGCTTAAGTAAGGTGA
>Ga0302286_10003369_pt1 | contig 10795 bp, 8 predicted proteins | sample III_Fen_E2_3_FD_198765 | JGI IMG/M metagenome (GOLD analysis project Ga0302286, IMG submission 198765) | Peat permafrost microbial communities from Stordalen Mire near Abisko, Sweden - III_Fen_E2_3 | ecosystem: Environmental > Terrestrial > Soil > Wetlands > Permafrost | place: Sweden: Abisko...
TGGTACATACGTCGTCAATAGTCACACTTCGCACTCCGTACTTTAAAAACAAGTCGGAAGAGGTTGTTAGAATTTGAGATCGGATGTCGTCCATACAGTAATTTTTTTGTGGTGCAAAGGTAAGCTCCCAAATAGATATTACTGACAGGTAGCTGCACTATTCCGTGTTAATTAACAATAATGCAATAATTATCTGTTGTTTTTCAGTCTATTACAGGAAACTGTAATATTATTTTAGTTTCCGAGTGCTTAATTAAAACTTATATTTATTTTGTAGGGTTTAAAGGCTCAATGTCTTTTTTAACAGCTTATATCCGGCTGCACTTACCCTTATCTGTTTCCCATTTTGCAACATAATCAACTGGTTTTGTTTTTCATACAATTCGATGCGAGAAATAAATTCAATATTGATAATAAACGAACGGTGCACCCGCACAAATAGAGAACATGGTAAATGTTCTTCAAAATATTTCATTGTTTGTTCTTTTAGATGGTGCCCCTTTGCCGTAAAAATCATCACATAGTCTCCTTCTGCCTGTACATACAAAATATCTGACACCAGAATAACCTCAATTTTTTGTCCAAATTTTACAGCAACTCTCTCCAGTATTTCTTTGGGCTCTTCAGGAAAAAGTTCCACCTCTTCATTTACAATCTTCTCTTCTATTTCCTCCAGTTCAGTTTCTCTTATTTTTCTTATTAAATTAGTATATATCTGAATAATAATGATATACAAAAGAAATCCAAAGAGAATAAGGAAAGGAACAACAGGAAGAAACGGTGAAATATCTTTTGTAGGTAATGTCATGTAGAGTAATAGCAAACCAATACCTACCCAACAGCAAATTGCCAACAACCCAAGTGCCGAATAACTTATAATGCGCTGAAATAAAGGCTGTTTTGAATAATCACCGTATTTCACCACACTCCAAAGCAAAAATGCGATGAGCCCATATAAATAGCCGAATACCGCACCAAACAAAATTAATTCGCTTTCCGACGCTGAAATAAGCGGCACTAATACTCCTGCCAAAATTATGGACACAATTGTCCAAAGCAGGAAATAAAGTACCGTGTTACCTCTGTGTTGAAATGCGGGATGAGCCATGAATCTTAGTTTTTCAATTCTCCACCACCAAACACGCAAGAACCGCAAATAAGCAATGTCCTTGACATATCGGTTGTAGAATCAATACTCATCCTTTTATCTTCAAAACCTCCAAAAACACAATCAACCTGTACCTTCACATTCCAATTATTAGGCACAAAAATTGTAACACCACCAAATACAGCATTGATTTCCAACCTGGTAACACCTTCCGGCAGATGTGTTTTTCTTAAGTCGAGCGTAGTTCCACCAAATACCGCATTGATTTCTCCACCTTTGAACTCGGGGTCGAGCACAATATGTTCGCCACTGCCAAATACGGAATTACTGCTTATATATCCTTCACTCATGCGTTCCCAACGGCGGGCGTGATGACGATGATGGTGGTGAAATCCATGTCCCATTATTGACACCCTGCGTGAGGAGGGAAAAAGCCATTGTAAAAGCACAATTCCTCCGGCAACTATTAAAAGCAATGGCCAATAAGTCTGGACAAAATTTACCGGGAAAAGACCAAGAAAATTAGGCTGAATTTTTGCAATTTCGGGAAGAATAAAAAACGTGCCCACTCCCACCAGAATCAATGCGCTAAAATAATGTCTCTTCAAAAAAGAAACCACGCCCAGAAAAATCAACAACATTTGCCAAGAAAGGAAAATGTTTTTGTACTGCATAGGAATGTATCCCATATTAAAGCCAAGAAAAACCACCCCTATTGCTATTAAAAATAGCGCCAGTGTAACACCATGGTGATGTTGGTGGTAATGATACTTATTAATCTCTTGTTCCATAATGATTTTGTTTTTTATATTTTCGACAAAGATAGAGGCAGGATACTATACATTGCAAGGTAAAATCGATAAGTGAATAGTTTTTCCCGATAAACGTATGTTTTTGAAGTGCTGAACAACAGGATTTAAAGAAGGGCAAGAAATGTATTTGTTAAAAAAAAGAATAATTAAACGAGAAATTTGGTTGAAATGCGTAAAGGCATTACCTTTGCAGTCCGATTTATGGTTCGTTGGCCGAGTGGCTAGGCACCGGTCTGCAAAACCGTTTACGGCAGTTCGAATCTGCCACGAACCTCAACCGCGAAAGCGCAATCCTTCAAAAAGGGTTGCGCTTTTTTGTGTTCTATATTAATAAAAACAGGGAAGACCGGCATGTATAATACCGGTCTTCGTCCTATTTGTGTAATTGAGTATTTACCTTATTTGACAATACTGGTAAAATCAGGATCAATCATGTATTTTGCAAATTCCACATCTGTGGATGCTTTTGCAGCCCATTTTTTATCAGAAGCAACAGCCTTACGAATGCCATCATACACCAATTGACGGTCGTTGGTACGAGCACCTACAATTGCTTGCAGATAATTGGTTTCACCATTCGGACTCTTAACACTGTTCAATGTATTGCGTGCAGCACTATAATCCTTTGTCAGGATTTGAGCCAATGCAGCATTGTTTGTTGCAGCACTTCCAAATGAGGTTTTTGCTTTTGCATAGTCACCTTGTTGCAATGCAATGATGCCTAAAGCCTGATTAATTTTGTCGCCACCCACATTACCGGCATTGCCGAAGTATTGTTGTGCTTTTGCGTTGTCGCCTTGTGCCAAAGCTGCAATACCTGCATTGTAGTTAGCTTCAGCCGATTTCGGGTCAATTGTAAGAGCTTTGTTGAACAAGCTCGAAGCATCGGCATATTTACCCTGATTGAATTTGATTGTTCCAAGGTTATTGTATCCGCGCATATCGTTCGGATAAAGATCGGTAACTGATTGATAAATTGAAGCCTTTTGCGAAACGTCATTAGTGAGAGTGGCAGCATAAAGCAACTCTTCTACATTGAGTTGTTTTGCATTTCCCTGAGCCATTTTAGCGATTTGTTCGTCTGACTTACCAATTACATCAAGCGTCAACGACATTTTGGAACGACGCAATTGAGGTAAAATATCTTGTGCGATGTTTTTGTAAGCTGCCGACAAGTTTCTGATTTCGTGTTCGCGTTGTTCAGGATCGGTGTACATCGACAAAACTCTTAGAATAACATCTTTGTCCTGTACATTTGAGGATGCTAATAATTTTTGGAATCCGTCCCAGTCCTGAGCGGTGAAATTTGAGTTAATATCCAAAGAAGTTTTGAGTTTCTTTACTTCCTTATTGATATAGGTCACTGTGTTCTTTTCGCGTTGTTCCGAAAGTTTGGTGTTTAATTTCACACCGCCGTCAGGAGAAGCATAAGAATTTAAGTCAAAACCTGAAACTTTCAGATTTGCAGAATCTTTTGCCTGTTGAATACGGTTAATCAAAGAAACAAGTTCTTCTTTTTTCAATTCGCCTTTACGAATATCGGCCTTTTGAATTAAAAACATGATATTTGCATCTTGTTTTTCTTTGATAATTCGTTGGAATTTATCGCCTACAATAGTAGCCTGTAGATTGTCACCATCGGCAGAAGCCAAAGTATAGGTAGCTAACACGCCATCGGCAACCTTCACAGAAGGAATGTCGTATGTTTTGTCTTTACGAGTGGCTTTAAATTCGAGAAAAAGCTCACTTTTAGCCATTTCGGGAACGTAGTCGAAAGATATATTTTGTGTATAGGTGCCACCTGCTTTATAGGAAATTTTTTGATAGTTGCCTTCTACTTTTTCGCCCTGATAAGCAACAGGAGTGCCACGAAATTCAGCACCGGTAGATGTTTTCAAAACAGGAGTAACCACAACAACTGTTTTTTTGTCGAAATATTTTTCCGGGAATTTACCGGTAATAGTAGCATTTACCTTTCCTCCAACGGCTTCCAGAGGATTTGGGTTAGAATTAAAATAGCTGGGATCTAAAGCACCCATCGGCTTGGATGCACAAGAGGTAAATAAGAATGCTAAAACCGCCGCGGAAATAAGATAAAATCCTTTTTTCATAAAGCTAATAGTTTGATAATGTGAATAAGTTCATGTTATTAATAAGGGAACAAATATAAGCACAAAGAATTAGTAAAAAAAATGAGTCGCGATGTCGTAATTTTGTTGTAAGTTCGCAAAAATGTTGCTCTTAACAATTAGTTGTTGATTATCAACAGTTAACAAGAAAATCCTATTTCCGCAAAATTCAGAATGGCAGGATAGACAAATAATATTTTCATCTATTTAACTCCACGCCCCTGTTTCAGGGCTGTTTTTATATGAACTTCACAAAGCAATCAATTTTTCTTTTGTACAAGTTGTTGAATTTATGCAAATTAGCAACACACTTTGCAATTGCTTTTGTGAGTAAGAAGCCGAGTGGCCATTTTCGTCCATTTGCTATTTCTATCGAACCGACAAATAGTTGTAATTTGCACTGTCCCGAGTGTCCAACCGGCAATTTATCGCTGACACGGACAAAGGAAAATATGTTGTGGGAGATTTTTCAAAAAACTATTGACGGATTAATTCGGCATCTTGCCTGGGTCACATTATACTTTCAGGGTGAGCCATATCTGCATCCTGAATTTTTAAATATGGTTACCTATTGCCATAATAAACAACTATTTACATATACATCCACAAATGGGCAAACAATCAATGACGAGTTGGCTCGACGTACTATTGAGTCGGGTCTTGACAAAATTGTGGTATCAATCGACGGGTTGACACAACCTGTTTATGAGCAATACCGACAAGGTGGAAGTTTGTCGAAATCTATTGAGGCCATTCAATTGCTGGCACATTGGAAAAAACAACTGAAAAGTAACACTCCACTTATCGAAGCTCAGTTTATTGTGATGAAACACAATGAATTGCAGCTAAATAACTTCAAAAAAACGGCAAAAAAATGGGGTGCTGACAAAGCAGTATTGAAGACAGCTCAAATTGATCTGAGCCATGTGGACAATTTTGTGCCGACACAAATGCGCTACTCACGCTATGTGAAGAATTCTAATGGCGATTGGAAACTCAAAAAAAGGTTGAAAAACCGTTGCTGGAGGCAATGGAGTGGTGCGGTAGTTACCTCTAATGGCGATGTGTTGCCGTGTTGTTTCGATAAAAATGGCGAACATGCCTTTGGCAATATTCGCACTGAAAAATTTGACACAATATGGAATGGCGAAAAAGCGAATGCCTTCAGGCAAGCGATACTTAAAGACCGAAAACAATTTGAAATGTGCAGAAACTGCACAGAATAAGCACACTAAATATGAGACTTGTAATTCAACGCGTGAAACACGCCTCGGTGACAGTAGAAAAACAGGTGACCGGCAAAATAGAAGAAGGATTGTTGGTGTTGGTAGGTATTGAAGACACCGACACCAAAGACGATAGCAACTGGTTGGCCGGCAAAGTAGTTAATCTCCGTATTTTTGATGACGAAGACGGAGTAATGAATCGCTCGGTAACGGAAATAGACGGCAATATGTTGATTGTCAGTCAATTCACATTAATGGCTTCGACAAAAAAAGGAAATCGCCCTTCGTATATCAGGGCTTCAAAACACGAATTTGCCATCCCTATGTATGAACAATTTTGCGCCGCTGTAAGTGCATTATTAGGTAAACCGGTGCAAACCGGAATTTTTGGTGCCGACATGCAGGTGGAGCTACTCAACAATGGTCCTGTAACCATTTTTATTGATTCAACGCTTCGCGAATAAGCCAAATATGCTGATTTTGAGAAATGTTAAGAGAGTGAAGATACTGTTTTGCTTGTAACTTGCTCTTTCTTTTGTACTTTTGCATCGCTATTTAGACAGAAAGAGGATGTAATGTACATTTCGTGTGTATTTATTTACTCCTCAACTTGTTTAATGATTATGAAACGAGTCCCGAACTGTCGGGGCGAGTTGCATTTGTCTATTCAAATCAAAATTATTTACAAATGAAACAACCTTTGAAACAATGGATTAAGTTCGCTGTGGCAGCAATTATATGCTTGTTGTTTACCCTGTGGATTGGTAACTGGCTGGTTTTGTTATTACTACCCATTATCTTCGATGTATATATCACAAAAAAAATTCCATGGACATGGTGGAAAGAGAGTAAAAACTCAAAAGTGCGGTCTATCATGAGTTGGGTAGATGCCATCTTGTTTGCGTTGATAGCCGTGTATATCATCAACCTTTTTTTCTTCCAAAACTACCAGATTCCTAGCTCATCGTTGGAAAAATCACTTTTGGTGGGCGACTTTCTGGCGGTATCGAAAGCTGCTTATGGACCACGAGTTCCTAACACTCCGCTCTCTTTTCCGTTAGTACAGAACACGTTCCCTATTTTAAATTGTAAATCTTATTTCGACAAACCGCAATGGGATTACAAACGTTTGAAAGGTTATAGCTCGGTGAAACGCAATGATATTGTGGTATTTAACTTTCCTGCAGGTGATACTATTACACTTGTACAGCAAAATCCGGATTACTACACTACTTGTTACGAAGATGGCTTGGCTTCATTGAAAGCTGAATCGCCCAATATTACTCCCACACCCGCAATGTGTTATCAACGGGGTCGTTTGATTGCAAGAGATAGAGAAGCTTATTATGGCAAAATCATGTATCGTCCTGTGGACCGCCGCGAAAACTATGTAAAACGTTGTATCGGACTTCCGGGAGATACCCTCAAAATCGTGAACAATCAGGTATATATCAATGGCTCAATAATATATGATCGCCCCGGCGTACAATACAATTATTGGATACAAACCAATGGAAGTTACTTGACCGATGATCAGTTTGATGAACTGGGTATTAGTAACGAAGACCGCTCATTGCTCAACAAAGATTTTGGCGAAGATGCCCTTCGGCAATTGGGTTATCGCCTCAACTCTTTTGGGAAAATCAATCCTGTTTATAATCTCCCGTTGACCCATGAAAAATACCTTTTGCTCAAAAAATACAGAGAGGTAACTTCGATTGTAGTGGAACCGAGCATGGTGGCTGGACATGTATTCCCTTTAGGCTATGAAAAAGGTTGGAATAGAGATAATTACGGACCGCTCTGGATTCCTAAAAAAGGAGCAACTGTAGCTATCAACACTGATAATATTCTTATTTATCAACGCATTATAGAAGCTTACGAGCACAACAAACTTGAAATTCACGATGGTACCATTTTTATTAACGGTAAAAGGACTACCAACTACACTTTCAAAATGGATTATTACTGGATGATGGGCGATAATCGCCACAAATCAGCCGACTCGCGCTTTTGGGGTTTTGTACCCGAAGACCACATTGTAGGACAACCGCTGTTTGTGTGGCTTTCGCTTGATAAAGACAAGAGCTTTTTGGGTAAAATACGCTGGAGCCGTTTCTTCAAATCGGCAGGTCATTAATTATGATTCGCACGGCTTCAGAAGACGATGTGCCGCAATTGAAACAACTGTTCAAAAGCTGTTTCAATGATTCGGACGACTTCCTGAACCTCTTTTTTAAAGAATATTTTCCCGCCACAACCGGCATGGTAGCAATTTGCGAAAAGCAGATTGCCGCCATGCTTTTTTTATGTCCTGCCACCATGACGGTGAATACCACTTGCGAAACTCTCTACTATGTGTATGCGTGTGCCACCCTCCCCGATTTTCGTCGTAAGGGCTTAATGGAAAACTTGTTGGATGCTGCTTTTGAATATGCCCGCGAGCAAAAAGCATGGGGTTTACTCTTGGTTCCGGCCAATGAACCACTGTTCGACTACTACGAAAAACTAGGATTTATCCCTTTTTCATCATTAAAAGAGATTGTGGTTGCACCTGCAATTTCTATACAGCCTATTTTTAGCCTCTGTGAGCTTACGCCCGAAGAGGTAACACGTATTCGTACCCAAAAGCTCAATCACGACTACCAGATACATTGGAATGCTGCTCATGTTGCTTTCACTACCGATATGCTGAAGCAAGCGGGCGGAGGCCTGATCGGATTACGACAAGAAAATGGTAGACACGACTACTTACTATACGAAGTAGATGAAGAATTGTTGACTGTAGTAGAGACCAGCGTAGAAGAACAACTATTGCCTCAACTTGCTGCTTTTTTGCAACAGCAATTTGCAGTTTCGACTGTCCATTTTTATTTACAAACAGTTGATTATGAGCAATATTCATTAGTGAAATCCGTAAAACCATTTTCTATTCCAAAAAATGTGATTCCTTATTTTAATTTGGATATGGGGTGATACTTCATACTTTAAAAACACAAAAAGGGGCTGAAAAATATTTTCAGCCCCTTTTATATTTATTGAATTGTATGGAAATTAAAAACCAAAACGGCTTTTCAAACCTTTCAATTCTTCCGTCAATTCAGCAGGTAAGTGTTTGCCAAAAATAGCATAGTGTGCATCAATCAATGCAATTTCATCTGCCCATTCTTCGGGTTTCACTTCAAGTGCTTTTGCCATTTGAGCAGCATCGATATCCAAACCTTCTACATTAATAGCGGTTGGTGAAGGAACTTTACCGATAGGAGAATCTACTGCATCACCCTGACCATTGCAACGGTCAAAAATGTAAGCCAATACACGGCTGTTTTCGCCATAACCCGGCCACAACCATTGTCCATTGTCTTTGCGGAACCAGTTTACAAAGAAAATCTTTGGTAATTGAGCTCCGGCTTTTTTGCCGATTTCAATCCAGTGACCGAAATAGTCGCCCATGTTGTAACCACAGAAAGGAAGCATTGCAAACGGATCGCGACGTACACCGGCTTTCAAACCGATAGCAGCTGCTGTTACTTCAGAACCTACAATTGAGCCCATAAATACACCATGATTCCAGCTGTTAGCTTCGTGAACCAAAGGCACAGTAGAAGGACGACGACCACCAAACAAGATGGCAGCGATAGGTACACCGGCAGGATTTTCCCAATCGGCATCAATACAAGGACATTGGTAAGCAGGAGCAGTAAAACGAGCATTTGCGTGAGCGCAGGGTTCGCCTGATGCAGGATCAAACACACGGTTTTTCCAGTCGATAGTTCCGGCAGGGCAGTCGTATCCGATACCTTCCCACCAAATATCACCGTCAGGTGTCAAACCCACATTGGTAAAAATGGTATTTGCACGAGCCGACAACATAGCGTTTTTGTTAGTTTCCATTGAGGTGTAAGGAGCTACACCAAAGAAACCTGCTTCAGGATTGATAGCATATAATTGACCATCAGCACCAAATTTCATCCAAGCAATATCGTCACCTACTGTTTCTACTTTCCATCCCGGAATAGTAGGAATCAACATGGCCAAATTTGTTTTTCCGCAAGCTGAAGGGAATGCTGCAGCCACATATTTCTTTTCGCCTTTAGGATTGGTTATACCCAGAATCAGCATGTGTTCTGCTAACCAACCCTGATCTTTTGCCATTTTGGAAGCAATACGTAAAGCAAAACATTTTTTACCCAACAATGCGTTTCCACCGTAACCCGAACCATACGCCCAGATTTCGTAGGTGTCAGGGAAATGAGAAATATATTTTTTGTCGATTGGAGCACATGGCCATTTGCTGTCTTTCTGACCTAGTTCCAGAGGAGCACCTACCGAGTGAACACAAGGAATAAATGTTCCGTTTTCGCCTAATACATCCAAAACCTTCGCACCCATGCGTGTCATAATTTTCATATTGACAACCACATAGGGAGAGTCTGTGATTTCGATTCCAATGTGAGCAATATCAGAACCAAGAGGTCCCATTGAGAATGGAATTACATACATGGTACGGCCTTTCATACATCCTTTGTACATGGCTTTCATGTTAGCACGCATCTCTGTAGGATCTGCCCAGTTATTGGTAGGACCGGCTTCTTCCTGAGTTTTTGTACAAATAAATGTACGGTTTTCCACGCGAGCTACGTCGCTGGGGTCTGATTGGAAATAGTAACTGCCCGGACGTTTCTTTTCGTCCAGTTTAACGGCCATGCCGCTTGCAACCATTCCATCTAAAAGGCGTTGATTTTCCTCTTCGGAACCATCACACCAAGACACATTTGTCGGCTCGCACCACGCGGCCCACTCATTTACCCAATCAATCAATTTTTGATTTTTTGTTGACATCTTTCTTTGTTTTAGGGATTTATAAATCGGGTTTACTAACGCTTCATATGTAAAACTTCGTCATGCAAAAATAGTTGTTTTTTCGCATAACACCGTGCTATTAAAGAAATTTTTCTTTAATAAAGTGTGTTCAACCATTATTTATGCAATAATGATTTGGGTATAGATTGTAAGGTGTTGTGAAAAAGAAGGTTAATTACTCTTCGTCGTTAATTTGCAACAAGCCCTCGGGCAATTTTATGCGAAGCATTTTATTCTCGTCGTCTATTTCTGTAATCCACTCATCAACTGCCGGAATCAATATTTGATTGCTACCATTGAGTACCTCAAAAAGTAGGTTTTCCGTAGAATTGTCGATAGTCTGAATAGTGCCAATCTCGCCTTGCGACGCATCAATCATTGTGTAACCGGTGAACACATGCAAATCGGCATCCGTAGCTTCGGTGCCTTTGGGAACAAGTTTAATTGGAATATAGATGCTTTTGCCCACCAACTCTTTCCCTAGTTTTTCAGTATCGACACCCTGAAGTTTAAGCAGAGCCGAAACGTCTGTCCGGAAACGCCACTCTTCGGTAAAAAAAGGAACTAATATGCCATCAAGTTCAAATACAAAATATTTGAAATCAAGAGTTTCAAGATTGGACGAGAGCATGATGGAGAGCTCACCACGAATACCGT
>Ga0302286_10003373_pt1 | contig 10791 bp, 12 predicted proteins | sample III_Fen_E2_3_FD_198765 | JGI IMG/M metagenome (GOLD analysis project Ga0302286, IMG submission 198765) | Peat permafrost microbial communities from Stordalen Mire near Abisko, Sweden - III_Fen_E2_3 | ecosystem: Environmental > Terrestrial > Soil > Wetlands > Permafrost | place: Sweden: Abisko...
GGATACTTCCCATTATACAGATACAATCCTGATAATGAGCAACCATTCACTTGGGATGCTAAAGAGCCTAAAGGAAGCTACCAAGACTTCATCAAGAGTGAAGGACGTTATAAACAACTTCTAAAAACAAATCCTCAAGAAGCTGAAGCTCTTTATGCTCAAGCAGAAGAAGATGCGGCGAAGAGAATGTCTGTTTATAAGGCAGTCGGCGAATTAATGAAATAATTAATTTGTCCATAATCTAAAAAGGGTGATTTTGTTAATTCAAAATCACCCTTTTTTTATAGCTACCTAATAACTAATCCCTTGCATAATGTTTGACATACAGCCCAACCCTTGAAAAACACCTGTATCTGTTTTATCGCAATATGTAGGGGAAGGAAAGAAAGTGCCTGTAGTTCCCATTGGAAGCAAAGTATCATTGACAATTTGTAAAGTAAAAAAATCTTTCCCAAATTTGTTTGGTTTTTTTTCAATTCCATTTACATCAACAGTTATCATAAGAATACCAGTTACTGAATAATTTTCTATTCCATAAAACATACCATCCGCCGTAATAAATTGGCCATCATCCATATAACAGGTATTGGCTTTAACCCCACCAAGCGTAGTATACATATCGGATGCACCTGAGGAAGGCACACAAGAGGACATAGAACAATCTTTAGCGACTTTAAAATAATTCATAAACAGAGGCTTAAAAGACTGCGTTGTAGCGGCATAAGTCGCTAAAGTGTCGCCAGCATCGATTTTCATTAATTCAACAGCCTGAGAAGCATTTGAAAATGCAACTTTCGCTCCTGCTTTAAATTGTGCATCTTGAGTCTGATTCATCAAAGTAGGAATTGTCATTTCGGCAATCATTCCGATTATGCCAAGGGTTATTAAAACCTCTGCAAGTGTGAATGCCGATAAAAATTTTATTGATTTAAGCTTATTCGCTTGCTTTTGCATAATATCCTTAAATTTCATTACTTAATAAGCCAATGCTATCATTTAACGGCAACTTTGTCAAAAGGATATGCACTACAAAATATTTTTACCATTGACATACATATTAGAGCGCTCAATTTTTATTTCTCTTATCTGAGAAGGATAATCGCCGTTTAAAAGTTCGCCGATAGAAGAATAAAGTTTTAAAATAGAATTTTGAATGTTATCGGAATTAAGCGAAATCATATCTTTTGCCATTTCTTCGTTAGAAAGCGCAAGACGTGTTGAATCTCTGAACCCGCTGGAAGCAAGCTTAAGCGCCAAACTATTGTGTTTAGCAGTTTTAAAAAGAGCCTGTGCGACCAACATCGGCATATGAGAAATCAAAGCAACAGCCTCGTCGTGCTCTTCTGGCGTAGAAAAAATAGGTTTAGAACCCAAAACTTCAATTATTTCTGTGACTTTTTTAATATCAGCAGCATCAGTGTCTTCAAAAGGAGTCAAAACCCATTTTGCACCTTGAAAAAGTGCCTCAAATGAATTGTCAAAACCGCTAAACTCCGTTCCAGCCATCGGATGTGTCGGAATGAACTTATATGGGCGCTTCTTTTGACACAAAAAAGTTTTTAAACTACAAGCATCAGCAACAATAGCTGTCGGAGGTAAAATTTCATCAAGTTTATCTAAAACTTCCAACGTTTTATTCATTGGGGTACAAACAAAAATCACATCACAATTTTTCAAGTGAAGTAAAGATTTGGAGACATTTTGGGAATACTCTTTTGCTTTTAAAATGGTCGGGTTTGATCTTGAAACGGCACAAACATCACATTTTAAAGCAGAAAGCGCTTTAAAAATCGAGCCCCCAATCAGACCTAAACCAACGATACCTATTTTCAAATTCCTGTCCATAAAATAATACTAACATAGACTGAGGCCCAAGTAAAAATATTAAGTATTATTTATCTATTTCACTTGTTCCACGTCTTTAACGTCCAGTATTGCAAAAGCCCTCCAACTGCCCGTTGCATGGCTTTTGCTCACCTCCGAATGGTCGAACACTTAAAAACAGGAAAAGCGGTTTTCTCCATTTTTAAGTGTTCTCCTATTTTTTTTTGTTGTACAATTCTATTATGAAAAAGAAACAAATTAGCATAATCGGTTCAACCGGTTCGATTGGAACTCAAGCACTTGAAGTTATAGAAAAGCTCCCTGAACAATTCGAGCTTTTGGCTCTTTCTGGTGGAGACAACATAGTGCTTATGATGCAACAAATTCAAAAGTTCAAGCCAAAATTGGTCTGCGTTAAGGACTGTGGCGTAAGAATGGAACTGCAAAGAAGATTTACAGATACCAAATTTTTGTGTAGCGAAGAAGGACTTGAAGAAATTTGCTCTAACACAGAAAATGATTTAATTGTCATGGCTGTTTCTGGTAAAACAGGACTAAAGCCAACTATGACTGCAATAAAAAACAAAATAAACCTTGCGCTTGCAAACAAAGAAACACTCGTTATGGCAGGCGATATTGTAATGAAAGAGGCAAAAGATAATGGCGTCAGCATTTTACCAATTGATAGTGAACATTGTGCAATTCATCAGTGCATTAAAAATATTGCAGATGTAAGAAAGCTTATAATTACAGCATCGGGCGGTCCTTTTAGAACAAGCAGCCTAGAAGAAATAAAACTGGCAACAGTTGAACAAACTCTTGCTCACCCAAAATGGAATATGGGAAGAAAAATTACGGTAGACAGCGCAACGCTTATGAATAAGGGGCTTGAAGTCATTGAGGCTCACCATTTATTTGGAACTTCATACGACGATATTGAAGTCGTTGTTCATCCTCAAAGTATCATTCACTCAGCGATTGAGTACGTGGACGGAAGCGTAATCGCGCAAATCGGCGTGCCTAGTATGCACATTCCAATCCAATACGCGCTTACATATCCTGAAAGAGTTGAGGGAATTAAGTCGCAAAGTTTCAGTTTCTTGGATGCGAAAAGGTTTGACTTTGAAGCACCTGATATGGAAAGATTCCCTTGCTTGAGATTGGCTTACGAAGCCGGCAGAGAAGGTGGAAGTGCTCCTATTTGCTTAAATGCAGCTAATGAAGAAGCGGTTTTTGCGTTCTTAAAAGGCAAAATCAAACTTTACGAAATTTTTGAAATAACAGACAAAATGATGTCGTCTCACAACTTTGTAAAATCGCCGACAATTGATGAAATTTTAGCAATAGACGACGAAATCAGAGCAAAAACTAATGAACTCTTGAATGAAAGAATTAGCTAAAATATAGAAGCCAATTAACTTGTCTATTTTTGCATTGGTTTAGATAATCTTTCAAGCAAAACATTTAAGTTTTTCTCTAACGAATTTGTCTTTTTCATAATTTTCAGAGAATCTTTAAAAGCACTAACTACGTTTTTCAAAAGAAAATCCAATTTTGCATCAGCAACATTTTCAGCTGGAATTCCCATAAAACCGGAATCACTGGGTCTAAACAAATGTCTTTTTTCAATAAACACGTCTAATTGATTTGGAGTTTCATTTTTTACATCTATTTTCACCTTAAATCCGCGAGAGATTTTTTTAATCGCAGGTTCGCATCTATCAATTTCACCTTCCACAATCGGTCTGATTTGTTTCGGCAGGTATTGAAAAGATTCTCTTAAAATTTGAGAACTTCCGAATGACGGCTGATTTATTGTTTGCATGATTCTTTCCTCAATGTTTATTACTTAAGCCTAAAACCTCGTAAATATTTTTTTTGCTAGTAAACCTATTAAATGTTACAAATTAAGCTACAAACTCTTTTTGCATTTTTGCGTAAGTATTAGCTTGTTGTTTAAAAATGGTTTTATTTTCTACCATTCTACGTAGGTTTTTGAAGTTCACTTCTTTTGATGCTAGATCAGATTCTGTAAGTATTCGCAATAGTTTAAATTCTTCTTCGCTGAATATTTTTGCATAATCCTTATATGATTTTATATTAGATTTAACGTTATAACAATAATGATGATGTTTGATTAACTTCAAAATCAAATCCTGATCTTCTTTTTGCAAATTAGTTTTGTGCAGCCTTCTCTCAATCATTTTTTTGGAAATTAAAGCATGTTCTGGTTCTGAGTGCAGCGTCTTTCCAACATCATGTAAAAGCGCTGAATACATTAAAATAACTTGTTTTCTCTGCGATAGAGCCTTGAATTCAGGATGCAAAAGAACCTGTTGGAATGTACTTAGTACATGGTGAGGCAAGTCTGGTTCATCCGTTTTTGGTCTGAATATATAGAAAAAATCCGGAATTTCCTTTCTAAAAATATTTATGGCTTTAGTTAATTTAGGATATCCGTTAATAGAAACTGTTTTTTCTTTATGGTCCAAATTGAATTCAAGTTTATATATCTCTTTTTTTGTAAGCTCTTTAATGGCATCTGGCAACAAGGTATTTATACAAAAACTCCCCGCGCACTCAGGCACAGGGAGTTTAGTTTTTATAAAAGCATCATTCGCAATTCTTTCAAGTTTCAGCACACTCGGACGCATACCTCTTCTTGCCAAGGATTTGGCCGGGTGTCTAAGTACTGGGGCATAATTAAATGCTAATGCAATCGTCATTTTTAAAATCTTCCAACAAGTCTGTATATATTAAAAACCAGTATAGCAAAAAGAATTTTAAATTACAAGTGTATTATTTACAATATTTAATAAGTAGTATTTTAAGCTTTAACCAAGTCTTCGTAGACATCCATATAGTGCTTCGCGCTTGTTTTCCAGCTGTTGTCGCATGTCATAGCCGACTTTACTAAGTTGGTCCACTCTTTTTTGTCACTGTAAACATGTAATGCATATTTTATTCCGTTGAGCATGTTATCAGCATCATAATCCCAGAACTTGAATCCGTTCGCATTTTTCAAAGGATGTCCAATAACACTGTCGTCCAAGCCTCCGGTAACCCTTACAATCGGCAAAGTACCATAACGCATTGAAATCATCTGACTGAGTCCGCATGGTTCAAACTTACTAGGCATTAAGAACATGTCGCTTCCTGCATAAATATGGTTTGCCAATTCATGAGAAAATTTCATATGAGCCCTGATATTCGTTGTTGTTCTTGAAAGTTTGTTGAAATGGTCTTCTAACCACATATCGCCTGTACCTAAAATTACCAAATCAGCATCAAGCGCCTTCAATTGTTCATCAATTCCCCAAAAGAGCTCAAACCCTTTTTGAGGTGACAATCTGGAGACCATACCAATTATTGGTCTATCTGGATTATATTTGAGACCGAACTCTTTTGCCAAAGCTTTTTTACACTCTACCTTACCTGCTGGGTCTTTTTTGTCGAAATTTTTGACAATTGTTTTATCTGTTTTCGGGTCAAATTCTTTGTAATCAATCCCGTTTAGAATACCCGAAAGCTTGTAAGAATTGTCTCTCAAAGTGCAATCAATGTGTTCGCCGCCTGCTTCTGTCTGAATTTCTTTTGCATAAGTAGGAGAAACAGCAACAACTTTATCGGCGTAGTTGATTCCGCCTCTCATCCAGTTCACATGGCCAAAAAGTTCAACTCCGCCTGAGTGCATAACTTCGTGTTTAGGAATTTGTGCAAAATCAAGCACGTCGTCATAGAACATTCCTTGATGCGCCAAATTGTGAATTGAGAAGACGGTTTTTGTATTTTTGAAGAATTCATTGTCTCTGTAAGTTGTCTTTAAATAAACAGGCAACATTCCGGTATGCCAATCGTTTGCGTGAATTATATCAGGTTTGAAGTTCAATTGCTGAGTGTACTCAAGCACGGCTCTTGAAAACGCGATAAATCTTTCGTGACTGTATCTCTCATCAATATTGAAAGGATAAACGCAATCGAAACAAGCAAAATATTTAGGGTTATCTATAAAAAATACGTTGATTTTTGTTCCAGGCAATTGAGTCATATAAAGGTGAAAAATGCTCTGATTCCATCCAAAATCGATTACCAAACGTGAATTTTCAATCTCTGTAATTTTGTGTTTTTCTTTATCAATACAACCATAAAGCGGTGTGAATATGGCAATTTCAGTTCCTTTATCCAAATATTTAGGCAAACTCCCAACAACGTCAGCTAATCCTCCGACTTTTGAAAATGGCGCTACTTCCGCTGATGCAAATAAAATCTTCACAATTTCTCTCCTGAATTATCTCTATTCTTGATGCAATATGTATTTCCTGAGTTTACAACAATTTTGCTTTAAAATCAATGATTTTTGATTTGCACTTTTTTATGTCTTTTTAAGAGCTGAATTTTTATGCTATAATACTGAAAAATAGAGCCAGATGGCGCTATAGAAACAACAATAAAAGAGATTGGTGCAACGACAAATGTTTAATGAAAATTTGATTTTAGAAACAATAAATATGATAAAACTTCACAACCTTGATATTAGAACGGTAACTCTTGCTCTTAGCCTGAGAGACTGTATGTCTGAAGATGTCGATGTGGTTTGTGAAAAAATATATAACAAGATTATCAAGTATGCAAAAAATTTGGATGCTTATGCAACGGAGATAGAAAACGATTACTCTATTCCGATAATCAACAAAAGAATTGCCGTGACGCCGATTTCAATCGTCGGAGAATCTTGCAAAGAAATGGATTATGTAAAAATAGCAAAAACTCTTGATAGAGCGGCTAAAGAAGTAAACGTTGATTTCATCGGCGGATTTTCGGCGTTGGTCGAAAAAGGTTGCACAAGAGGCGATACCGAGCTTATCAAAAGTATCCCTGAAGCCTTGGCTTCAACAGAAAGACTTTGCTCTTCTGTAAATCTTGCGACGTCAAAAGCAGGCATAAATATGGATGCAGTTTTACAAATGGCAGAAACAATGAAAAAAGCAGCGGAATTGACTGCAGACAAAGACGGAATCGGAGCAGCAAAATTGGTTTGTTTCTGTAACTCAGCAAGCGACAACCCTTTTATGGCTGGCGCATATTGCGGATACGGAGAGCCAGAATGTGCTCTAAACATTGGAGTCTCTGGACCCGGCGTAGTTAGAGCGGCTATAGCAAATATGCCAAAAGACGCCGACTTTAGTGAATTGGCAAACAAAATTAAACAAGTTGCATACAAAATAACAACAACTGGAGAATTGGTTGGCAGAAAACTGGCAAAAAAATTAGATATCCCTTTTGGCGTAATCGATTTGTCATTAGCTCCAACACCTGCTGAAGGTGACAGTGTTGCTGGAATTTTTCAGGCAATGGGACTTGAACATGCAGGAGCTCATGGAACCACTGCTGCGTTGGCTATGTTGAACGATGCGGTCAAAAAAGGTGGGATTATGGCAAGCTCACATGTAGGGGGCCTCTCTGGCGCATTCATTCCCGTCTCAGAAGATGCAGGAATGATTGAAGCGGCATCGATTGGTTGTCTCACTTTTGACAAACTTGAAGCGATGACTTCTGTTTGCTCAGTTGGGCTTGATATGATTGCAATTCCCGGTGATACTCCGGTTGAAACAATTGCTGGCATAATTGCAGATGAAATGGCAATCGGAATGATTAACAAAAAAACGACGGCTGTTAGAATAATTCCAGTACCGAACAAAACGATTGGCGATATTGCTGTATACGGCGGATTACTTGGCGAAGCACCTATTATGCCAGTTAGCAAACTCTCTTCTGAAATCTTTGTAAAAAGAGGGGGAAGAATCCCTGCGCCGATCCATAGCTTGAACAATTAACCAAAGGAGACAAAATGTCTAGCGAATTACATTTTTTAGAAGAATCACTAAAAGAATTCTTAATTCTATCTCAAGATGATAGCTATAATACGGGCGGAGCTGGCACTCACAAATACAACAACTTAAAAATATTTATGAATCCTAGTCAAAATAAAACTCCGCATTTTATTGTAAGAATTGGAATTTCAGAAGCTATGTACAAAATTTCCAACTGCGAAAAGCTCTCAGGGGGAATCGGTGGCGAGGAAAAATATGTTCGCAGATGGCTGGATAAATCTTTTATAAAATCAGATATTGAAGAGGCTTGGAATCAAAATTCTAAAACTAAACAAATAACCCTGACTGAAGAAATAGATTAAATGAATACCTCTGACTCCTTTTATTATCAGAAATAGCCAATTATTAGCCCAAATTGGTGTTCTATAACAAAGGAACTCTATTTATTTGGCTAAAAAATTAACTTGTTTTGTCTTCCTACTTATAAATAATTTACATTTTGTTTGCATTTTATTATTTTTATTTTATGATATTAGAGGATGAAAGCCGATTTTTTGTAATGTCGATAGAATGTGAGGTTAGCCAAAGCATTCTATAATTTTATCCGTAAAATACACTAACGTAAAAAGGATTAATAACAATGGGAATCAAAGGCAGAGTAGACAAAATGGTAGTTTTAGCTTGTGAAACTTGCAAGGAAAGAAACTACACAACAGTAAAAAATAAAAAAATCAGCAAAGAAAGAATGGAATTGAATAAATACTGTCCTTCTTGCAAACAGCACACCGCTCACAAAGAAACGAAATAATTTAGGTAAAAAGGGTGATAGAATTGCTAAGCAGTTCAACATTCACCCTTTAACCAATCACCTTCTGCGTCCTTAGTTCAGTTGGTAGAACGTCGGTCTCCAAAACCGGATGTCGAGGGTTCAAGTCCTTCAGGGCGCGATTTAATTAAAAAAGATTGCGAGCAGAGCATAAATTTGTTTGACGCGAGCAACCAAATAAAAGGATAAAAATGAATAACGTAGTAAACAGCATTAAAACATATCTAAAAGGTGTTAGATCTGAATGGGGCAAAATCAATTGGCCAGAAAGACGTCAAGTCTTTGTTGAAACACTATTTGTTGTTGTAATTGTAGTTGTGTTTACAGTATCAGTTTATTTCATGGATGTAATTTTTAAGTGGGTACTAGGGTTTATTCCACACAGATAGAAGAAAGACGAACGATGATGGCTAAAAAGAAATTAGATGAAAATTTAGAAGAAGATTTTATTAGTGAAGAAATTACTAATGAGTCTCCTGTAGTTGCTGTTGAACAGGAAAAACCTGCGAAAGTAGCACAAAAACGCTGGTATATTGTTCATACATATTCTGGACACGAAAACAAAGTTAAAGTTAACCTTGAAAAACGTATCGAGTATATGAATATGGGAGAAAAAATCTTCAGAGTAGAAGTTCCTCAAAAAACCGTTACGCAAGTAAAAGGTGGTAAGAAGAGCGAAAAAGAAGAAAAAATCTTCCCTGGCTACGTTCTAGTAGAAATGATTATGGATGACGACAGCTGGTACGTTGTAAGACATACAGCAGGCGTTACGAAATTCGTTGGATCTGCTAAAAAACCGATTGCAGCAAAAGACAGCGAAATCAAAAAAATCATTCACCGCTCACAAACTCAAACTCAAAAAGTTCAACTTGATGTTAAAGCTGGCGACAAGGTTAGAATTATTTCTGGACCATTTGCTGACTTCGTTGGGGATATTACAGAAGTTTATCCTGACAAATCAAAATTGAGAGCTAACGTTTCAATCTTCGGACGTGAAACGCCAGTAGAACTTGAATACAAACAAATCCAAAAATTATAGCGCGACCGAGCAGAGGCTGGAAGACAAAATCACGTTTTTGTCTGTAACGCCGTTTATCGCGAGGGAGCAAGACTAAACAAACAGTAGGGTGCGTCACACGCATCAAAGAAATAAACAATAACAATGTGGAAGGGAATTTCCCGTTATTACCACAGAAGGAGAAAAAAATGGCAAAAAAAGTAGTAGGTAAAATCAAATTACAAATCGAGGCGGCGAAAGCTACCCCGTCACCACCAGTAGGTCCTGCGTTAGGTCAACACGGTGTTAACATCATGGATTTCTGTAAGCAGTTCAACGCTAAAACAGAATCACAAGTTGGATACAAAATTCCGGTTGTAATCGATGTTTATGATGATAGAAGTTTTTCATTCATCACAAAATCACCTCCAGCTGCTGGATTGATTAAAAAAACAATTAACATTCCAAAGGGTTCTTCTGTTCCTAACAAAGATAAAGTGGGACAAATTACTCAAGCGCAAATGGAAGAAATCGCTAAAATCAAAATGGACGATTTAAACGCAACTTCAATGGAAAGCGCTGTTAAGATGATTAAAGGTACAGCTCGTGCAATGGGTGTTACAATAGCTGAGTAAAAGATTACAATAGAATTGGGAGTTTCTCACGAAACGTTATTACCACGAAAGGAATAAAAAAATGGCAAAATTAACTAAAAAACAACAAAAAGTTCAAGAATTATTAGAAGGTTTTCAACAACCATCTAATGCAGTTGAAGCAATTAAAAAATTACAAGAAATTTCAAAAGAAACTTCAAAATTTAACGAAACAGTTGAATGTCACTTCCGTTTAGGGATTGATGTAAAACACGCGGATCAACAAATCCGTTCTACAACCGTTCTTCCTGCCGGTTTAGGTAAAGAAATCAGAGTTTGCGTTATTGCGAAAGGTGCGAAAGCAACTGAAGCAAAAGAAGCTGGCGCTGATGAAGCTGGTGCTGAAGAAGTTATCGAAAAAATCGAAAAAGGTTGGTTCGAATTTGATACATTAATCGCAACTCCAGATTGTATGGGTATGTTGGGTAAATTGGGACGTGTTTTAGGACCTAAAGGCTTGATGCCAAACCCTAAAACTGGAACAGTTACTCTTGACGTAGCTACTGCAGTTAAAGATGCTAAAGCTGGTAAAGTTGAATTCAGAGCTGATAAGCAAGGTATGATCCACTGCCCAATCGGTAAAGTTCAATTTACAGAAGCTGATTTGCTTAAAAACTATGCAACTCTTGCAGATGCAATTTTGAGAGCGAAACCGGCTGT
>Ga0302286_10003374_pt1 | contig 10790 bp, 9 predicted proteins | sample III_Fen_E2_3_FD_198765 | JGI IMG/M metagenome (GOLD analysis project Ga0302286, IMG submission 198765) | Peat permafrost microbial communities from Stordalen Mire near Abisko, Sweden - III_Fen_E2_3 | ecosystem: Environmental > Terrestrial > Soil > Wetlands > Permafrost | place: Sweden: Abisko...
GAGTAGCTGTATAATAGACCTATGGAAAAGATAGAATTATACCTCAATTCCCTTCCCGATTGGCAACGAACTAATCTCGAATTGTTTCGGAAACTATTGCATGAAGTCTCACCGACTATCGTCGAAGATTTCAAATGGAACGTCCCCGTCTTTCTCTTAGGAAGAAAGATGTTTTTCGCGATGTCGGCCTTCAAAGCACATACGAAGTATAATTTCATTGGCAATGGCGCAAGTCTTGAAGATCCGAAGACACTATTCAACAACGGACTCGACTCGAAGAAGTCGCGCAGTATCGACCTTCGCGAAGGCGAAACAATCGACGTAGTAGCGTTGAAATCACTCATCAAAGCAGCCGTCTCGTAGTAGATATCCCTTATGCTTGCGTCCTGAGCGACCCTCGTTGATAATGGCAGGATATGACACAGGGTATGGTAGTTTGGGGCGCGGCGTGATCGAGACCGACCGACAAGCGTGGAGCGTGGTAGAATCAGCCACGCCTCTTCGAGATGATGCCGAGCAGATACGTACTATCGCACTTGCCTGTGCGGCTACACATTCATTTGTCGACCACCAGACCTACCCACGATCGACCCATCCAAATCCTGAGATGCGGCTCAGTGAACTATTCAGTTTCGCAGCCGTCATCACCTCACTACGGACCACACTTGGCATCGAGATGGGCGTGACGCGTGCGCTGATCGAAGAAACCGGTGGAAATGACGAAGCCTTACTGAGCATTTCCCGCGAGGTACTGACTGATATCGTGCGACCTGCCGGCCTCGCCAACAACAAGGCAGGCTACATCATCGACGGCGTGCACGCGCTTGCTCATGATGATATGTATGCGACCGATGTATTGATGAGCGAAGACCTTGAGGTGACGCGCAAGAAATTATTGAAACTAAAAGGTGTCGGTGCGAAGGCAGTTGATTGTTTCATGCTGCTTGGACTCAATTTGCCCGTGTTCCCTGTCGACATCAACGTATTTAAACTCGTGAGCCGCACAAACCCAGAGATTCTCGGGGCTGAGGTCGTCCCAAACTTCGGTAATCCGAACCATACGCAAAAAGTAAAAAAATACCTCGAACAGGCGTTTGCGCCAGACGTCGAACTATATCAGACGATGCATACGTATCTGTTGCTTGCAGAGAAATATAAGATCACTCAGCCCGCTTCGTGATACTCGAGGACGCTACGCCTGGTGTACAGATGACCCGAAATGAGTTACAATAGGTAGCCTACATGGAGGACGGTATATGAAGCAGCGATTAGCGGAAGAATTTCCCAATTCACCGTCACTAGAAATTATCCAAGGGGGCATGGGCATACGAGTCTCGAGCTATGGGCTTGCAGGCGCCGTCGCCTTTGAAGGGGCAACGGGCCTTGTATCTGGAACGGGCATTGGCAATGTACTTGTCCGTGAGTTGAATCTCGGGAGACGTGAAATACGCGAGGCCCTCGAAGAATATCCTCGGCAAGAAGTTGTCGAGCGGGTCGTCAACGAGTATTATCGTCCAAATGGCCTCGAGGGCAAACCTTTCTCACGCCCTGCGCCGTTTGACTATGACTTTGACAATAAAGAGTATCCTAAAATGTCTATGCCAGCCGACTTGGCCGTGCTCGGAGCATTCGTAGAGGTCTTGCTTGCGAAGCGCAAAGCCGAGGGTCGTGGCAATATCGGGATGAACCTACTCACTGAGTTACAAGAGCCTACGCTTCACACCATCTACGGTGCGATGCAGGCAGGCGTCGACTTGATCGCGATGGGCGCGGGCATTCCAAAGAAAATACCTGGCTATCTCCGCGATTTGGCCGAAAACAAGACCTTCGACTTTCCGATTGATGTGCGCAATGCTCGTGATGGCACGTATAATCTGCATTTTGACCCTAGTCGTTATGCTGACCCAGATCAGGAACTTGAAGTACCGAGATTCTTAGCGATTATCACAAGTGACATACTCGCTCGTCATTTCGTACGTCAAGATTCTGATCCTGAAAAACCGCGAATAATAACGCCTGATGGATTTATCATTGAAGAGCCAATTGCTGGTGGCCACAACGCTCCGCCTCGTAAGAAGGTGCTTGATGAGACTGGCCAGCCAGTTTACGTCGAGAGAGATTACGCGAATATGCAGGCGATGCAGGATGTCGGCTTGCCGTATTGGATGGCGGGTGGCTATGGAAGCCACGAAGGTCTGTTGCGCGCAAAGAGCATGGGCGCACGTGGCGTGCAGATGGGAAGTATCATGGCGATGGCAGAGGAATCTGGTCTTGACCCAAAGATTCGTGATGAAATGCTACGGCGTATCTATGCCGGTGAGGATATCGAGGTGTATACCGATCCCCGTGTCTCACCTACCGGCTATCCGTTTAAGGTAGCTCAGGTTGAGGGCACCCTATCGGACCCAGAGGTCTACGCAGCGCGTACGCGAATCTGCGATCTCGGTTATTTGCGTAAAGCTTCAGAAGTTGACCGCCTTGACCGAAAGACGGGCAAAATGGGTAAGAAAGTCGTCTATCTCTGTCCGTCCGAGCCCGAGGCTGCGTATGTCGGCAAGGGTGGCTCACTCGAGGCTACGCTTGGGCGGGGATGTCTTTGTAATGGCCTATTCGCTGCGACTGATTTGGCTCAAACCCATAAAGGTGTTACGGAGCCAGCAATCGTCACGATTGGTGATTCGGTGAGTGCGAACGTTCGTGCGATTGAGGGGCCGATTACTGCAGCAAACATCATCCGCAACGTGCGCGGTGAATAATAAAAAAAAGCCCCGCGGGGCTCTTTTTTCGCAGTGATTGATTAGACAACTGCGTTTTTCTTCTTAGCTGCTTTGATCTTCTTTTTGAGAAGGCGCTTGATATCGGCACCGTGCCAATTCTTGTGTTTTGCCATGAATAATTCCTAATAGTTTATGATGTATTAACCCTATCTTATCATAAAGGGTGCGTAAGGTACAGGCGGTGGCAAAAATGTGCATTTCGTGGTATAATGTAGGTACAGCCGATTATCTTAGGGACGCTTCTCTAGCACACCTGTTTTCTTACTTGAACTTGGCCCGCAACTATAAGTAAGGAGTTTTTCATGATTTCATTTATTTGGCCACCCGGTGAGCCTATGCTCGCTGGCACGGGCGGTTCGGAGACGTACACCGCAGGACATGTCCGTGAATTACTACGTCGTGGTATCGATGCGCAAGTTGTGACGCTCGATCATGGCACCAAAGATGGTCGTCAGGATTTTCCTGATATTCCTTTCCTCGCACTGCCAAATGCCGCAGCTATCAGTAGCCTGCCCGGCACGGTAGTGTTTGTTAATAAATCTTACCCCGTCCCCACGAAAAACAAAGCGACGATTATCTTCCATTGCTCGATTCCGAAGATGTCTGATCGCGATCGTTACAAGAGTTTTGCTGAGGGCAAAACGATCATCGCAACGAGCGTATATAGTGGCCAACAGTGGGCACTCTATCTCGATATTCCGTATAGTCGAATCAATATCGTACTGCCCTTTGCCGATCCGATTTTTGCCAATGTCACCCGCAAGAAAGCAACGAAGAAGACGCGTATTCTCTTCGCGGGGCGTCTCCATCCCGAAAAAGGCATCTACACTATCCTCGAGATGATGCACCAGAAAGATATGCAACAAAAAGACATTGATTTATCGATTGTCCTGGCTGGCCTCCATGTCTCAACTGGTCGAGAGATTGCGCGCATGTTGGAGGAGTATCCATATGCGAAGCTAATCCCTGCCCAGAAGTCTGTCATCATGATGGCAAAGCTACTTGCGAAGACCGACGTGCTCCTCGTTCCTTCGGTATTTGCTGAACCTTTCGGCATGCTCTCCGCTGAAGCGCAGCATACAGGCTGTCGCGTGGTTGCGAGTAATATTGGCGGGCTACCTGAGACAAATTGCGGACTACTGACGCTTGTGAAGTCACGCAGTCCCCTTGCCCTCCAAACCGGTATCAAACAAGCTGTTGCGCTTGGCGCGGCGACAAAAAAAGAGCGCAATTTTGCCACAAGTAAGTTCACGCTGGCTGAATCTGTCGATGACCTTCTGAAGGTTATCGGATTCAAAGCGACAAGCTAGTCGTTTACCACTTACGCCAAAGAACAATATGAATTGACAACCTCTTATGTAACAGCGTAATCTTGGTATATGCGTAAGCGAATCACGCTCAACTTCACCGGGTACAGCCTTCATTACTTGAGACATGATCTCTTGGCCGCACTTGTCGTGACGGCGATTGCAATACCAGAATCACTCGGATTTGCGGTGATTGCTGGGCTACCACCCGTCGCCGGCCTTTATACTGCCATTTTGGCGCCAATTGTATTTGGCCTTGTCTCATCAACACGCCGTTTAGTCGTCGGTGCGGATTCGGCGACTGCAGCATTGGTCGCATCGGGTGCGCTACTTGTTGCGCAGGCGGGTACAGTCGGGTATGCAAATGCAGTCGCGGTACTCGGGCTCCTGACGGCTGTGATTTTGCTCGGTTTTGCGGTGTTCCGCCTCGGATTTCTGGCTGACCTTATCTCACGTCCAGTGCTTGTCGGTTTTCTGGGTGGCGTCGGCGTGCAGCTTATCATCAATAAACTGCCCGATATGCTGGGTATCACCGCAACGGGTAGCTTATGGCAGCATCTTACGACTGTCGTGACTCACATAGGATCATTTAATGGTATGGCAGCGACCATCGCAGTCATGGTCGTCGGCGTAATTCTGCTGACGCGCAAGACGCGCATACCTGGTGAGTTGATAGGTCTCATCCTCGCCATCGTATTTGCGATGGTATTTCATGTGCAAGATTATGGGGTCAAGATGGTCGGTGCATTGCCGGGTGGCCTGCCGTCACTTTCGCAGCCATCGTTCGATCTTGGTATGCTGATCACACTATTCCCTGCTGCATTGTCGATTGCGCTCGTCGTTTTGGCGCAGAGCTCAGCGGTGATCCGTAGCCTCGCGAATGAGCATGATGAAAAAGTCCGGCTTAATCGAGACCTTACTGCGCTCAGCTTCGCCAACGCAATCTCAGCTCTGACGCACGGGTTTGCAGTAAATGGAAGTCCACCGCGCAGTATGGCCGCCGATGCAGCTGGTGGACGTACGGGTCTGGTCAATGTATTTATGGGGTTACTCATCGGCACGTTGCTCTTGTTCGGCAATCGTCTCCTTACTGATATGCCGATGGCTGCACTTGCGTCAATCGTCTTCATGCTCGGATTTCACCTGATTCGCTTCCACGAGCTACGGTATATTTGGTCAACTCATCGTATTGAATTTGGTGTCGCCATGATTGCACTTGTTGGCACCGCACTTTTCGGTGTCTATCAGGGAGTCGTTATCGCGGTGATTGTATCGTTGATGGAGCGCCTTAGCCGCCAGTATCACCCGAAGGATGACATTTTACTACGCGACGGGAAACTCTCAGAATGGGCCGCGGAGCGACTTGACTGGCATCATCATCGTCATCGCACTCGTCCGCAAGGACTTCTCATCTATGCATTTGATGGCTCGCTATTCTTCGAGAACGTGAATTACTTCGTGCAGCGTATCAAAGCGGCAATCGAGGAGGCAAAGGAGCCGATAGAGTATGTCCTCATTGATGCGGGTGCAATCGATAGTATCGATTACACGGCCGTTGAGACAACCAAGACACTCTACCGGCAGCTGAGCTCAGAGGACATCAAGATGGGATTTGCGCATGTATCACCGAACCTACGCCATCAATTCGATGCGTTTGGCATGACAGATCTTGTCGGCGCAGACAACATCTTCTCGACATTGTCTGGTGCGATTCGGACACACCCAGGGAGTAAACGATCGGCGATTGAGATGGTACATCGACTCGGCCTAAAGCGCGGGACTTATGTTGTCATCGGTGGCGCTGTGCTCGAAATACTTAATCTGCGCGAGACAAGTGATGTTGATCTCGTCGTGAGTGATGAAGTCTACGCACAGTATCGTGACGACAAGAAGTGGGCCGAATACGTACAGGACAATGGCAAGAAGGTCTTGTCGCATGATGGCTATAATCTCATGCATACATGGATGGGCAACAATTTGAAGCACCTATTACATCAGTCATTTGAGGTTGAAAAAATTGCATTTATGAGCATCGATGAGCTAATTGAAGCGAAGCGTCATCTCGGACGCAAAAAAGATCTTGAAGACATTATGCTTCTCGAAGAATACCAGCAGTCGGCGGCGGGCTCCAAGAATTAGCTGTATGCTTCGAGCATATGTGCAACATCGCTAATCGGATGTTGCGCGACCAATAGCGGCTGTGGCAGTGCACTGATGATGCGTCGTGCGTTGACTCGAGTGACACTTGCATAGATATCGTGATCGGGTGAAGTGACGAAATCACCGTGTCGTCCAGACTTGGGATGATCAGTGATACCCGCCGCATGAGCGATGTATATTGCGACGTCCTCGGGTGCTGCGGTGACATAGACGAGACGGATACTCGCGTGGCGTAGCCGCGCGACGGCGTCTCTCGTGCCAGGCAGCAGGTCTAATTCGCAGACGATAAGACCATCGAAGTTGAGTGTGCCGTAGCTGGGTTCTGTGTCGTGAGAGGTACCTGTTGCTGTCGCAAACACGATACGGCCACTGCGCGACATGGCGCGCGCCTTCATGGTGATGCGCTCGCGCTCGTTTTCGGTTACGTCGCAGTAATGAAGCACCGCTTCGACGCTACCGGCGGCGGTAATCTCGAGTAGATTACCTTGATGCCATGCGGTCCACTCAATTGCATCCCTGCCGCTATATGCCGGCGCTACGTGTGACGTAGTCTCACCTATCGTTGCGTGGTGTAACCCTACCATAAGCGGCGTTGTACTCGTGAGGGTTGCTCGATTTGCGGTTGCGCGCGGTATTCCCGATGTACCTGGGAGTGTCCAGGTTTCGATAAACCGTTGAGTGCCATCGGTCAGTTGAAGCGCATCGACGACGATAATACGAAGGCTCTTTGCGTAGGCGGATGCGGTTTGAGTCGCGGGCAATGATGTATCAGCTGCTGCACTGCAGTACACTCGAGCGAACTCATTTCGTAGATCCCACCTCTTAGTCATGTGTTCATTGTACCATAAGCGGGTTGATTGCGGAGACGCGCTCGTATACAATACTAGTCATGGCAACGACAAAAAAACCTTCAACTCCTAAGAAGAAAAAGACTACGACGACTGCAGCGAAAAAAGCGTCACCAAAGACGAAGGCTGCTCCAAAAAAAGTCGTCAAAAAGTCCCCCGTTACGGCACAGAAAGTCGATTACTATCCAAACCGCATGACGCTTGCCGTCTCTGTACTCGCGGGTACACTTCTTGTGCTCGTCACACTCATCGCTGTACTCGGCGTACAGTAATCACGGTAACTTCTTGATACTGAAGAGATAGCGTATAATGAGCTTTATGAAGGTAAGAATTGAAATAGACACGAAGACTTTTGTGCGTTTTTGGCTGGTTGTCGTCGGCTTCTTTTTTGCGATTGTCGCACTATACAGTGCGCGTAACGCGCTACTCATACTCGGTATTGCTGCGTTCCTCGCACTTGCGCTCAATGGTCCCGTGAGTCGATTAGCGCGTGTATTGCCAGACCGTAGCCGTACGCTCAGCACAGCTATCTCATTTACCGTTGTTGTCGCAGCGCTGGCTGCGGTCGTATTTCTGATTCTTCCACCGATTATTGGGCAAACGGGAAAGTTCATCGACAATGCGCCAGCTATGGTAGATTCTGTATCCAAACAGTGGCATGGACTCGGTAAGTTTATCGACGAGTACCACCTGCAACCACAGATTGACCAAGCGATTAATGCGATCAAGTCTGACGCTGGTCGTTGGGCGACCGCCTTCGGTGGCAATATCATCGCGAGTGTCGGTTCGGTGATGGCCTTTGGCGCCGCGTCTCTATTGACGCTCGTCCTGACATTCTTGATGCTGGTCGAAGGGCCGGTATGGGCAGATAAGGCATGGACGCTGTACAAGGACAAATCTCGCATGAAGCACCATCGTAAGGTCGTACGTCGCATGATAGGTGTTGTCGGCGGCTACGTGAGCGGTCAGTTGACCGTATCGGGTATTGACGCGCTCTGCGCTGGTGCGGTCGTCTTCATTCTCAGCCAGTTCTTCCATGAAGTGCCGACAAATCTCGCGTTGCCATCGATTGCGATCGCGTTTACACTGTCGCTCATCCCGATGTTTGGTGCGACTATCGCGGGCATTATCATCACTGTGCTACTTGCGTTCAATAGTATCCCTGCGGCGATTATCTTTATCGTTTACTTCATGATTTACCAGCAAGTCGAAAACAACTTCATCTCGCCTGCTATCCAAGCAAAGCGTATCGAGCTCTCGCCGCTTATCGTGTTGACTGCGGTGACGACAGGACTTTATACCGCTGGTATCTTCGGTGGTATCATCTCAATCCCAATCGCGGGATGTATAAAGGTATTGGTCGAGGAATACCTCGCATCAGACCGTAGAACCCACCAAGAAGCTAAATAGTAAAAAACGCCGAGTACATCTCGGCGTTTTTTTGTGTGTGACTACGCTTCTCTTTTGTACGACCAGATTGTGCCAGAAGGAGTGTCTTTGACGTTGACGCCGCGAGCAGCGAGTTTATCACGCAATACGTCTGAACTCTTCCAGTCTTTTGCTTCGCGGACACGTTGACGTTCGATGATAGCCTGTTTGATATCATCAGCGACGTCTGGAGTGCTTGCTTCGATCTGGAGGCCGAGGAGCTCATCGATGGTGTGAATGAACTCGATAAGGCTATCGTGGTGGATGTGGTCGAGTGGGACAGCATCGGTCTTACTAAACGCGTCATCGACGATACGGAGTGCGGTTGGTGTGTCAAGATTATCCGCCAGCGCTGCTTTGAGCGCGCTGATATCTGCATGGAACGAGATGTGTTTGTCGGCAAGTAGTTTGTCGGTATCGTCACTCAGCCGATCGTGCGTTTGGTGGCGCAGTACGGCGTAATCATGCCAGTTGAGTCGACGATTGCGTGCGGCAGTAAGATTATCCCAGGTGAAGTTTCCCTCGCTCGTATATTGGCTTTGTAGGACGAATAATCGTAAGTCCATCGGTGAGAAGTCGCGCTCGGCGAGATCTTGCAGTGTATAGCCGTTGCCGAGGCTCTTGCTTATCTTTCCTCCCTCAATCTTGAGGTGGTTGTTGTGAATCCAGGTGTGCGAGAACAGCTGGCCACTGGCTGCTTCGCTTTGGGCAATTTCGTTCGTATGATGCACTGGGATATGGTCGATACCGCCCGTATGGATGTCGATCGTCGGGCCGAGAATACTCATCGCCATTGCAGAGCACTCAAGGTGCCAGCCTGGGAACCCCATGACGGGCTCGTATTGTCTAGGCGTCTCGTCTGTCACCGCTCCCTCGGGCCGGCTCGGCGCAGTCTGATTCAACTTGCGTTCTTGCCTCGCCTCTGCCGGGAAGGCAGAGCCCTCGTGAGCGGAGTCAGACAAGATGCCGAGTTCCAATAAGTCTTCCGGGGTCTCCCACTCCATGTCGCGCTTTTGACCGGCCGGAGTGAACTTCCAGAGCGCAAAGTCCCACGCCTGACGTTTCTCAGGGTTATCTTCGACGCGCGCGCCAGCTTTTTGGGCGCTCAGATCGAGCCGTGCAAAGTCGGCATAGGTCGGGAACTTGTTCGTGTCAAAATAGATACCGTCACTCGTTTGGTAGGTGTATCCCTTCTCCTTTAGGATGCGCACGAGATCGAGTTGTTGCGCGATAAAGTCAGTTGCCTTCACGAGATGCTCTGGTGGCAGTAGGCCGAGTAGCTCCATGCCATGGACGAAATCTTCGGCATAAAATTCGGCAATTTCCCAGGCAGTTTTGCCTTCGCGTTTCGCGCCTTTTTCGAGTTTATCCTCGCCGTCATCAGCATCACTGACGAGGTGTCCGACGTCGGTCAGATTCATGACACGATTGACAGAAAACCCAGCAGCTAGGATGGTACGGATGAGCGTATCCCAGTAGATGTAGGCTGTCCAGTTGCCGACATGCGGGTAGTCGTAGACAGTTGGTCCACAGGTGTAGATGGTGGCGGTGTCGCCATCAGTAGGCGTGAATGGTTCGAGTGATTTTGTGAGTGTATTGTAGAACTGAAGATTCATTGATGAAGGGCCTTGTCCGTTGCGGTGAGAAGTTCTCTTAGGATAGTATCGTAGCTTTCGTGAACTTTGAAGCCGGCCGCGTAACTATGTCCTCCACCGCCGAAGAATCCGGCGATATCGCCCGCGACCGGCCTATTACACCGCAGCTTACCGGTCACTTTACCGTCGGGATACGTCTTGATGGCACATGCCACTTCGACACCTTCGACGAGGCGCATTTCATCAAGGACGAGCACGCTTGGGTTGTAGCGGTCGGAGTATTCCTGGATATCTTCCCAAGGGATATGGATGGTTGCGAGCTTGCCGTCGAGATGGTACTCGATACGCTTAATCAGTTCGCCCTTATACGTCAGAATATCGGCAGGTTTCTTCATATACTCACGTCGACGTAGCTCGGTTTCATACGGCTTCGCGCCGTCTTTGACGAGATCGGCGACGGTTTGAAATGTCGCCTGAGTTGCGCCTTGCGTGGTGAGACCGAGGGTGTCCGATGCAATCGCAACATACATTGCATCAGCGGCATCAGCGGGTACTTGCCAGCCGGTCGTCTTCGCTAGCTCATAGATAAGTTCACCTGTCGCAGCTGCTGACGCGGACATCACGAACGTATGTGGGAATGAGAGATCATTTTGTGGCTCTTCTTCGTCGTGCTCA
>Ga0302286_10003375_pt1 | contig 10790 bp, 11 predicted proteins | sample III_Fen_E2_3_FD_198765 | JGI IMG/M metagenome (GOLD analysis project Ga0302286, IMG submission 198765) | Peat permafrost microbial communities from Stordalen Mire near Abisko, Sweden - III_Fen_E2_3 | ecosystem: Environmental > Terrestrial > Soil > Wetlands > Permafrost | place: Sweden: Abisko...
ATGCCGCAGCTGATGCGGACGTCTCCGCGCGCCCCGTGCGGTTGCAGTAACTACCTGTACCTCCGGGTCGTGATTGAACGACTCTTGCGCCGTGTGACGGTCTTCGCGACCACTGCCGCAATTCCCATTATAAAGAACTTGAAAAGGCACACCCGAGCGTAGCGGTGAAAGTTATCATCACCGATTGGCCGTTCGAAATTTCGTTTTGAGCCACGGCACGATCAGTCCTGGATTGTCGGCAACCCGGAAGTTGGAAGTCCGGAAGTCCGACTAAGATTGTCGTGTGGTATTCAACAACAGTCGCCCGTCGGCGGCAAAGTTCAGGTTGCGTTCGGACGCCTACATTTTCAGTGAAGGGTGGTTTTTCGTGATCCAGTCTTCGATTTTGCCGTAAAACCCAGAAGCTTGGACAAGGATCTCCTTCGCTTCGGTCTCCGTGCCGACGTTGGAGAAGGTGTAGGCGATGGTATTTCGCTTTCGCCGACAGGTCTCGAAGTAGTCGGCGTAGGTGTGAGCCACCTTCCCCAAGACAAGTTTGGTGCTTTCTAACGACACCCGGTGATGTCCGCCCTTGCTCATGATCCGATACCCAGCGCAGGCGACGGCCATATTCGCAGCCTGGAGTGCTGCGTTGTAAGCAGTCGTGAATCTCCGATCTGCCGAAAGGCCAACAATGCCGGTGTCTGCGAGGTCGCGGGCGATCAGCGCCCGCATGTTATCCAACTCCTTTTTGGAGGTCTTGTGTCTCTGGGCTTCCTTATTTGCCAACAATTTCGTCCAAGTCACTTTGGCCTCCTTTCACAAACTGTTTCCGTCCTCGTAAAACGGCGGTGAGGAAATGGTCGCGCGATTTGATTTTCTCCCGAAAATCCTCTGTGGAATAGGCCGTAACGTTCACCTCTCTTGCCAGCCGCCCCTCCGCCTTGCGGAGCGCTGGAGACAGGTCAGCAAGACCTGCTCTGCCAACCACCATCACATCCACGTCACTCATCGCATGTTCCCGGCTCCGTGCCACGGAGCCATATATAAAAGCACACTGAATCTTGTTCCCAAACGGTTTTAGCATCTGCTCCAAGATCGGAGCCAGCCCTGCAGTTTTTTCGAACAACTGTTGCAGGTCTCGGAACACTGGGGACTGGGTCTCCGCCTTGAAATAAGCCCTTGTGCCTTCCCGCCGATGCACCAGTATTCCGCTCGCCACCAGAGATGATAGTTCCCGCTGCAGGCTCGACGGGCTCGTGCCCAAACGGTCGGCGAGTTCCGAAAGATACCACCACTTATCTGGCTGGCCGAGCGTAGCCGCGAGCACGCCTTGCCGTACCTGTGGGAACAACGCAGTCAACACGGAACGGTTACGCATATTGCGTATATTATTACGCATATTGCGTAAGGTGTCAATCGCCGCAGCGGGGCGGGAGCGGATCTTCGGTTGGTATTGAGAACTGGCCCCCGGCCTTCTGAGGAAAACTATACCTCGCCGCCAGCGGTGCAAAAACCACGTGCGTTATACTTCCCGCCGAGAAATGGACCATCGGTTTTTGATGAAGGGAGGTTTGCTGAAATGTGGGCGATGAGCGAAGGTTCGGCGAGACGCGTGGATGCAATATGCAAGGTCGTCGCAGTCATTGGTCTTCTCGGGGGAGGCGGCTGGAGCGTACACCTATTTCCGAACTAAGACTGATGACGCTCACACTGCGAGACTTGAGGCACGAAAACCTTTAGAGGCCGAGAGGCTCAATGTATACATCAAAGCGGCGGACGCCGTTTCAACAATTGTTACCGCAAAGGATGCTAAAGAAATTGCTCAGGCGGAGAGAGACTTCTTGAAGCTGTATCGCGGGCCTTTGGTAGTCATCGGAGACAAAGAAGTCAATGATCGCTCTGCCCTTTTGGCACGATGCATAGAGGCAAAAGCTGCGTGCAATCCGTCAATGGGACGATTGGCATCAGACTTCAATGCAAGCTGCCGGCTCTCGATCCACGAGTATTGGGATGCGTTCCTTCCCAAGGGTGAGGTCACGTGGGTGCGGATCGAGAGGCTGAGAAACTAGAGCTTGGGGCACGGAAGTCGCCTGGCACGGGCATTCCCATCGCCCGCGTGAGTTGATCCGCGCGCGCCCGCAACTCTTCCTCGTCATGCACCTTGGAGATGTTGATGCCGATTAGTTCTGTGCTCGCGTACTGAAGCCATTTCTCAGCGGCGGCATTAACGGTAAGGATGGCGCCCTCGGTATCGGTAGAGATCATGCCGTAGTTAGCGCTGTTCAGGATGGTGCGCTGGATTCGCTCCGCATTGTGAAGAGCAATATGAGCGCGTTCGCTTTCTCTGGTTATGCGATAAATCACCAGCGCGGCGGTCACCAGGAGAGCGATCCCAAACACGCTGGTGAGGCCAACTGCAACCGTGGTGGTTCGAGCCTGCTGGCGTGAGTCGCGCTCTCGATCAAGCAGATCGTTGCGCTCCTCGGTTTGCATGGCGGAGATGCGTTGCCGGATCTCGTCCGTCAGTTTCTTGCCCCGATCCGACTGCACCACCCGGACTGCGGCATCGAACCCGCCTTTCTGCCGGGCCTCCACCAGTTCTCGCATTACCTGGAGTCGGGCCTGAATGAGCTGTTCCAGTTCTTGAAATTGCCGGGAACGATTCGCGTCCGGCCCGAGGTCGTGGCGAAGAACCTGCACTCTGACATCCAGTTGAGCAAGCGCAGCGTCATACGGATGTAGGTATTCGGCCTTCCCGCTCAGCGCATAGCCCCGGCAACTGGATTCGGCATCGTCGAGCACGACGTGCAGCGTGGTGAGGTCCTCAATCAGCTTATGGGCTTGCGCCAGGCGCTGATTGGCGGCTATCAGCTCTCTCGTGCTGTGATACGACAACCAACTCACGACACACAGAGTCGCGAGCCCAACGGCAGACGTCGCAATAATCCAAAGCCGAATTTCGCGACGCATAGAGCATTATCATAACGCTCGAACCGCCGGACGCCCAGTCACATTGAACCTGATTTCTTCGCGGTTCGCAGCGGATGGGCGCATGATCGCAATGTCTTGGCCGAGTTCCTGCAGAGCCTCTCAAGCGAGAACCCGAAGCGAGGAGTATTCCGGCACCCCGTTGGCGGCTGGACAACGCCAACCGGAGCCTTGCTCTTTCTTCACGCGCGTCTGCACCACCATCTGTACCAGTTCCATGGGCTGCGGAGAATGCTGCGAATGCTCGAAGCACGCAAAGCTACCCTAGGTTCCCCTGTCGAATGAAAGCCGCCAGGCCCCCGCGTTCGGACTCGACAAGCGTTCGTCAAGTTTGGTTCGCGGCTTCGATGGCAATTTGCTCAACCAGTCGGATCACGCGCGCGTCCTCGCCGATTGGCGGCAAGACCTCGACCGCAAGCTGTGGAAACTGGAGTCGGACGCGCGCTGCCTCCTCGGGAATATCCATGGAAAGGTGGGCCCCGACGGCCATGAACAGGGGCAGCAGCCTTATATTCAGCGTCAGTTGCTGCACGCATTCGTGAGCCACATCCATGAGGGTCGGCCCTACGAATTCCATGTAAGCCAGGCGCACTCTTTGTTTCCCTAATTTCTTTTGCAACTCCTGGGCAATCCGCTCGAAGGGCGCACGCCATCGCGGGTCTTTGCTGCCGTGTGCCAACAGTACCAAGCACGCGCCCTTAGCTGCGAGGCTCGTGTTGTTGATCGCGCGGCGCGGAGCACAGTGTCTCGCCGACTTTCCGCTCTCAGAACGGTCGTTCCGGAATAGCGACTCCGCTACCAGAAAGGTGATTGGATCAAGTTCACGCATGTTGCTCCTAACGCCCGCGATTGGTACTTCACGTTACCCTTAACTCCTGCGAAACAGCTGCTCGGAGATTCTCAGTCTCACAAGGACACCATTGTTTCCTGGAGCTTAGACATCACGTAAGATGCGGGAACTGCATTGGGCCCCGCACGTCTTCTCCGAGTCGATACTTCTCAGTTCCTGCTTGTGACCAGGTGGTTCCGGTTGCGGTGAGCCGGGCCCTTTTACTGTTGAGTCAAGCACTCCTCGAATGTTTGAGCCTCACGAAAACGATTTTGCCGTCGGGCGTGTTTTCCTCGGTCGGCGAATGCTCTTTGCGAATCTCTCCACGATAGACAGCGATTCGGAGCTGTCATTGCGAAATCAGGAAGGAATCTATGATCAAGAGAATGATGAAATCCCTCGCCCTTACGGCAGTGCTGGCTCTCGCCTGCACCGCCTTTGCCCAGGAAACCCGGATTGTCGAATCCGGCGAAACCACGGTTGCTCTGAGCAGCGACTTCCTCGACGCTTTGAACAGTCTCGGCGTCACTCCCGGTGTCGTCACACCGACACAACTCAACAGAACTACGGTCAACTTTCCGATTAACGGGGGCGCTCTCGACCTGAAGACGGCAGCTGGCAACGTCGGTCACACCGGCGGTCTGACGCTGAGCGCCGGCGGAACGGTGGTTGCGATCCAGAATTTCACCATCGACACGACCGCCAAGAGCCAAGTCATTACCGGCCTGGTTGTTGCTAACGGCACGTTGGTGGGCCGCATCAATCTGTTTGATCTTGCCTTGCCAAAGAATTTCAAGCTGCCGCTTGTTGAGTATCGCGCTACCCTTGTCGATTTGTCGGGAGTGGCTGTTACTCTCGACGGGGCGGCTGCCACTGCCTTGAATCAGGCATTCAAGACCAATGCGTTCGCAGCCGGCTTTGGTATCGGCACCGCGCGCGTGCGTGCATTTACCAACGGTTGGGTTCCGAAACAACACTAAACCTAGCAAAGCGGTAGAAACCAGCAAGATAACTCCAAGGAGGTCTCGGCGGGGAGTAGGCGATGAAGTGATTGTCGCCACTCCTCTCGGAGATTTTGCGTTACTTCATACACCCACCCCAGAAATATGTTCCTTTGTTAACTGCTTGCCGGTCGCCGGGGCATTGGGCAACAGTCTTGGGCGCAGAAGTCAGGGCGAGGGGGTAACACTCCTAGCGCAAGCCGGACCTCATTTTCGTCCTGCCGCTCGCGGATCAGTTCGCGAATCATGCGAATGAATCTGGGATGCGTGCCCACGGTCTCCGCTCGTACCATTTGCAAGCCCAACTCCGCGCACAGCTCTCGCGCCTGCGTATCAAGATCGAAAAGAATCTCCATGTGGTCGGAGACGAAACCGATCGGAGCGATCACTACATCCGAACTGCCTCCCCGCGCTTTGATTTCGCGAAGGCAATCAAGAATGTCTGGCTCCAACCAAGGTTGCGACGCTGGACCACTTCGGCTCTGGTACACCAGCCGCCACTCTTTGTGTCCCAATTCTTCGGCGACTAGCCTGCCGGTTTCCTTAAGTTGTTTTTCGTAGTCGCAGCCTTGCGACATCGCCACTGGAATGCTGTGCGCGGTATAGATAAGGTGCGCCGCCTCACGCCGCTCCGCTGGAATCTTTGCCAGCGCCTGCTGCAAACGATCTACGACGGCCTCCACAAATCCAGGATGGTTGTGGAACGCGCGAATTTTGTCCACCACCGGCGCGCCCTCGCCTGTCGCCTCTTGTGCCCGCGCTATGTCTTCACGGTACTGCCGGCAACTCGAGTACGAGCTATAAGCGGACGTCACGAAAGCTAGCGCGCGGTGGACTCCGTCCGCTTTCATCTGGCACAGCGTGTCGGTGAGCATGGGATGCCAGTTGCGGTTTCCCCAGTAGATGGGCAGGCAAGGGCCGTGCCGAGCCAGTTCCGCCTCAAGAGCTGCGATGAGTTGCCGATTCTGGTCGTTGATCGGACTCTTACCGCCGAAGTGGTAGTAGTGTTCGGCCACTTCCAGCATGCGCTCGCGCGGCACGTTCTTGCCGCGCAATACATTTTCCAGGAATGGCATAACGTCATCGGGGCGTTCGGGACCACCGAAAGAAGTAACCAGGATTGCGTCGTAGTTCATGGGGTCGTCAGTTAGCCCTCAAGGTCTTACCTGGGGCCGCCGCTCTGCTTTTGCAGTTCGGCCAGAGCTACCAAAACTTCCTCACTATGCTTGTTAGGATTCACCTCGGTAAATACTTTGGCCACCTTGCCTTCTGGGTTGATGATGAAGGTGTGCCGGGAAGCGAACTTCACCAGCCCGAGATTCGTCAGCGAGCCATAGGCACTCGACACCTTATGGTCGGTGTCGGCCAACAGTTTGAAGTTCAATCCCTCTTTGGCACAGAACTGCTTGTGAGAGTCCGCGCTATCCACGCTGACTCCAAGCACCACGGCACCTTTCTGCTGGTACTGCGGCTGGTCGCGCTGGAAGTTGTGCGCCTCGATCGTGCAACCACTGGTAAAGTCCTTGGGGTAGAAGTACAAGACCACCCACTTGCCGCGATAGTCCTTCAGGCTGACCGGCGTGCCTTCCTGCGAGGTGAGCGTGAATTCAGGAGCCAAGCTGCCCATCGACGGTGCGGAAGCGGCAATAAGCATCAACGGTGTGACTCCGAAAGCCAAAACAAGAAGCGCGGTTATCAGTGCTCGATGCGTCATTAAGATCTCTCCTGCCATGCTGACTCCATCTCCGGTTCATTCATCAATTGAATCTCGCTTGTCACTTTGCCAAGGACAAGTTGCACATCGCTGATATAGCGTTCGCGGAAAGCCCCTTCGCAGTAGGCCAGGTAGTAGTCCCACATGCGCACGAAGCGCTCGTCGAACCCCCGCTGCCGTACTTCAGCGAGATGTCCTAGAAAACGGCGCCTCCATTCGTTAAGGGTCAGAGCGTAGTGCTTGCCGATGTCTTCCAAATGGAAAAGCTGCATGCGAGTTGTTTTGGCCAGCGATCGCTGGATCTCCGTGACCGAAGCCAGTTCGGCCCCACGAAAGATGTGCTTTTTGATCCAGTCACTCTGTTTCCGGTATTGCTGGAACTTCGATTCCATGATCGTGATGGTCTGGAGCAGCATGCTGCCGTCCGGCTTCAGTAGGCGATCGCAAGTTCCGAAGTAGTCGTCGTAGTGCTCATAGCCCACAGCTTCGAACATTTCGATGCTGACGATCTTGTCGAACTGTCCGCGCAGGTTGCGGTAGTCTTCGAACAGCAACTGGATGCGCTCTCCCGCCCTGCTCCGAGAGAACACTTCCCGTGCGTAGTCGTGCTGCTGCCGGCTGATAGTCGTGGTCGTTACGCGGCACCCGTAGGTTTCGGCCGCGTAGGCCGCGAAGCCACCCCAGCCAGTGCCGATTTCGAGCACGTGGTCCAGCGATCCCAACTGGAGTTTGCGGCAGATGCGGTCGAACTTGCGAACCTGTGCCTGTTCCAGAGTGTCTTCCGCGCTTTCGTAGTAAGCGCAGGAGTAGGCCATGCTTCGGTCCAGGAAAAGGTGGTAAAAGTCGTTGCCAAGGTCGTAGTGATACGCGATATTGCGCCGGCTGCCGGACTCCGTGTTCCGGTTGCGGCGGTGCTCAACAAAGTCAGCCATTCTCCGTAATGCGGTGAAGAGGCGATTGCTGTTATCCAGTTGATCCAGGTTTCGCACCGCCAAGCGGACAACCGCAACCAGATCGGGCGTTGACCAGCCGCCGTCCATGTAGGCTTCGCCAACGCCGACGTCCCCAGCCAATAGTGCGCGCAGGAAAAAGCGCTCATCGTGCACGGCCACAACCGCGTGCAGTGGATCTTGTAACTGACCGAAGCAGTACGTGTTCTCAGGACAAACCAACTCAAGGTAGCCCACGCGGAGCCGCGCCAGAGACTTCAGGAATATCTTTTTCGCTAGATTCGTGCCTAGTCCGCTCGCCATGACGCCCCCAAATGCTGCACTGTCGCTCGTTGGAAATGGCCAGCACCGGGATGCGGGACCACCGGGACCCGCTTCAGTAGTAGCCGCAACGCCTGCCAATGGATGGCGGTGATCACCTTGGCGGTCATCCACGGGAAGCGAAGCAGCGCAGCGTGTAATTCGCGCCCCGACCACTCCCGGCGCTCCAGTTTCAGTGTGGAATCGAAGATCTCCTGCCCGTCCTCATAACTGACACTCTCAGTTATCAGGCGCTCGCCCGGTGGCGTGAACGTCCAATCATATTCGTGCCCCAACTTCATGAAAGGCGACACGTGAAATGTCTTCGCAAAACGATACCTCTTGTTGCTGTCGCTGGCCGGGTGCTCGACACTGGGTGTGAGCCAGTAGTTTTCCGTCTCTCCGAAGGTATTGTTCACCTCGGCCATGATCATTTGCAATCTGTCTTCGCGGTCATAGCAGTAGAAGAAGGAAACCGGGTTGAAGTTGTACCCAAGGTAGCGGAGGTGGGTCAGCAGGAAAATTCGCCCCTCCGGAATCACAACGCCCTTTTGCTGCGCATCCCGCGCAATTCGTTCGCGAAGCTTCTTCGCCGGATCTCCGAAGTGATCCCGCTCCTGATAGGAAACCCAGTTCCACCGGTTGTAACCCGCCATCGGTGAGATCTTCATCAGTTCTAGCAACTGGTCGATGTCCAGGAACACCATGAATAAAGGATAAGTAAACTCGTGACGGGCAGGACTGAACCTGCGATGACGAAGAGTGCCGGTATAGATTCCCGATTCCATCAGGCCACCGCTTCCAGCTTGGATTCCCAAGTTACACCCAGTTTCTCAGCCACCCGAATTGCCGAATTGAGACCGTCTTCGTGAAAGCCGTAGAACCAGTATGCGCCGCAGAAGTGCGTCCGGTTGCGCCCGCTGATCTCCGCCCAGCGCGCCTGGGCACGCACGGCCTCCAACGTATAAAGAGGATGGAAGTAGGTCATCTCCCGCAGAATCTTTCCTTCGTCCACGGACTGTGTGTCGTTCAAGGTGACACAGTAATCTTCCGACGTGGGCAGGCTCTGCAGACGGTTCATGTGATAGGTAAGTGTGGCTTGGCGCCGTCGCGTTCCAAGGTGATAGTTCCACGACGCCCGGGCCCCAAGTCTGCGAGGGAGCAAACTCGAATCGGTGTGCAGCACGGTCTCGTTGCGACTGGTGCGGAAGCCATGCAACACTTGCTGCTCGACGGGCGTTGGATGTGGGCGGTCTTCGAACCCGATCTGAACTCCCTGGCGCGTCCGCGTCACCCCGTCGATTCTCGCCCCTAATCGGATCCGTTCCTTGTAGGGCGCCGTTAGCGGGGGAATATAGACGCTGCTGCCACCTTCGAGCACATACCACTGGGGTGCGCCCGTCAATCCAAGCAGCCCATGATTTTCGAGGAAGCGAATCAATGTAAACGCCGGGAAGTCTTCGATTTCCTCTGGCGAAGTGGACCACACAGCCGCCGCCATGGGATGCAAGTAGTAGCGCGTGAAATCTCCTCGGAATTGATGAGCCCGCAGATAATCGCCCAACGTAAGGTCGGCATTGGCCGGATCCTGTAGCAGCATGCGGGCTTCCCGATTGAACCGCATGATCTCCGCCAGAAAGCGGTAGTGCCCTGGGCGAATCCAATTGCGCCGGCCCGCAAAGAATCCGCTCAGCCCGCGGCTGCTGTATTCAAATCCCGTCTTGCGGCAGGACACGCCAAACGACATGTCACTCGCCTGCCGGGCAATGCCCATCTGTCGGAACAATCGAACCAGGTTCGGATAAGTGCGGTCGTTATGAACGATGAAACCCGTGTCGATCGGCAAGACGCCGCGACTTGTTTCAATTGCATGCGTATGCGTGTGACCGCCCAATCGCGGTTCTTTCTCGAACAGCGAGACTTCATGTTTCTGGCTGAGCAGGTAAGCCGCCGCCATTCCTGAGATTCCTGCCCCAATGACTGCGATTCGGCTCATGCCCCCTTACCCTCCGAGATCGGTAGCCGGATTTCTCGCAGATCTCGAGCAATTCCCAGCCAACTCAGCATCCTCAGTCCGTAGTAGGTCACGTCCACTTCCCACCAGCGAATTCCCTGCTGGCACGCGTACATGAATTTGTGGTGATTGTTGTGCCAGCCTTCGCCCAGCGTGATGAGGGCCAGCACAAAGTTGTTGCGACTGTCGTCGGGAGTGTCGAAGCGCCGCGAACCCCAAAGATGCGCCACCGAATTGATGGTGAAGGTCCCGTGAAACAGCAGGACTGTCGAAGCCACGAATCCCCAGACGAAAGCTTGCAGTCCGCCGCTGAGTAGCAGCAAGCCCGCTAAAGCCACCGGTGGAACCAGGTAGTGTCTGTCCAGCCAACGCAGTTCCGGATACTTGCCGAAATCCTGGATCAGCGCAGGGTCGTACTTGTCGTATTCGTTCGACAGCACCCACCCGACATGTGCCCACCAGAAGCCACGCTTCAACGGAGAATGGATATCTCGCTCCAGGTCTGCATGCCGATGATGAACGCGATGGTGAGCGGCCCACCAGAGGACGCCCTTCTGGCCCGAGGTCTCAGCCAAAAATGCCATCAGAAACTGCCACCCGCGTCCCAGTTTATAGGCACGGTGGCTGAAATAGCGGTGGTATCCCGCGGTAATGGCAAACATACGAACCCAGTACGTAGCCAACATGAGCACCACCCACGACCACCGGAAAGGGACAAAGAATAGAGCTACGCAGCCCACATGCAGCAGCACGAAGGGAATGACCGTCCCGAAACTGTAGTTTTGCAGTGGCTTGATCACTAAGGTTCCTTGGCTTTGCCTCTGACGTCTGACTTGGGGTCGATAACCTCTCTTAGCCAGGTACGCTGCCAGGCGGGGCGCCGGAGTGCTTCCCTACTTTTGTACAACTCCACCCCTTGGTTTGTCAATCCTTTGTCCATGACATATATTTGACACACAAAAACCCAGCTGTTACGATCCCCTTGAGATGCCAGCCTCCTATCCCATCAGTG
>Ga0302286_10003378_pt1 | contig 10783 bp, 7 predicted proteins | sample III_Fen_E2_3_FD_198765 | JGI IMG/M metagenome (GOLD analysis project Ga0302286, IMG submission 198765) | Peat permafrost microbial communities from Stordalen Mire near Abisko, Sweden - III_Fen_E2_3 | ecosystem: Environmental > Terrestrial > Soil > Wetlands > Permafrost | place: Sweden: Abisko...
GCGAATCGTAGGATCAAGCACTTCTCTATAGTCTAAAAAGTATTCTGGGAAATGTCGCACAATGTTATACTCGTTTCCAAACATCAGCATACCTGCTGCCGTAGGATGTAACTGTTTATCAACTTCAGATATTGCTGCTGCACCAATACTACGAAGATACTCTGCATCATCTAATCTTTCAAATGGATGACCTGCTTTTAATGTTCTGTGGCGATTTCTGTATCCCTGAATTGTTTCTTGATTTAAATCTTCCATTATTGCATCATCTAAGACTTCCATATCCATTGTGTTATCCGTCTGGTCGCGCAACATCGCTTTTACTTGAAGTCTTGTACAATGATAATCACCTGAATGGTTTCTTCTGAAAGTTCCTCCAAATATGTCATTATTAATAAATACAGGCTTTTGTTCCCGTTTTGCCATTGGAACATAAATCACAATAATTAAATCTTCTCCAACCTCGTAAAACTCAACATCAGTTTCAGATAAGAGATTGATATTTACCTTTTGACTGTTATGGATCAAATTCCAGAAATTATCCAGCAGTTTCTCTTTATCAGCTGCCTTTAAACCTGTCGTTTTCCAACTTTTATCATCAAGTTCTTTAATCCCTAAAATAATTACTCCACCATAAGTATTAGCAAATGATGAATAGGTATCCCAGAGTGCAATTGGAAGTCCTCCATTTGCTTTCTTTACCTCTCGACGATTATCTTCTTTGTATGAATCTAATTTTTTGATATCAAAAAGTTTCTCCATAAATTCCACCTTTCTAATCCATATCAGATAATTTATTATTACAATATACACAATAAACAGGCTCTTCTACCGACATATCTGTATCAATAACCATAAGCATATTACAATATGTACATCTTATAAGTTTGTTCACTGCACTGCAATTCAAACACATTCCGTACGGCGCATAAATCTCATCTATGCACACATATTTTTCACCGCATTCAGAACATTCCAAATTCTCTGATGCAATAGATACCGGTATTCCTAACATTTCAATAACTTCATTATCTAAATCAATATCACATCTTGCTATGACTTTTTCTGTTGTTCTTTACTACATTGATAAGATCATCATATTTGCAATTCTCTGTTTTCCAATCATAATTACGTTGATAAACAGGGATAACAAATTTCTTCTTTGTCCGTTACATATATTCAACTAATTTTGATTCTGATCCCTTGAAATGTGCCTCCCAATAATCAGTGTAATGAAGCCTAGATAGACTTCTCCAATTGTTATGTTCCTACAAGCTGCCCTATTCTCTATTTTATAACAAGTAAAATAATTGTATCGCTAATTTGTCATATTATCAACCATATTTTGTCATTTTGAATAGTATTTAGTAGGATTTATTAACAAATAATATACAGTCTATATTAGGTGCAAATCAGGTCAGTGCCGGTCGTTAGCAGATGATACCTGAAATTTGCAAGAATTTCACAAGCACAATACATAATATTGTGCAGTTTCCATCCATAATGCTCATCTTCTAGACAATTTTTATAAAGCCTGCAAGAACTTTCTAGAAGCCTCGTGGCTGTCGCCACATAAAAAAAGAGGTAGGAGTCTCGGAAGAAAGTTAACTTTCTTCCGAGACTCCTACCTCTTATATTCACATTGCTTGTAGTTGATCACTCAAAATCAATCATAGCATCACCCTAAAACCTCACCAACCTACCTATATCATACCCAACAACCCCATTTGTGCCTCTTCACTATACATCAGCACCTCATACTCATTCCCCTTCTCACTAGTACGCATTGAGGTAGAGATCCCGAATTCAATCCCTTTTTCCGTTACCGTCATCATCTTCCTTCGATATAGCGGATTAAATACTTCCTCAACATAGCCTAGCTCCATTAACTTAGAATTCAAATGAGTTGCCGCAAGCCGTTTCATCTTCTCTTCCTCTCGAAGTGCATTCAGCTGTTCTACAAATTGACCAATTAATGCCGTTTCTTCGGGTTTGAACTTTAATTTCATCTCTTCTGTTACATAAAAATCCGTCTTGATCGCCTTGGTTTTGGTGCTTTGCTTTGGACTTGTTATTTCTACTTCCTGTTCATAGCACAGCATTTCTGTGTTCGCATGGGTAAAGTCTATGATGGCATCGATAAAATATTGCCCATACTTTTGCAATTTGTTCTCACCAACACCCGTAACCTTTAACATCTCAGCTCCGCAAGAAGGCTGCTTTACACACATATCAGTAAGGGACTTGTCCGAGAATATAATGTAGGGAGGTACCCCCGCCTCTTTTGCAAGCTGAGTTCGTACTGTTCTCAGAGCGTCGAACAATTCATAACCTCTTGAAGTAAGTAACTCTGATCTATGTTTTATGATACCTTTATCCGATTGTTGCTGTGATACATTTTCTTTCGATAATTTCATGACAACTTGTTGTTGATCCGTTTCAATCGTACCAGCGGACTTATTAACTCGCACAATGGAATACTTGTCATTGGTGAGATACAAATAGTCTTCAATCACCAACTTATTTATAACATTCTTAAGATAAGCTTCCTTCGCCAAGGACTGCTTTGCAAAGTAGCTGCTGTTCATCATATTATTGACGGTAAGTTTTGCAATTCGCTTACCCATTAGTGTTGCAATGATTACATTGATTCCATATCTTTGGCCGCACTCTTTGATACATCCAATGATATCTTTGGCAACTTCGGTCACATCCATCTCTTCAAATTCTGTTAGGCAGTTTGAGCAGTTATCACAACAACTCTCACCAAACTGGCCGAAGTATCGCAAGATGTAATCTCTCAAACAATCTTTTGTAAAGCAATAGTATGTCATTATTTTGAGACGCTCTTCATCACGTTCGCGAATTACATCTTTCTGAGCATCGGATAACTCGTCATTATCATTTCCATTTTCAATTAAAAACTGATTGATTCGTACGTCCCTGGCACCATAGAGCAGTATGCACTCTGAGGGCTCTCCATCACGTCCCGCTCTTCCTGCCTCCTGATAATACCCCTCCATATTCTTAGGCATATTATAGTGAATTACATATCTTACATTTGATTTATCAATTCCCATTCCGAAGGCATTCGTTGCAACCATAACTAATTTTTTATCATATATAAAATCCTCTTGATTATCACTACGATCCTTATCACTTAAACCTGCGTGGTATTTTGAAGCAGCAATACCATTTTTTATAAGCAGCTCATATACTTCATCCACATTTTTACGAGTGTTACAGTAGATAATTCCACATTGCATCATGTGTTTCTCAATATAATCAATTAATTCCCTATTCTTATCCTTCGGGCTTCGTACTTCAAAATAAAGATTCTTTCTATCATATCCTGTAACGACTTTGGATGGATTGTAAAATCCCAATACACATATGATATCCTCGATTACCTCTTTGGTTGCTGTAGCGGTAAATGCGCTGATTACCGGTCGTTTTGGTAATTGATCGATGAATCGGACGATCTTCAAATAACTGGGTCTAAAATCCTGTCCCCATTGTGAAATACAGTGCGCTTCATCCACTGTGATCATCGCTATCTTAGTATGGAAGGCAAAATCAAGAAATTCCTCTGTTTCCAGACGTTCCGGTGCAACATATATGAGCTGATATTTCCCTTCCTTCGCATATTGCAATGCTAAGCTAACCTGTCTGGCAGTAAGAGAGCTATTAATATAAGCTGCATGTATACCCACTTGATTTAGCGCTGATACCTGATCCTTCATTAAAGAGATTAGAGGCGAAACCACTATTGTAACCCCCTCCATAATCAGTGCCGGAACCTGGTAACAGATTGATTTTCCCGCTCCAGTTGGCATAACTCCAAGGGTATCTACTCCTGAAAGGATACCATTAACGAGGAGCTCCTGTCCCTCGCGAAAGCTTTCATATCCGAAATACTTCTTCAATATATACTCCGGTTGTTTTAATTGATTCAAAAATGTACCTCCCACCGATTCCATTTATTATAAACTAATTTTTAATTCTCTTGTAAAAGATTATAACAAAGCACTTATGAAAAGTATATGTTCTTGGCAAGTAGAAATCTTATTATCATAGGCTTAGTTATAGTAAGACCGTTTTTACATAGTATTTTCGTCCTAAATTCATTAATTATTTTACCAATATTTACATTGTTATTGCATTTTCGCTAAAAACTGATAAAATATTATTAATTGTTCTAATAAATTAATACATTCCCCTTTGTAATGATGCAATTCAATAGTTATTAAAACAAGGAAAATAGTCCTCTTAACCTACAGTGCAGTTACATAAGCTTATTAGTCAAATACAAAAGAAGATTGTTTTTCAGAAAGGAATTATATGGAAACTATAAATTGCAAAAATTGTGGCAGACTTTTCTTACATGAATACGGTCTACAGTATTGTACAAAATGCTTGAGTATATTGGAAGAAAAATTTGAAAGAGTGAAAGACTATTTATATGATAATCCGGGAGCGAGTATACAGCGAATAGCTGAAGTAAATGATGTTTCAAGACAGCAGATTATAAAATGGGTACGTGAGGAGCGCTTGGAGTTTACCGCAGATTCTTTGGTGACTGTTGCCTGTGAGATATGCGGATCAATGATAAAAACAGGTCGATTTTGTAAAAGTTGTAAGAATGATTTAGCTCAAAAACTTGGTAAAACGTTTAATCAACCAATTCCTGAAGAAGTTAAAAATGAACTAAAAGAAAAGTATGGTAGAAAACGTCAAGAAAAAAACATGGAGAATTATTTCTCGTGGTGATTAAACTAATCTTCATGCCTTTAAATAGCAGCTTTTTCACACTCCTGCCGTATATTTATTAGGCTTGAAAGCAAACACTCTACATATGATTGATTATATTACATTCAAGAAAGAATCGTAAACAAATAATAATGGAATAACTTTGATTTTATATAATATGCAATAAAAAAGCTTACAATCTTATACAAATTGTAAGCTTTTTATCTCGTTCTACCAGTTTTGTTGTGGTCGATCCTTATCCACTATTTCTTTTGCATCAAATAAATCTTTTACCCTATCTGGAAATTGTAGCATAGCCTGCCCATCCAATGGTCTTCTCTCCATCCTAATATAGTTTTTCTTAACCTGCATCCATGGTTTCTTGTATACGCCAACAAAATAATTAAATCCACTCTTCTTTAAAAATTTATACTTATCACTGCTATAGTTACCCAGCGTTTTTTCTATATCGATACCAAACGGAAACACAAGAATATCCGTAGGCCCAATCAAAGAACCAACTTCATTAAGCCATCGATTGGTATCTCTTTCTAATAAATCATAGGATATTTTGTACATATCCTTATGTCCCCAGGTATGGGAAGCGAATTCCCATCCTTCTGCCTTCAGTACCTCTGCAACCTTCTTTACATCCGCTTTATCTTTTTCATAGGTTGGAGAATCTTTTTTATTCGTACGATAACCTAACACTCCTTCATAACCAGTCAATGCCAATAACCCCTTTGCTCCTTTATATGAGAAGTCCGGATGTTCTTTTACAAATGCATCTAAGATCGGAACCATATCAAATGCACCGGTAATAAATGAGCCATCCTCCTGCTTCATCTCACAAGTTGGGTTACCATCCTTACCAACAACAATTCTTTTCGCAAAACCGTCATTATCCATATACCTATAATAATTTACATCATCTTGCGAGATTACAAATGGTTTCTTTCCAGCTCTTAGATAAATTGGATTTTCAACATAGCCTGTTGTTCCATCTTTATAGGTTTTCATTATCACCAAATCAGACATTTTAACTAATACATAGCCATCCTGGTACATTTTATCAAGTATTTTATTAAATTCTGAGATAGTTGTCATATACATATTATATCCCTTAGTCATACTATCTCCATCAAACGCTTTAGAATTATCCGCTATGAGTGAGTGGAAAAATATATGGTTGATTTGTGTTATAGATCTATACTCTCCTCCATACAACAATAATGATGATTTTTCTTTTTCAAGCTTATTAACTTCTTCCGACAAATCTTCATATTGATGATAATCACCCAACGACCCTTTATAGTCCTTTATCTGTTTTATTGCACCTTCATAATCATAGCCTAAAGCCAGTAATTCTACTTGTGAGATCAGTTTCAAACGTGCAGTGTTATCATTATCTGCATTCTCTGATCCATCTGCGGTCTCTGGGGTTATTGTAGGTTTATTACCATCACTATCCGTATTCTGATTGTTATTCTTCTCTCCGTTTTTATCGTTATTAGGAGCAATCGTTGAAACGCTACCTTTGTACTGGCATGCTCCTAATAAAGCAACCAAAATTATTAGCATAGCACCCATAATAAAACGCACAACTTTTAACTTACTCTTTCCATTCTTAATACATCCCCCATTATTTCTCATACCCTACTCCTTCTCCGCATCAAATTACATAATTTGTTATTATATAACAAATTATAGCATGGCGGAACGAGTAAAATCCTTTCACATAATTTACTTTTTTATTAATTATTGTTAATGTATTGTAATAAATTTGTAACTCATTCTAGGTTATATTACAATATAATGACAAAAGAATAAGCACAGGAAATTGCTTATTAAAAGCTCCTTGCCTGTGCTTAATTCCAACACTATTATATTGATATATTAAGTATTCGTTATGTAGAAACCTTTTCAGATAATCTGCTATATAGTTCTTAATTTTCACTCCCATTTACTCGCCATTTTCTTATTTTTAACAACTGCTTCGTTGAGATTGATATAGGATCTCTTACGACATTGAAGCAGTACCTTTCTTCCCTTTTCACTACGAGTATAAAGCAATGAAAATTTTCCAGTACTTCTTATTAAATAATGAGTTAAAAGCTGAACATTTTCTTTTTTAGTTCCTATAATCGAAGGGCATGCGTAACTATGAGAATAATGGTTTAAGCTATAGTTGAAAAAGCCATATTTTTTTATTAATAAATATCGAGGGTTATCTATCGTAGAAAGTAATTCCCTCATTGCTTGTGCAAAAACATATTTCTCATGTAAAGTAGCATTGATTAAACAGGTATAAATATTGGTATCCATATCATCCGAAGTGATTATTACTTTAGCATCTATACTTTCAATCTCATGAATATCCTTTAAAGTTGAAAAAATGCATTGTGATAATGTTTCGATTGTCTTTCTAGGAGATAGATATCGGTATATCTTAATCAATCCACCAAGAAATAAGTATCCAAGTATAATAAATAAAACACTACCCATGAGTAATTGGAAAAAATTATTACTACTAGAAGCAATTAACGCCCATCCGTTTCGAACAAAGATATTGATTGCAAGCGCCAATAATAAGGATAAAAGTATATTCTGAAACAAAAAACCTTTTGGCTGTACGGTATTCGGAATTTCATTCATTTCAACAACGTCTGAATAGTGCGAACCTCCTACAACACCGTTCCAACGCTTTATAATTCCTTCCCTATCTGTTGCCAAAGTTAGCATCTGATTATTTATTCGGTCAATCCCCTTTTCATCAAAGGGAGGTTTGATAATATCCAAGCGTTCTATTCCATTTTCAATCACATCCTTTGAATAAGATGGAGCCAAAAAACAGTTAAAACGACGTTTCAAGGTTTCAAAATCATCGCTTTGTAGTTGATTTTTATCTTCGAATAAAGGTGTTAATAGAATTTGCTTCCCCTTGTTATCATACACAAAAGGAGGCTCTACTGTCACTAGATGCCATATATTTGATACCTTTGAGGGATTTCTTATATCAACCCGAATCGCTCGTCCACGCATTTGATTTGATAATACAAAACTACCTACAAAACTAGCCAGAATGAGTGAATTAATACAAGGCGAATCCCATCCTTCTCCTAATAATGATTTTGTTCCAATTAGAACTTGTATGAAGCCTTCTTCAAATGCCTCTGTAATTATTGAGACGCTGTTTTTGCTTGATCCTTTAAAATCTATCTCAAGATAATTCGTGTTCTCCAGTTTCTTTGTTGAATATATGGTATTCTTCTTATCTGCCAATAATTTAATTTGCGGGAGAACGTCACTTGGTATAAGAACCAATCCACCGGATAATAAACCAATATTAATCTGATCACCGCACCTTCTTCGTACTGCTTCAAATATTGGAACAGTGCCCATTGTATTGATTGGCTCATCGCTACCCACCAATTTTAATAAATCCTTTTTTATGAAGTCAGTTAATATCAACATTCTTAACTCTTTCGCACGATTATTCGATTCATGTTGAACTATATCAGTGATACTTTTTAACTTTCCGGTTGATGTCAATAATAATTTACTGATTTTATCATTTAATTTTAAATGAACTTGCTTATTAATAATTAAGGAGTTTTCAGATAGTTTGAGGTTTAAACGGGTTGACACTTCCTCTGTAAATATAGAAGGTGAATCAATTACAAACTGAAACGCCTTTTCTGTAAATTCAAGTGAAATTTTAGGAATTTTACCACTTGGAGAAACTAATTTAATTAGCTTTTTTGGCAAATTGATTCCACGATATTTAGCCAAGCAAATAAGAGCAATGAATCCTTTGGCGTTATCGAGGATATATTCTTCTTTGTTGCGAAACTCTGTCAACAGACCTGAATGCGTGATAATATCCTCAAAAAGCTGACCCTGTAATATCTCGCTTGCACAAGCGATTGCCTTTTGTCTGAATTGATTAAATACAGCTGTCTCCTCTTTGGTCGGGTAATTGAAATAAATATAATCCTGATGTGGGCATAATGTATTTTGTACCACTAATTGTGGAACATAAATTTCTTCATCTATTTCACCACATAAATCACTATATCTTTTCCATTCTCCCGGAGTACTATCGTATGGGGGTGTTGCCGTTAAGGAGATTATCGTTACCTGCTTTTTCAATTCACCAATAAAGCTCTCAAGTGCCTTCTGCCATTCACTCTTAAGGTGATGTGCTTCATCAAGACAAATTATTTTTATATTAGCTTCTTTGATTACTTGTAGCAAATCAAAATTGGCAAAATCAATTTCTGATTCTGGTTCTAATTCTGGTTCTAATTCTGGTTCTGATCCTTCTTCATCATCTTCCTTATTAACTAAAAGCTTATTAAATGCAGCATATAATGCCTGATAGGTAATTGACGTGATCTGTGATGGCTTATGAAGATTATAAGATAGGTAATCCTTAACATTATCATCTTCGGAAAGGAAGGCTTCCGCAAAGCGTTCCCCCCACTGTTGACGAATTGTTACTGTGGGCGTCAGTATCAGAGCCGGACTATTTAATCGACAAATCAATTCTAGCCCTAGCGTCGTCTTTCCACTTCCAGGTGCTGCAACAATATGAATTTTTCCATCTTTCAGATATTGTTCTGAACGGTCCAATATCTTTTTTTGATAGTCTCGAAATTCACCTTTAAATTTTATATCAATCAATTTTTTCATAATTTCCGCCCTATATTCTTTATAATCTTCAAGTAGCTAAACTTATATGATTAATGCCCCAATATAATTAATTACATTAGTATGAATTATGCTCACTCACTTTGATAACATCAAGGAGGTTCTTTATTATATAATTATGATTCCTATAGAAATACAATAGGCATCAAGAAACCTATCGTTTCATGACACCTATATTTTAACATATTTCTACTATAATAAAAGTAGTTTTAATTTAAATTCTATTTACTTAATCTTTTAAGTATAACAAATACTCAGGATCTTATTTATTATCGTTTGAGAATTATAATAATATTTATTAAATTTTATTATATCGAGTCATCAAATTATAACGAACCTACTAATAATATTCTAGCGCTCAAACTGTCTTCCACTCGGATCCACCATATAGTTCTTCTTATAGATCAACTTTGAAACTGGCACAATCTTATATCCCTGCTTTTGTAATCCGGTGATAATACCGTCCAGAGCCTCAACGGTATTTTTTGCGCCATCATTCATCAGTATGATAGAACCGTTAGTAAGAGTAGGGTTCGTAACCGTTCTATTTATAATGCATTCAGCGGTATAGTCTTTCCAGTCGTAGGTATCAACATCCCACTGTATCGTATAGTATCCACACTCTCTTGCTGTTCCCAGTACAGTATTATCATAATCGCCATACGGAGCTCGAAATAAATTCATGTCTATGCCAGTTAACTCCTTCACTTGCTGATGAACCTTCATGATTTCATCCTTACATTGTTTCTTTGAAAGTTTCACCATCGATTTGTGATCCTCACTATGGTTAGCTAGATCATGTCCATTTGCAACTATTGCTTTTACATTTTTGGGATACTGCTTAACCCATTCTCCAGTAATAAAGAAGGTTGCTTTAATATCATGTTTGTTGAGAATGTCGAGAATTGCATTTGTATCTTCATTCCCCCAGGGTAATAGTTTGTTAAGCTAAATACAACAAAAGCCCATAGCATACTGCTTTGAGCTATATAGAACAAAAACCAAAATCATAATACTTTGAGTTATAATACTACAAAATACAAAGTAAAAGCATACTTCGAGCTTAATATAACAATAAACCAATATAATACATCAATTTAAATACAACAAAAAACCCAAAGCATACTGCTTTGAGCTATAGTTGTTTCCTATTGACTTTAACTTACACACGAAAATGTTCCATCCATTTATTACTGTTAAACCTTTTAAGGTCAAGCCCTCGACCTATTAGTAACAATCAGCTACATACGTTACCGCACTTCCACCTTTGTCCTATCTACCTGGTAGTCTTCCAGGGGTCTTACTAGCTTATGCTATGGGATAT
>Ga0302286_10003383_pt1 | contig 10777 bp, 5 predicted proteins | sample III_Fen_E2_3_FD_198765 | JGI IMG/M metagenome (GOLD analysis project Ga0302286, IMG submission 198765) | Peat permafrost microbial communities from Stordalen Mire near Abisko, Sweden - III_Fen_E2_3 | ecosystem: Environmental > Terrestrial > Soil > Wetlands > Permafrost | place: Sweden: Abisko...
CCAAACCCTCCAGGGCATTGTACCCCTGTATGCAGGTAGCAGCCCCAATCATGTCAAGTTTTGTCATTTGGATTCTTGCAGTTACGGGTGCGGCCTTTGCATTCAGGAAGGCAAAGCATAAAATCATTGAGGCCAGATATATTGCTGCGGGACTTTTCCTGATTCTCGGGATTGGCTTCACCTCTGTCTTTATGGCCCGCTCATCCAAAGAAACAAAAGCTGCCAGTCTTGATATCTGGTATAAACCCAACATTCCTCTTGGCGTTGCAAAAGGCATGTTTCCCGGCAGAGTGGCCTGGGGACATAATCCAAAGATTGCTTCCTGGGACGGGAAAACAGGTTTCTGGTGGGAAGACCGCTTCAATAATCAGCAAGAAACCGACAAGCTTCTTTCTCAAACCTTGTTTAGCTTAACCAACATTAAGAATGAGAAAAATTCATGGGATGCCCTGTTTCGCTTTTTCAACAAGACTAAACATAATGTGGAGGCAGGATATCAGGCCGGTCAAAAGATAGCCATTAAGGTGAACCTGAATAACACTCATGCACATGCCAATACGAATGAAATTAATGCCAATCCACAATTGATACTTTCACTGTTGAAGAGTCTGGTCAATGAAGCCGGAATTGCACAGGAGAACATTACGATAACCGACCCAAGCAGGTTTATTACCGACAACGTATATGACAAATGCCATACGGCATTCTCTAAGGTACATTACGTTGATCACAACGGGGGAGATGGCCGTGAACAATCCACTTTTGTTGCAAATGCCATACCTTTCTCTGTCGATAATGGTAAGGTAGCCACCGGAATTGCAACTTGTGTAGTCAATGCAGATTACATTATCGATATGGCCCTTTTGAAAGGTCATGTCAGCCAGGGAGTGACCCTTTGCGCCAAGAACTTTTTTGGTTGTACCAGCATCGAAGATGACTGGCACAAGAATGCCCACTCCGAGGGTTTTAGCCAGAACCGCGAAGGAAAGCGTATCTATTCAGTTTATCCGGATTATATGGGACATAAAGACCTTGGCGGAAAAACCATGTTGTTCTTAGTCGATGGCATTTACAGCAATAAATTTGTTGACCAGGTACCTGCCTTTAAATGGGCATTGGCTCCATTCAACAACAACTGGCCATGCAGTTTATTTGCGTCACAGGATGGCGTTGCCATTGATGCTGTCGGACTGGATTTTGCCATTACCGAATGGCCCGATGCGCCGGATATGAAATACAGTGATTATTACCTGGAGGAAATGGCTTTGGCTAACAATCCGCCTTCGGGAACAGTTTATGATCCTGAAAAGGATGGTACAAGACTGACCAGCCTTGGTGTTACTGAACATTGGAACAATTCGATAGACAAGAAATACAGCCGTAACTTAAAAACCGGCAAGGGCATAGAACTGGTATATTCGAAGGTGATAAACTAGTTTCCTTTTAAAACAAAATGATAAGTCGTAAAACACTTCTTGTATTATTGTTACTGACAGGTATTCTGTCAGTAACATCCTTCTGCTCTGCTCAAATAAAGCGGGTTGTTGTATGGGACGGAGAAACTGCAACAAAGGGTGCAGGTTGGGTAACCTCGAATGGTATTTGTAAGTTGATTACTCAAACCAGAGAAGCACATGGTGGCCAGACTGCCGTACAGTTCACCTTCAGCAGCAATAAAGTAGCTTCGGAAGCTGATTGGGTTGGCGCAGGATGGAACTGGCTAAACTGGAATATCGGGCCTTATGGAACAGATATCACATCCATGAACAACTTTACGTTCTGGCTTAAAACAGAAGGTAAAGTGGCAGAAATGCAGTTCAACCTGTTGTGTAATGGAGCCCCGGCATTCGATATGCCCGAACATCATACTGAAAAAGTGATGGTTTCAAAGTATTGTCCGAAATGGAATGATGGCGCATGGCACAAGGTAGTCGTTCCGCTGATTGATTTGAAACAGCCAAAAGGATTTGATCCGATTCATGTAACTGAGATGCAGTTTTTCAATACAGGAAACGGTGATGGAAGCTTCTTTCTGGATGATCTGGCTTTCGGGGATTAAACTTCGAATCCGATGAAATAAATTCATGATGTCGGATTATCCATGTAAAAGAATATCGGGTTGTAGTTAATTTAAACATTTTAAAACTGTTGAGCATGTTAAATAAGTTATTTGTTCCAGGACTGATTATATTGTTAGGATTATTTTCGTCATCTACTATTCAGAAAAAAGAAAAAGTGATTCAAATTGACCTGAGCAAAATACTTAATGCCCGGTCTGTTACCACATTTAACGATGGAAAACTCGTTACCTGGTCCAAAGGAATTGATGGAAACGGCGAAGCCGATGGATATCTCACGATGGCTGCTGCAATTTTCAATAGCGACAAAGACCCAAAAGCATTGCCCGACAATCCGTTATTCCCGGCAAACGATAAACATCCTGAAGTATTGCTTCATTATTCGAACACCGATAAAACTTCAAACCAGACACTTGCAGTAACCCATGCAGGGAGTTTCAGTTTTCCGGTTCCATCCAAACATTACTCGTCTATCTATTTGGCATTAACCAGTTCAGAAGGAGCTTCTCAAATTAAGGTCAAGCTGAATTATGCCGACGGAAGTGAATCAAAATCCTTCGAAGTTCCTGATTACTACATGGATATTCTGCCAACCGATCCAAACTTTTGTTATCTCATTCATGATTTGGCAAAATGGGGAAAAACAAATAACATGACCGAAAAAGATCATCACAATATCGATCTGTTGAATATTCACCCGGATGAAAGCCGTATACTCAAGAGCCTCAATGTTGAAAAAACAGAACCGGGTTATCTGGTATTTTGGTCTGCAACCGGTGTAATTAAATAAACTTAGATCACTGTTCCCTAAACCCTTAAAAACTTACCTTTTTTCTGATTAAAATAAACAACCCACAAGTAGATATGCTTTTGAGTAATTGAATACCTTTGATTCTTATTGAAGATAAGTATCATGACTAAATTCACACTTCCATGAAGATTCAATGGCGCACGGTATTAAAAATCAGTATTATTAGCCTGGTATTTATTTTAAGCGGGTTTAATGTAAAAGCCCAAAGTGACTGGCAAAATACAAGTTTGTCCGTCGATGTAAGGGTTAATGACCTGATCTCACAAATGACTTTGGCCGAAAAGATCTCTCAGCTGGGTAATCAGTCTTCGGCAATCACCCGATTAGGTATTCCCTCTTACGACTACTGGAATGAAGCCTTACACGGAGTTGCCCGGTCGGGTCTGGCCACTTCTTTTCCACAGGCGATTGCTCTTTCCTCGACCTGGGACCCTGAGTTAATCCAACAAATAGCATCAGCAATTTCGGACGAAGCACGTGTTAAAAATAATACAGACGGGAAAGGATTAACCTATTGGTGTCCGACCATTAATATGGCGCGTGATCCACGCTGGGGAAGATCGGAAGAGAATTACGGGGAAGATCCTTATCTCACTGGCCAAATGGCAGTAAATTTCATTAAGGGAATGCAGGGAAACGATCCCAAATATCTTAAAACAGTTTCCACGGCAAAGCATTTTGCCTGCAATAATGTAGAAGTTAACCGCTATGGCATTTCCTCCGATGTAGACGAACGAAGCCTGCGTGAATATTATTTGCCCGCTTTTAAGGCCTGTGTAACCCAGGGGAAGGTATTCTCCATCATGAGTGCTTATAATGCATTAAACGGAGTCCCATGCCCTGCAAATCGCACCCTTTTGACCAATATCCTGCGCAACGAATGGGGTTTTAAGGGTTATGTCGTTTCAGATTGTGATGCGGTGAGCAATATCTGGGATGCCCATCATTATGTGTCAACAGCTCCTGAGGCTACGGCAATTGCTTTACGAAACGGGACTGACCTGAATTGCGGAACTACCTTTCCGCTAAATGCCCAAAGTGCCATTACGAGCGGTTTGATGTCGGAAGCAGATATCAATACTTCATTAAAGAGGGTCTTTACGGCAAGGTTTCTTTTGGGAGAATTTGACCCCGCATCTATGGTGCCTTATAAATCAATACCAAATAGTCAGCTCGATTGTCAGGCCAACCGTGATCTGGCCCTTAAGGCTGCACACGAAGCTATAGTGCTTTTAAAAAATCAAAACTCCATTCTACCTCTAAACAAAGATTCTGTCCATACCATTGCGGTGATCGGGCCAAACGCAAATATCATGCAACTGGGAGGATACAGTGGTTCACCTTCTGTTTCGATTACTCCATTAATGGGAATAGCAATAAAGCTCGGGGTAGACATCTCGAATGGTACTGTCGAAGCAGAAGCCTTTACGAACCAGAGTGGAATACAGACCGAGAATTGCTCTGAAGGTGGAAGCAATGTCGGTTATATTGAGAACGGAGATTACACTGAATATGACCAAATCAATTTTGGCACCGGAAAAGATAAGTTTGATGTTCGGGTGGCAAGTAGTACAACAGGAGGAAATATTGAAGTCGTACTTGACAATCTGACGGGAATTTCGCTTGGGAAATTCCCTGTTAAAGGAACCGGCGGGTGGCAAAACTGGATAACTGTATCGAATACCATTTCAGGTGTAACTGGAATTCATAACGTTTACCTGAAGTATTCAGGAGGAACCGGGTTTCTCTTTAACGTGAACTGGTTCCGATTTTACAACTCCACTGATCCTGACCCTACTGCAGGGGGTGGAAGGATAAACTATGCATTTGGTTGTTCAATCAAAGGGGCTATCGACCAGACTGCCTTTAATCTGGCAATTAGCCAGGCAAAGAAATCAGAGGTTGCAGTAGTAGTCTGCGGAACCGATCTAACGGTTGCCGATGAGGGAACTGATCGAACTTCACTGAATCTTCCCGGAATACAGGAACAGTTAATCAAAGCAGTATTTCATGCCAACCCGAAAACGATCGTCGTTCTGGTGAACGGATATCAACTTGCTATTAACTGGGCTCAGGATAGTATCCCTGCCATTGTATCCGCTTGGTACGATGGACAGGCACAAGGGACAGCAATCGCCGATGTGTTGTTTGGCGATTACAATCCAAGAGGAAAATTGAGTACCACCTGGTATAAGTCAACAGCCGATTTACCATCCATGAATGATTATGACATCAAAAACAACCGAACCTACCAATACTTCAAAGGGACCCCGCTTTATCCATTCGGATACGGACTAAGTTATACCACCTTCGAATACAGTAATCTAAAAATAAGTGCCGCAAATTTAATTCTGAATGACTCTTTATTGGTAACTGCTGATATTACAAATACAGGGAAAGTTGCCGGTGATGAAGTAGCCCAGTTATATGTTCATGCTGTATCATCTCCTGTTTCAAGGCCAATAAAGGAATTGAAAAGCTTTAAATCCATACATCTTGAACCTGGACAAACAGCATCAGTCAGTTTTAAACTAAAACATGATGCTTTATCCTATTACGACGAAAATTCAAGAACATTTATGGTAGAAGATGGTAAGATGGATATCCTGTTAGGGTCCTCTTCCAAAGACATTCGGTTAAACAGTCAGATTGATGTCAGTGGAGGTACTGTTGGAACAACCTATCGTCAGGATCCTTTTGCAATTACTGAAGCCGAGAATTTTGAAAACAAATCCTCTACAGTTCAGGTAGCCCACTGTACAGAAGGAGGTCAATGCATCACTTCATTAAGCAATAATAGTTTCGTCGTCTATAAGAATTTCGATTTCTCCACCGAAGCCCTTCAGTTGGATGCATCACTCTCCTCACTGACTGACGGTCCTTCGTCTATGCAGGTTGTGCTCGATAGCCTGAGTGGTCAGACCGCCGGAACGGTAAAAATAGTACGCACAGGAAGTACCGACACTTATAAAATCCAGTCGTGCACATTGAGCGGAGTAACCGGCATTCGGGATGTTTACCTTATATTCAAGACAAATGCAGCAAGCGCAGGCAAGTTGAACTGGATCAGGTTTCAGAAAACCATCGGGACTGCAGTTAACATCCTGAACCGGGAAAATGATTATCATTTAAGTGTTTATCCAAACCCATCAGATTCAGATATTACACTTAAATATAGTCTACCTTCAAAATCGTATATAAAGATGGATATTTACTCCGTGCACGGACAACTCATTAAATCTATTCAAAAAAGCGAGCAAGATGCAGGTCAATATCAAAATAAGATTTCTAAACTAAAGCCAGGGTCATATGTTTTGAAGTTTAATGCGGATAAGTTTTCAAAATCAGTCCTGTTTGAAGTGACAGAATAATAGCTATAAAAGAAAAAGGAATAAGTCAGTTTTTCTACTTATAACTGACTTATTCCTCTTTCCATTTTTCTTTTTCTATTTCCTAACTAAGACCTGGTCTTATTTGATGAATTTCTCCATCCCAATAACCTGCTTTTCAGAAACCATCTTGCAGATGTATATTCCTTTCGGCAGTGAAGTCACATTCAGGCTTATATTTTGTCCCGGTTCTACCCTATAGATCTTCTGATTGGAAATGCTCTTTCCTGTAATATCCCGGATTTCTATCTGCATTTCGTTCAGCAGACTTCCTGAATATTGAATATTCAAAACATCCTTTACTGGGTTCGGGTAAAATTTAATTGACGGATTAGCCTGAACAGAAGCGGTAATGGTAGTCATTGTTTTCAGAGAGATATTATTGGTGTAAACAACATTTCCTGAGGCATCTTTCAGAATTAATGTAGCCTCTTCAGATCCGCAGTTCATCGAATTCCGTGGAATACTGTCACTTCTGATGATGGTTCCATCACATAGTTTCCATTCAACCGTATAATTTTGGTTAAACAGATTATCCCGCATAAGAGGATTATCATTTACCCCTGTTACCCACCAGTCATAGGGAGCTTCGGTTACTGTACCGTCCGAATTGAAAAGGAATGTTCCTGAGACTACAGTTCCATCAATTGTTATTGCCTTTACAGAGTAAATTTGAGTGGGGCAAAGACCTTTGACTTCCTGACCGGTTGCACCATTTGACCAAACGTAATTATCAGCTTTAATTATAGAATCATTCAGAAAAACCTCCGCTTTGGCATACCCGGCGCACGAAGACATTTGAATGGGGAAACTCGAAATGTAGTGCATCTTGTAGATGTTGGCCGGCTTTGAAATGATGATAGTATCTGGTTTTGAAATGTAGGTTGTATCTGGTTTTTCTGAAACAATAATGGTTTCACACCAGGTACTTGAACAACTATCAGCGGTATAGATCGTCAGGCAAACTTTCTGGGTAGGCTTCATGAAGTTGAAGTTTACCAATGGCTCAACTTCTGTACTTGAAGTTCCATCTTCAAACTGCCAGATACGGCTCACAACTTTACCTTCCGAGGCATCTACCAACTTGTAGGGAATAACCTCTGGAATTGATGCAAGAGCAGGCCTGTAATATTTGAACCATGCATGACATTGCTGTGGCGGGTCAACAGGAGGAGTCGTATTCATGTATATGTTTATCGTTTCGCAGTAGCTTGCCACGCAACCAGTTTCAGTTTTGATAGTCAGGCATACTTTACGGTCGCCATTCGGAAAGTAATCTACACTGTCTTTATTCAGTGGAAAATTAAAAATATGCGTTGGATTTTGTTCAGTACTGATTGTTCCATCACCAAAATTCCAATTCCATTCGGTTACGCCCGGTGTAGCTTTTGCATTGAAGTTAAGTACCAGGGCTGGTGTAAAGGTTTTAATATCGTAGTTAACTGAATAACCAAATGCAGTTTCACATGGCGGAGTGGGACCAACCGGCTGAGTTGTATTCATGTAAATGTTGATCATTTCGCAATAAGATGCTGTGCATCCGCTAATCGTTTTCACCGTTAGACAAACCTTACGGAAAGGATTTGGATCTCCTAAAATGCTATCTTTCACTATCGGGTAGTTAAAGATGTGAGTTGGATTTTGCTCATTGCTGGTTGTTCCGTCATCGAAATTCCAGCTCCATTCGATTGCATCAGGAGATGCTTTTGAATAGAAATCCAATACCAATGCAGGGGCAAATGTCTGTATTTTGTAATTGATCTGGTAGCCAAATGCAGTCTGACATTCCACTGGCGGATCAATAACCGGCTGTCCAGGAATTTTTATATATACGGCATCACAAAAGGTATCCGTACAATTGTTTTTGCCGGTTACCGTCAGGCAAACTTTAGACACAGGCTGTTTGACATCAAATTTCACGATTGGTTCTTTTTCAGTACTCGTCATGCCATTGTCAAACTGCCAGAAATAACTCAGTGAATCACCTTCCGAGTAGTTGTTAAACTGTATAGCGGCTGTCCCAATAATCGAATCAAAAGAAGCCTGGTAATACTTGAATCTGGCAGAGCAGGCTGGAGCAACAGGTGTAGTTCCATCCATAATATTTATACTTTCAGAGTATAAACTCTTGCAGCTGTCAGTAGTTAATATCGTTAGGCTAACGGTTCGATACGGGCTAAACTTTCCAGTGGGACTTGGGATTGGCTGAAGAAACATGTGCATCGGATTTTGTTCGCGACTGGTTGTCCCGTCACCAAAATCCCAAAACCATGCGATTCCTGCCCCTGCTGCAACTTCAGACTTGTCGTAAAAATTAATAGCTGTTGCTGCAATGGGCGACATCAGCATGTCATTAATGGTATATTTAAAATATGCCTTACAATTGATATTGATGGTGCCGGTTTGAGCACTGGTCATCAGGCCTGATAACATTAGTGCATAAAGTAGATATTTTTTCATACAGGCAGTTTTTAACATTGGTACTAACTAGACGTGATAAGACTAAAAAAGGTTGCGTCTGTGAATATCAATTATTCCCTTCTGATTCAGGAATAACCGACAGGCCATAGGAATTTATTCATACTGAGGAAAGCCTTATTTCCGTTTAATATTTCCATCAGCAATGTGTCACAAAGCAAATATACGAAAAATTTCTTTACGAACAATCTCTACGGAGCTGAGGTACAGCGAAATCACAAAAAATAATCTGCTGATTGTATATTCAGGTTCATGAGCCCTTACAAACTGCCTTTTTACGAAATTGTAATCCGTTAAAGTAACTGAATTAAGGAATTTCACCGTATGCCGGATCGTAATAGGGAGGGGATTGAGAGGGGTTTCCCTCGGTACATCTGACTGTTATCTGTCTTCCATCTGTACTAATTTGTGGATTTTAATACAGATAGAAGTCAATTAGCAATCAAATCATAAAGCCCGAATACGACGCAATCCCCTCCTGATTACTTGCCGTGTATACCGAAATCAGTTTAATTTTTGTTTTGAAGTTCAAACGGAGAGCTATCATGAAAGGTTAAAAGCAAAATTCCTGAAAGGAGGGCATCCATGCATTGCTTATCTTCAGGAGAAATTGATCATGTTTCGGCTTCTAAACGATACAAGCCTTTGCAATTGTTCGTCCCATAACCGGAGTCTAAGAGCTCGGAAGCTCTTAAAAAAAGTAACAGGTTTTATATCCCTGAAAACCCGATTTTCACGGTAACATCTGGACAGGTTATAATTGGGTATCCTGGAATTCAGGTGATGGATATGATGGAAGCCGATATTGCCGGAGAACCATTGAAGCAGTTTGGGAAACTTAACAAACGAACTGCCTTTCAGGGCTACGGTACGATAATTCCAATTGTCAGTTCTGAACCAGGTAACATCCTCGAACTGGTGTTGCATATAGAACAAATACAATCCTCCGATGGCAGAAATATAGAGGATCAGCAACTGAATAACAAGGAAATTAACAAACCCGATAGCTGTACTCATGACGATACAAAGCAGCAACAGCGCGGCATTTGTAAAGTAAATATTGATCTTCTCCTTCTGGGTCATTGTTTTTGAAGTCAGGCGGTTTTGTATCAGAAATATATACACCGAGCCTATGCCAAACATGACCAGTGGATTTCGGTAAACCCTGTATTTAAGCTTTCCCCATCTGCTGCTGGCCTGGTATTCTCTTTTGGTCAGTGTCCAAACATCCCCCTCACCACGCTTGTCCAGATTCCCAACATTTGCATGATGTCTCATATGCTGGTTATGCCATTTGTAATAGGGAGTAAAGGCCAGAATCCCAAAAAGCTTACCTACTGTTTCATTGGCAGTCTTGGATTTAAAAAATGATCCATGCCCGCAATCATGGAAAATGATAAACAGGCGAACCAGGAACCCTGATGCCAGAAAAATTAAAAAAGCCGTCAGCCAAAGGGAAACAGACAAGCTAAACACTATTGCAATCCACAGTCCAATATAAGGAATAAATGTGTCGGTGATTTGCCAGATACTCTTCCGCAGACTCGGTGATTGATACTTATTGATGTTCTTACTGAAATCTTCCCAGGGGTTAACTTCTATTGCTTTATCTTCATGTGGCTTCATCATTCATGTAATTTAATCTCTACTCTTTCCACTAAAATCTTAAACGAATATCGTTCATAGATGGTTCTGTGTTTTGTGATAATTTATTAATTTAATTAAAATTAAATTTTTAAAGTTGTCATCTGCAAGGCTTTCACTTTATACTTTTTGGTGATAACGCCATTATATACTTCCTATTGTTTCCAAAGACAAAGCAGCTAAAATGTAAAACACTGAGAATAAAATCGTACCTTCGCAAAAATTAGGCATTCGAAATTAAACGTATATTATAAATTAAAAATTATTTATGGGTAGATCGCAGGAAACATTCAACAAAAAAGAAGTCAGAAATAAAAAAGAGAAAAAGAGAAAAGACAAAGAGAAGAAAAGACTCATCCGTAAAGACGGTGAAAAAG
>Ga0302286_10003388_pt1 | contig 10762 bp, 5 predicted proteins | sample III_Fen_E2_3_FD_198765 | JGI IMG/M metagenome (GOLD analysis project Ga0302286, IMG submission 198765) | Peat permafrost microbial communities from Stordalen Mire near Abisko, Sweden - III_Fen_E2_3 | ecosystem: Environmental > Terrestrial > Soil > Wetlands > Permafrost | place: Sweden: Abisko...
CGGGAGTGCTAATGGTTGGGGTGGTATTTTTTTGACTACTGGATGTCGGCGGGCGTGGCTGTAGTTTATCCTTTTTCATCGCTGGTTTTGAACTCTTCTATTGATTTATTTTGCAGGTAGATAGCTTGAATTCTCCGATACTTTTCATCTGTTTAACTAGCAAACCATCCCTTTCTTTCGTTCGTCAGACGTGTTCTTTCGTTCGTCAGACGCGTTCTACTCTACTGCATGTGTCGTTCTTTCGTTCGTCAGACGCGCTCTTTCGTTCGTCAGACGTGTTCTTTCCTTTGGCAGACGCGTTCTACTCTACTGCATGTGTCGTTCTTTCGTTCGTCAGATGCGTTCTTTCGTTCGTCAGACGCGTTCTTTCGTTCGTCAGACGCGTTCTACTCTACTGCATGTGTCGTTCTTTCCTCTGGCAGATGCGTTCTACTCTAGTGCACGTGTCGTTCTTTCGTTCGTCAGAATCAATTTCTTTCCCGTCAATTGCATCCGATTTCAGTTCAGTGTCATCCTTTTTCGCTGCGGTGTTGATTTCTTGTTTGTCGGGTTCATCCTTTTTCGTTGTGGTTGCTTCCGCATGTTTACCTTTCGGCTTCTGACGGTTGTCAGTAAAGAAATGGGCATAATGGGGAGTAATTCAAGTATCTAGCGGTAGGCGAATAAACTATAAAGGAGATTAAACGATTGGAAATATGTAGTTTACACATTTAAGTCTGTGCCTAGCCCCCGTTTGACTGAGACTTGGGCATAACAGCTTTTCGTGCGTCAGCGGGGAACGATTCAAATCCTCAATACCGTATCGAGTCCTGCGCCATGGTGGTGATGACTTCGCTTTGGAAATTGTATAGTTTCACATACGTTTGCGAAGAAGCCGTTGCATTCTGTGGCGTAATAACCACAAAACTCATGGTGGTAGGAACTACACCGTTATGATCAATCCACGTTCCGGAATTTGCATAGATGCATTTCTGACCGTTTAAGTTCATCGATGCAATAATCTTAGGATCGTGCGTATGCCCAAAGACAACGATTCTTTTCGTTGAATTGGAATTCAGAAAATACTGATTCTGTGCTTGTAACTCCGATTCGCTTGCCTTGCCCGAACCTGCTATTGCCTGACTCACCGGAATAAGCTTTTCCACATGATTGCGGGTTTGCCGTTCGTTCCAACTATCCTGAATGCCTTTGTACAAGTTTACGTCTATCGCTCCACCCGGAGTGGTTTGATAAGGAAGTATATCGTTTACCGCAAAATTTCCTTTGAAGCCATTCACATTGGTGACGATGATTTTCTCGTCAAACTTATTGGCTATCGGGTAGGAAACCAGTGCTTTGCTCCATAAATACCAATAGGTGTATAACCATGTTTGACTGGCAGTTCCCGAAGGGTTTGAAGTAACAACAGGAGGCGTGTCGGCAGGAGTAACCGGTTTTTGCATAACATACAGCACCGCTATTCGGGTATAAAAATATCCCGGAGGCAAAATAGTACCCGGAGCAATAACCTGATTGGAGATAGGGTCGGGGGCACAGAAGAAATTATAGCGATGTCCATGTTCTATCGCTATCGCCGGTGCATTGGTGGGCGTATAAGTTCCCAGGCCTTGTTCGGTATCCCTAGCCTGGTTTATTCCGGGAAGGACAAGTTCTACATTGGCTGCCGTAATGGTCAAGTCATGATTTCCGGGCACATAAGTAACCTGTATCTTCTTTTCTGTGATAATACTATTAATAACATCAAACACACCTTTATTGGTTGCCGCAATCCGTTTTACGAAATCAGCTTGATCCTTTCCCCGATACGTATCCACATTAGCCGGCACAAACCATTCGTCCAGCATATCGCCGGCAATCACCAGTTCTTTTACGTTGGGAGCAGCTTTTATCTGTTTCAGCAGTTTCTCCAACAACCCCAGATTCTTGCTACACTCGGCATAAGCCAAATCGGCGCCCAAATGCAGATCGCTCATCACCACAATCATATTCCGTTCATTACCACCGTTATTGAATGCGCCGATGGTATGATCTATCGGATCGTTCTGGCAGGATGAAAACAGTGCTACGAACAGAACTACGAAACTCAAAACAGAAATGCGTGCGGGATTTTTCATATTGATGGTTTTTTATTGTTGGTTTGCAACAATCAGGGGTTCAATTGTTGAATCAATTACTGTTTTTCGTTCAAATATACGCGTTTTAATTTAAAAAGGTTATACTTTTGTTCAAATTTTTAGATGATTGTTTCCTTTGAATCTATGAAAGAAAACGACCCACGTATTTATTCGCACGATTGTGCATTATTGTAGTTGAAATTATGAAACGTTTTGGTCACGTTTCGCGGTTGGATGTAAAAAACAGGCTCTAAACTAAATATATTTAATGGCCTCTTTAACTGTCATGTTTTCTTTGATATTTCTGGATGTTGCCAGTTGATTGCAAGCAGTGATAATGCCATTATCAAGTATGTCCTGTCCGTTGAAAATTTCTGCGCTCATGCAGTCAACCGTACATGCAAGGATTCCGGCAACACTCAGAGAGTCAAGACTTTTTATGCCGGCGTTGTTTTTACCAATTCCGGCGTCATTAAAAAATACAGCTTTAAGGTGATGTTTCTGAGCATAATGTCCTGCACTTACACCACCATGCGATCCACATACAACAATATCGCCTGCATTGTCTTCGTTTAAGAAAGTAATGCTATCTGTTACAGTGATGCTTACTCCATCAATTTGTGTTTGTATCTGTTTTTTCAGGTCAACCTTGCTATCTTTGTTCTCATCAATAAGAGATTCGGAATTCTTATTCTCTTGAGTTGAAGCAGTAGGAGCGATGATATAGATTCTTTTGGCAACAGCTTCTTGCACTGAATCGCCCGGTTTGATACCTGCTTCGTTGGCTAAGGTATTGGTGTGACTTATAATTCCGCTTACCCAGGTATCGCGGGCAACACCAATTTCAGCACTGTTGTGATCGACAGCACAAGCCAGAATGCCCTCAGCCGCATAATGCGGGAGACCGCTGATTCCTGCCTGATTTTTGCCTATACCGGCATTGTTTAGAAAAACAGCTTTTACACGACAGTTTTTTAGCTTTCGGGCAAAAGCCCCATTGTCACCGCAATGTGATGCGCACACAAGAATCGGACTTGCATTGTCAGGTTGTAAATCACCTAAACTATCCAGGAGTATTACACCTTCGGGTAAATTCATGTATTATAATTAGCCTCCCCAAGCCCCTCCAAAGGAGGGGATGTGAAGTTAGTTTTACTTATATAATCATTCCCTGTCCTATCGTAAAGGGGGAAAATGAGGTGCATTTTGTGAATATGTTTTCTAAAAGTCCCCTTAAGGGGGATTTAGGGGGCTGAGTTCACGCCAGTTTAGCGCGGGCAATGGATATTCCCTTTTCGTATGCTTTTAGATTGCCTGCAACAAACTTTTCAGGAACGTTTTGCTTCACTATTTGAATCATTTCCTCATGCGAGTAGCCTCTAAATTCAACATAGATGGCAAGCATAACAATATTCATCATCTTGCTGATATCAAAATCCGAACTTTTATACTCATCGGGATCAATAATAAACGTCTTCTTTCCCGATCTCTTTATCAGCTCTGTTTTTGATTCAGGCATATCTTTTTCCAGTCGGGTGTTTACACTGGAAGTGGATAACTCAAAAGTGCTTGAGAAAACGATGCCATCGTCTTTCAGGCAATGCAAATACCGAAGTGTTTCCGTTTGTTCAAAAGATATAAGGTAATCCACATCACCGGCTTTGATAAAGGGAGATAATACCGGCTTGTTTGAATAGCGGAAATGACTTTCGACACCTCCACCACGTTGTCCTAATCCAATTACGTCTGATATTTTTAACTCGTAACCAAGTTTCATGTAATACTTGCTTAAGAGGTTGCTGAAAAGGAGAATTCCTTGTCCACCCACACCAGCTATGATAATATTTTTTCCTGTGTCCTGCATTTTTATGATTTTATGGCTTCAAACTTACACGCTGTAGAACACAATCCACAGCCTACGCAAAGATCCTCGTTAATAACTATTTCAACCTTTCCGTCCTTGCCTTTTTTACTTTCAATAGCTAAACATCCAATCTTTATACATTTCCGACATTGCGTACAAAGATCCTGATCAATAGAGTAAGCGTCACCTTTAGGCAGCTTAAATTTGGTTACACACGGTTTTTGTACAATAACTACAGAATTTGTATTTGAATTTACCGCATTTAAAATAGCTTTTTCCAGATTTTCAAATTCGTATGCATCTACGGTTACAATATCTTTTACGCCAATGGCTTCGCATACTTTGGCAATTTCCAGTTTATTTTCCGGTTTGTAATTAAACCCAAACTCACTGGAAGCCACATGCTGACCACCGGTCATTGCGAGACAGCTATTGTCAACAATAATTGTAGTTGACTGACTGTCATTGAAAATCAGATTCATCAGCCCGTTGATTCCGGTTGCCCAAAAGCCACCATCACCTATCATACCCACAAATTTTTCTTTGTGATCTGTTGCCACGTTAAAACCATGAGCTAGTGCAATGCTTGATCCCATGCATTTTTGTAGTTGATATGATTCCATGTGAGGAAAGCACCCGATTAAACCACAAGTAACATCGGAAGCTGCCTTGATTTTATGGTTACGTAATATTTGTGATATAAAGAGGTGTGAGCATCCGGCACAACTAACAGGCAGTCTGAAAGGAATGCCTTCCATAAGCGTTCTTTTTGGTGCGTCCGGAACGAGTTTTTCCTCAATAATATCCGGAGTAAAACGCATCATTTCAGGAAATTTAGGGAATAATGCTTTTCCAATAACCGAAATTCCTAAATCCTTGATATTCTTTTCCATAATATCATGACCATCTTCAATCACATAGAGTTTCTCTACGTGTTCAGCCAATTCACGAATCAGCTTTTCCGGAAGCGGCATAACAAGACCCAGTTTTAAAATCGAGGCATCAGGCAACACTTCTTTTGTGTAAAAGTAAGGAGTGCCTGCTGTAATTACCCCAATCTTTTTACCCTTTAACTCCAGTTTGTTAATATCGAAGTCGTTGCAGTCGTTGGCAAGGCGTTTCATGTGCGCCGGAAAATCATTAAAGCATTTGGTCAACTTTGGATGTTCGGAACCTTTTGCATTCATCATCATGGTTGTCATAATCACTTTACTGAAACTTACAGGATATTTAACTCTGCATTTTGCTTCGTACCTGTAATCTTCATCAATGACTACTGAGCTGGTTGTTTTGCAGATTACTGATGTAATTTTAAGGATAACCGGAGTACTGTATTCTTCGCTAATCTCGAATGCTCTAACCATAAGATCCTTGGCTTCCTGACTGTCACTTGGCTCCAATACCGGGATATTAAACATGTTCCCATAATGACGAACATCATTATAGTCATCACCTGCAATACGACCTACATCATCGCCAACCACCAATACCAAGCCACCGTTGATCTGACTACCGGCAGCTCCACCCAATGCATCTGCTGCCACATGTAAACCCACTGTTTTCATTACTGCTAAGCTACGATAACCTGCAAATGAAGCTCCAATGGCTACTTCTAAACCCACTTTCTCATTTGTTGACCATTCACAATATATATCCGGGTATCTCTGTTGGGTATAATCCATTACTTCGGTGGAAGGTGTACCCGGGAAACCGGAAGCAACTTTCACGCCCGCTTCAAAAGCACCCCTGGCAACTGCTTCGTTACCATTCATCATCTTCAGTGTGGTAATCTTATTCTCTTTCTTCATATTATAAAACGACTCCTCTCATTGTTGCTTATTTTTATCAGTTTTCTGATAAATCGGCCAAAAATACTGCTTTTTTGTTACACTCCAAAATCAAAGAGCAATTTAATCAAATAAATTGTAATATTGTTGTCATAAAATCACGAAGAAAATTTATATCTGAGTTTAGGCCAAAGTCGTCGAAGAAGTACTGAAAGAGCTGTTAGGCAGGGTTGAATCGGGTAAGAGACGAGCATTAAAGAAGGGTTCGTTGGTTGTGGGAGCATTAGCTGTCCGTCAGCTGACGGACAAAGTGAATGAGGGAGCAAAGACCGCAAAATGCATAGCTTGTCCAGAATTATCGGGATCAGCCATTAGTTGCAAAAATATAGATTATTTTTAAAAAGAATTGCCAAAATTCTTTTGTACTAATTTATTGAACTCACAAAACGGTACCCACTCCTTCCCGAAAGCGGGATAAATTACCGGGGGCTAGGGGTGGTCGGCTTGCTAATTCCCAACTATCAACCTTTTAGAAACTTGTTCCGTGTTTGTTTTTGCTCTTGCAACATACGTTCCCGGATGTAAACCAGATATTTTAGTGATACCATTTGGGATTATGGAAGCCCCTTTTAAATATCGCCCGGTTATATCAAAAATCTGAATATCACCCGTTGAATCATCTAAATTCTGAATAAAAACATCATTGGCACTACTAAATATCTTAATCCGGGAAGTTGCATCGGGTTCATTATTATGAGAACTCAGTGTAGTTATCTTGAATCGACGAGTAGTTGCATCTGATGAAGTAGCGTTGAATGTGTAAGTTGTGCTATCAGTGGTAATATCAATCGTTTTATTTTCAACTAAATCCACTAAATAGATAACTGTATATTTACTTGCAGTATTGTGATGAGTAAACGTTAGAGTATATTCAGTATCTACACCTGCCTGAAAACCAAGGTAGGTATTATTCATATCTTCCGAAGTACTTACCTGGAGGTTACCGCTTTCTTCTATGGCATATAGCTGAGGAGTTCCGGCAGCTCCGGTTAGTTTATATCCATCCCATCCATTATCAAAACCATGCGTAGTACCGGGTTCATTTATCAACCACATGTAGTCACCGAAATGTTTACCTTTAACTGATATTGCCATATAAACTTTATCTGTTCCACTACCAGTACCAAAATTTTTGCTTTGTGGAGCCCGTTGTGGAACTACGTTTGGGAGGACAGAACTATAATTTATAGTCAAATAAGCTCCTGTACCCGTGGCATTTACCAAAAAACCAGACATTGATGGTATACTGTAAGGAATTAAGCCTGTTCCGGCAGCATTTTTAGGAATTGAAATATACTGACCCGGAGTTGTTACTGTGGAATCCTGAGGAGGAATTGTTGAACTATTATTATTCCAATCATTATAAGATCCAGTATTGTATAAATAAACGGTATTTTCGGTATTTGTTCCAAATATCAATTGCCTGATATCTATAGTAGCAGTGTATGAATTTGACACTATATTTTTACCCAAATGATCACTAGAGCCAGAAAATGTCAAAGGAATCGTTTTATTACCATTTTCTAATGTACCCTTAAATTGAATAGTTGTTGGAAGCGGTTGAGTAATCTCATAACCCTGGAATTCAGTTAATGAAGAAGAATTCGTTAACTGTGTCCATTTTCCGTTTGCAGTTAGACTACCTTCAGAATATGACCGTACATAAGACCCGTCAAACGTAGGGCTTGCTGTCGCAACCGATATAACAGGAATACCAAAATACTGCCATCTAAAGTCTGATGGAGGAGGTCCCAGAGTATTTGCATAAGCTTGTGAGTACATGTCTACCGTAGCCTGTACATTCGTATTCGATGCATTAGGAAAAATAAGCGATCCATTGGCTTTGCCAGAAGAAGATTGAATATAAATATTGTCAGCATTGCTGGAATTAATAATCCCATTTACAGTTACACATTTTGCTGGTGGAATAAGTAATGTTACTCCGGAATTGATTGTCAGATCTCCATTTACAGTGGTTAAAGGACCACCCACAGTTTGTGTTCCGCTTGTGTTATTTAATATCAGGTTATTATAGGTACCGGCCATAATAGTTTGACCACCCGTTGCTCCATAATAGTCAATTGTTCCGGTTCCAATTGCTTGACCGTTGGAGATACCTGAGAAACGAATTGTACCTCCGGTGTTTGTGGTATTACCGGTAACACTTAGTGTATTTGCTGCCATATCAAGTATCACCGAATTATTGAGGTTGTTGCCAACAATTAAAGGACCACCAGCTGTTTTTGTGTTGGAACCGGAGAGCGTAAGATTGGAGTATGAAAACGCATTACTGACTGTCTGTGCAGCACCATTATAGTTAAATGTCGATCCTGAATTGATTGTTTTTAATCCTGCAATAGTGTAATTCATTGCAAATGTTGCTCCCGGAACTAAGGCTGTGCCGCTTACTGTAAACGTTCCTGCTCCGGAAAGAATGTATGAGCCCGGATTAAACGTAACACCGGAACCAACAGTGAACGCAGTAGTTACAACTGTTGCAGCCCCTAAAGATTTTGTACCTGCATTAGTAAGTGCCAGGTTGACATAGGAAACACCATTCAACGAAGGAATCGTTTGATTTCCTGTTCCATTAAAAGTCAACGTGCTACCAGTCAGCACAAAGTTTCCTGTACCGAAAGTTGCAGTATTGGTCAAAACTCCGGCAACTCCGACAGCCCCGTTTATTGTTATATTGTTTGTGGTTCTTGCACCGGAGAATCCTAAATTGTAATAATTAACATTTTTTACCGTCTGAGCACCTGTACCGTTGTAATTAACCGTATTGGCATTGGTCGAGGCATCTAAAATAAAAGTTGCGGAGGTACCGCCAATATTTAATATGGAATTAACTCCCTGTGTCAATGTGCTTGAACCAGCAAGCGCAGTGGAAACTGTTAGCCCAACGGTACTATTGTTTGTAATAGTATTATTAATGGTCAGATAACGCATTGCAATTGCTCCAGTTCCACTTATTATGTGTCCCACACCAGTAAATGTATGAACGCCAGTTGTATTTGACGTAGTAGTATAGGTTCCATTGTTAGTAAAATCTCCGGCAAAGTTTACTGCTTCAACAGCTGTTTCAGTTAAGACACCAGTGGTGGGATTAATGGTGACATTATCACCGAATGATTTGGTACCCGTGCCCGCAAGCGTTAATGTTCCGGTAACCGAAGTGGTTCCAGTTACACCAAGTGTAAAATTAGCTCCCGTAGTTAAGCCACTTCCACTGCCTATCCCAAGCGTACCGGTAATAGCTAAACTAGCTCCGGTTGTCATAACCGCAGTACCCGAAATATCAACATTTCGGCCAATTGTAGTGAGAAGAGTTGTTGCAGTTGCTGTGCCTGACATAGTGAAATTTCCATTCACATTAGTAACACCTGTCATTGTTTTTGCGTTTGTACCAGTTCCACTTAATCCCAGATTCATAAAAGCAGTTCCAGTTTTGACTGTCTGTGGGCCATTACCTGTGTAATTAACCGTGTTTCCCGGAGCGGTAACAGTAAGGGCATTAAATGTAGGTACAGTTGGAGTTGTGCTGATATTGAGTGTTGAAGAAGCATTGTTAGTAAAAGAAGTAATTGTACTTGAACCTGAATGATTAACTATACCACCAGCATTATTTGTGATACCAGTCATAGTACCTGAACCGCTAATGTTAATTACACCCCAGTTAGAAAAATTTGCAAGTGTAGTGGTAGTGGTTCCAGCTGCAGAACGGTTAATTGTTCCAGTATTATCTAGCATAGTAACAGCACAAGAACCAGCTCCAGCCCCACTTAAATTAAGCGTACCGGAATTGATAAGTGTTCCTGCTCCTGATAGTGCAGTCCCAATAGTTAATATCCCACTGTTTGTATAATTACCAGTAACTGCAACACTTCCTATTGTTGTAGTATTTCCTCCACCGAAAGATTGGCCGGCACCGCTAAAAGTATAAACTCCAGTAGAAGGAGTAAACGTAGTTGCATCATTAGTGAAGCTGCCAGTAATAGCAAAAGTGTTAGCAACTGTACTATTCCAATTTGCACCCGAGTTAAGAGTTACATCACCGTTGAATGCATAAGCACTAATGTTAGTTTGTAAAGTTATTGTTCCAGTAATAGATGTTGTTCCATTCACTGTAAATGGACGTGAAGCGGTCAGTGCACCTCCATTGTTAATTGCAATCGATCCGAAACTCATTGTAACATTGGTGGTACATGTAAGAGTCCCTCCATTGTTAATAGTTACTGAACCAGTTTGAGTTATAGTGGCCCCAACAGAAACATTCGCATTAATTACAACATCGTCAGCAGTTGTTGGTACACCATAAGTACCCCAAGTAGCTGCAGTAGCCCAAGTATTTGCAACAGAGGCAACAAATGGACTTAAAACAGCAACAGTTAAAATACCGGTATAGGTTGCTGTATTGTCAAAGTAAGTGTCATTTCTATTAGTGGCAGCAGAAATTGATGAACCCCAGGTTCCAGCAACTCGATTAGTGCCACCAAGAAAAAGGGCACGAATACCAAGATTAATTCCGGCAGCAAGACGGGCTTTAGCTCCACCTGCATCGGGTGCGATACTCAATTTGTTGCCTACTATAGTGCCAGTAGGCAAAGTCTTTAATCCACTCCCTGAAAGTGATAGATTTAAAAATGTCGTGGCTGCTCTTATTGTTTGAGCACCTGCGCCGTTATAGTTGACAACATTTCCGGCAGCCGTTACCGTAAGAGTAGATATTGTTGGTACTGATAATGCGCTTATGTTTAGGGTACATGCATTGCCATTAGTAAAAGTGGTAATCGTACCCGAAGAGCTTAGGTTAACAACACCACCATTGCTGTTGGTGATGCCAGCAATTGTACCTGATCCTTGGAGGTTAAGAATATGATTGTTGATAAAATTGGCCGTTATAGTTGAAATATTGCCACTTCCAGTGATTGTTGTTG
>Ga0302286_10003389_pt1 | contig 10760 bp, 10 predicted proteins | sample III_Fen_E2_3_FD_198765 | JGI IMG/M metagenome (GOLD analysis project Ga0302286, IMG submission 198765) | Peat permafrost microbial communities from Stordalen Mire near Abisko, Sweden - III_Fen_E2_3 | ecosystem: Environmental > Terrestrial > Soil > Wetlands > Permafrost | place: Sweden: Abisko...
TTTTTTGATCCTGTGCCCTAACCATATTTATTGATAGAGCAACTATTCCAATAAAGAGGCTTCTTTTAATCATGGTACTGTATTAAAAATTAGTATTTTAATTGTCTTAGAATATTTAAAGATAGAACATTGCATCGGGTTTTTCATCCAAATCATCCAATAAATCGATCATATTATTGAACAAAAATAGTTGACTGCGCATGAGGAGTTCTCCTGATATTGTTTTTAGACCTGAATAATTCATTCTTGCCGACAAAAATTGGTCATTCGACGAAAAAAGTGAATTAAAATTATAGCCTCTTCATAAATTTGGTAACTAAATCGTTTTTCGTGCGTCTATTCAATTAAAACCATCAAAGTATGAAATCAAAACACTTTCAACTAATCGGCCTGTTAGCAATTTTAACCATCATCCTTTCATCCTGTTGGTTTTTGGGACCCTCAGTTAAAGGGAACGGTCACGTTACTGAAGAAATCAGGCAAGTGGGCGAATTCGATCAGATTGAAGTTTCCCGCGGAATGAATGTGTATATTACCCAGGGAAGCCCCGCCAGGGTAATCGTTGTCGCTGATAATAATCTTCACGAATACATTGAAACTGAAGTTCATGGGGGAGTCCTGAAGATATATGTGAATGCCAATATTCGCTGGGCCAGCGAAAAAAAGGTAATGGTTACTATCGATAAACTTGCAGCAGTGGAAACCTCATCAGGAGCAAATGTCTGGACCCAATCGCAGATTATGTCTGAGAATCTGGAACTAAAATCCAATGCAGGATCAAATCTGACAATGGATGTAAATGTAAAACGCCTGACAGCGGAATGTTCTTCAGGAGCCAATATCAAACTTTCGGGTCTGGCCAAAGACGCCGAACTGGAAACTTCCTCGGGAGCTAACATGAAAGCTGATGAACTGAAGGTGGATCGCTGCAAAATGAGCGCATCAAGCGGTGCAAATGTTACTTCTACGGTTACCGGGGCACTCGAAGCCCATGCATCGAGTGGTGGAAACGTCTACTATTATGGCGAACCAACCTCAACCGAAATAAATACCTCTTCAGGTGGAGGTATTCACAGGAAATAAGCACAGGCCTTCCTAATCAGTTTAATTACTCAACCAGCAACTTTCAATTGATAAAATATGAAAACATTTAAATTATTTACTTTCATCTTTTTAGGACTTGTAATCTTTCAAACCACCTCTCTGCTGGCCGTACAGGAAAAAGGCGATCGCCAGACCCGTCAGGTTAGCGGCTTTCACGGAGTATCAGTCAGTAGCGGGATCAACTTGTATCTGACACAGAAAAGCATGGAAGAAGTAGTAGTTGAATCCGAATCGGACGATCTGGATCAAATAATCACCAAGGTTGAAGACGGGATTCTGAAGATAACCATGAAACAAAGATCCTGGTTTAATTTTGGCTGGAATCATAAATCGCCTAAAGTATATGTTTCGTTTAAGAATCTTGATAAGCTTGAAGCCTCGTCAGGCTCAGATGTATATTCTCAGGCAGCCTTAAAATTAGACAATCTTAGTGTCCATGCCAGTAGTGGTTCAGATGTCAAACTCGAACTGGATGCCAATGAAGTGAAAGTAGAAACGAGCAGCGGATCGGATATCTATCTGAAGGGGAAGGCTAACTTAATGCAAGCGAGCGCCTCAAGTGGCAGCGACATTAAAGCGGAGGAATTTCAGACAAAAAAATGCACTGCAAGTACTTCAAGCGGTTCAGATATAAAGGTTTATGCTTCCGAAGAAATCAATGCCAGTGCCAGTAGCGGTGGCGACATCTCCTACTACGGAAATCCCAAAGTAAAGAACGTCAATGAATCAAGCGGTGGTGATGTTCACGGGAAATAGATATTGTGGTGATGTTCATGGGAAATAGATATTGTTAAGCCATTGATTGCAAACAGAAACAGAGAAATTATTCTATTATATAAAAAAGACCTCAAGCCATGCGGGTCAGACAATTAAACAGCGTTATTTATTAAAAGGCCGGATTACATACAATACGAAGTTCAAAAGAACGTATGATTTGGTTTTGTCCAATGTCAATTTTCGCCTTTCAGGGCCATGCTCTGAAAGGTTTTTTTGTAGTGTCAATTACTTGTCAAATGACACTCCTGAACAGAAAATTAAAGGTCAATATCTTCCTGTTACAAAATAAAACAGTCACCTGCTCAGTGAATGCGTGATAATGACTTTTCCCGAAGAGATGTTAACATTTTCAGAGGAGCTTCTGTGATAACTGCGTTATACAACCAGGCAGGAATATTGCCACCGGGATTCACTGAACCCTCCAAAATCACATGCACTGATCCCCCGGTTTCAGCTTGAACGGTCCAGGTTTGCCTGAACTCTTTGATTCGTACAAGGTTTGGTTTTTCAGGAACTTTATTAGGCAAGGTTATGGTACTGTAAATACGAACACCTAATGCCGGATCGGTTGTAATCGTTGTTTCTGTTACTATGTCCCGGTTTTTAAAAGGCCAGGGCAAAGTATAAACCAGATAATACCGTACATATCTATTCTCTTCATAGCCCAGCACTTTAATGTTAGTAATAGCTTTGTCCCACCAGTCATTATTCTTATCATTGCCAAGAAGAGAATAAACTTTTTCCAAAGAGGCCTTGAATGTTACATCTCCTTTGAATGATTTCCATGAACTGTTCATTTCACGGCGGGTATAAACTTTAATCCCCTCTTTATCTTTCATTAAAGTCCAGGGTTGTGCTAATAATCCTGAAACCAATAAAAGGTTTAAACAACCCAGAAAGAGCAAAATTTTAAGGCTATAGCTCATTGGATAATATAAATACTCGCAAGGATACAGTAACTTACTTTCTCATATTAACAATAAAGGTCTGTGTTTGTTTTTTTCTGTCCGTTCATTACCAGACATCAGGTCATTACTTTTATCATTATTTATGACTGTAATACTACCAGTTGTTTCTAAACTTTCTGTAGGGGAAGGTTTTTAATTACAACTTATTATGATTTAGTCAGGATATTTTTTACTTTTATGATCATTCAATCATTGATTGGCCAGGCTCCGTCAGTAGTGAGGTTCCGGTACCAACCTTAAAACTTTTAAGTCATGGAACCAAGAAATATTCTGCTGTTTCTGTTTTTGCTGCTTATAGGATCCGGTTTATATGGGCAGAATAGGCCTATTAACAATCAGCTTATCACCGAATTACGGGATGATAATACCCTAACCAGAGCAGCCCTGAACCGCGTTTCCGATGGTGTTCAGTCCATGGATACGATCTACCACATTGATTTTGCAACCAGGGTTGACTCTCTTTTTAAGTATCTGGGTAAATATTTGAAATTAGAGCCAAAAGACATCAGGAAAATCGTGTTCAAGAACGGAATAACCAAACCCGACCTTCAAACCGGGGACATTTTGCATATAACTTCCGAAAATGGTACAATAAAAGATTATTATCTGAAACTTGATAAATATATCCCTGGAACCAACGCTTACCTGGGTTCAATTACCTGGCCTGATATGCCGGTAAGTTTCAAGGGGGATGCGGCCATTCCCTATGGCTGGAAAGGGGATACCATCCCTTCTTTTGATTCCCAGACGATGAATTATGTGCTTATCCTCCCGAAGACTTACGAGAGTGGTATGCCCGCCCTGACATTTTCAACAAAGCACCCCAATTCCATGGTGACGGTCAAAAGGGCCATAAGTCTGGAGGGTACGGTGGCCGAGCGCACCATCACCTTTACCGTGACTGCCGAAGACAGCGTTACCACAAATGTTTACTCAATCCTCCTGGAAAAAGAACAAGATACCATTGACATTCAGCAAAAATCAATCGTTACCTCTACGATTTATAAGGTGAGCGAGGGCTACAGCCTGAATGAAACCATCAAAGGAGTGTTACCGGGGACTACCGTGAGCGTTTTCTATTCCAATATCACCAGGGCCAGCGAACTTCAGACTTTAAAGGTGATATCTGCTGCAAGTGGCGCTGAACTGGCCGCAGCCGATAAAATCTCCAATCGCGATATCCTGGTAGTCGTTTCAGCCGACGGTAAACATACCTCGAAATACATTCTGGATTTAACTTGGGTAGAAATAATTTCGGACACTATACTTACTTCGGCCATCTACACCATTTCAGTATCAGGATCGACAGGAGTGATTAGCGGATTCAAACAAGGAACCCTGCTTAAAACGGTATTGGAAGGTTTGGTGATTCCTGCGGGGGCCACCATTACCATGGTCGATCAGAACGATGCTTACAAAACCCTTATCAAACTAAATTTTGATACCGTATATGTAAATGTTGTGGCAACATCTGATGTTTATTTTGAAGTTGTTGCTGAAAATGGTATCAAAAAGGTCTTGTATCAACTGATGCCAACATCTACTTCAAGAGATGCTTTTGTAACTTCAGATCTTTACAGTGTTGACCACTTTGGTTCACTTATATATTTTGTTTTGCCGGGAACTTCTGTTGCCAGCTTGTTCCGCAATGTAACCCCGGCCCCCGGCGCTACCATTGCTGTGTATGACAAGGATGGTTTTGTCCGCCCCTCGGGTGTCATTTACAAAGATGATAAATTAGCGGTCACTTCAATGGATGGCGTGACAAAAAAAGTTTATTATTTTAAAATGACAAATAACTATGGGGGAGGCCCTTACGTTGCCTTTGTCATCTCTGACGTTTATTGGGTTGATCAGATTTTCTATTTTATCTCTGGGGTACCAGAGGAAACAAATATTGCTGAGTTTAAATCTAAACTGTATCCTGCATTCGGTTCAATATTGAAAGTGATAGATGCAAACGGCAACGAAAGCGCTCTTGCAAATCTCAAAGTCGGTGACCGCCTGTTGGTAACTTCGGCAGATGACACTCAAACAACCACTTACGAAATCGATATCAAGACGGGAGTTAAACCTGTTGATGTTGCTTCATCGATCAGAATGTTTCCCAATCCAACCAGCGATAAGATAGTGGTTCAGGGTCTTGCAAAAGGAAATAGGTTAAGGGTGCTGAACTCCTCCGGCATTGCCCTGCATGATGTGATTGCCGACAGTTCAACCGAAACCATTTCTTTGGAAGCTCAGCCCTCAGGTATCTATCTAATTGTAGTCTCTTCCAGGACTCAACACATCAATGTCCAAAAGATTGTGAAGAAATAAACAACCAAATAATTCTATCCTTCGATAAAGCATCCAGACAATCAGGAAGGTGAGAGCCTTCCAGGACTAGGAATGCAATCTTTTATACCAACCTGATTCCGCTGACCATTCTGCCGGTATCTGCACCATCACGTCGGGCAGAATAAAACAGGTCAGCATGTTCAAAAGAACACAAGCCCATCACTTCAATGTTTTCTTCCGACAGACCCGATTCAATCAGTACTGTTTTATTGGCTTCCCACAAATCAAGATAGGCCCTGCCTTCGTTTAATGAAGGTTTAAGAAGTACCCCAGTATTATTGAAATTAGCATTCACCAATTCAACCACTTCGGGTCCAACTTCGTAGGCATGCATATGAATGGAGGGGCCAATCCCTGCAATGATATCCTCAGGATTGCTTCCATATTTCTCCGTCATCTTTATGATTGCCTTCTGTGCAATCTTCGAAACCGTTCCTTTCCATCCGGCATGTATGGCCGCTACAACTTTTTTCTGCGGATCATAGAGTAAGATGGGAACACAATCAGCGGTCTGAACACACATAAAGATTCCTGGTTCGTTGGTTATCACTGCATCTGTATCTGCAATCATTTCAGCCTGATTTGACGAATCGACAAGCTCAACATGATCAGAATGTGTCTGTCTTGGAAAAACGAATTTCCTGTAGTCCCAATCACCCGAAACGGCAAGCTCTTTTCGGTAGGAGGCATAATCCGATTCCCGGTCACCAGTAAACCTTGGTTTGTTTCCTGAAACCCATCCTTCTTTGGAGGTAATAAAATGGGTTATATCTTTATACTTCTTGAAGCTTTCAAATTTGAATACCGATAGCCGGCCCTGGATCATCTTTCTCATCTCTGTAAAATTTGGCGCAATAATACAGTAAATAACGAATCACAAACCTGATAATTGTTTGTCATTTCAGCCTTTTCCGTATTTATTTCTCTTCCGATTTCAGCAATTGATTCATTCGGCTTTTATCTATTATTTTAATAAACCTGCGCTGTGTTTCGATCAGTCCTTCCCGGTTCATTTCGCTCAGCGTACGTGCAAGTGACGGGCGCGTGACACCAAACATTTCGGCCAGTTGTTCCTGTGACTGCTTTATTTCGACCGTTTGCAGCCTGTCGCCAGCCATTTCAAGCAGGTAATGCGCAATCTTTTGCTTAATGGTTTTAAACGACAGGAACTTCAGTCTTTTCGATAGAAACTGTGCCCTGGTAGAGATCGTATTCAGGTAGTTATTCAGGATCAGCGAATTCATCTGAAGCAGTTTCACAAATTCAGCTTTTGGTATCGAAACGATCTCCACAATGGTATTGGCCGAAACGGTAACCGGGAAGCGATTTTCCTTTCCAAACAGGAAGGCGGTTGCTAAAGGCCTGGGAGCTTCTATATCTTCAATCTTTACCGTCTTTCCCGAATAGTCATTCATCTCAGCTTTAACATTGCCCCTTTGAATGATGAGCAACCGGTCGCAGATTTCTCCGCTTTGAGTGATCAAGTCATTCTTTTGATAGGTCCGAAGCTGGTAATGAATCTGACTGAACAGCTTCTCTAATTCAGTAGATGAAATGCCCTTGAAGATAGGCGATTGGCAAAGTATGTCGGCTTCAATCATAAAAGATACTTGTTTGTAACATTTGATACAAATCTACTAAAAGAACCTTTGTATTTTTGATCCTGAAAATACGAGATCTATGATACGTGAAATAGTAAATATTGACGAAGAAAAGTGCAACGGCTGCGGACTTTGCATACCGAATTGCCATGAAGGGGCTTTACAGATTATCGATGGAAAGGCCAGGCTCATCAGTGAATTGATGTGTGATGGTTTGGGAGCCTGCCTTGGCCATTGTCCCGAAGGTGCCATCACTATCGAAAAACGTGAAGCCGATAAATACGATGAAGTTCTGGTAGTTCAGCAGATCATACCCAAAGGGAGAAACACGCTGGTAGCACACCTGAAGCACATCAAGGAGCATGGAGAAACGGTTTTCCTCAAGCAGGCTGTCGGCTACCTCAGGATGCATGCTGCCGAAATCCCATTTAGTATTGATTCGGTGACCGCTGAAGTTCATGCTTCAAAAGTTGAATCGTCTGACGGATGTGCCCCGGATGGTTGTCCCGGCTCGCAAGCCGTAAGTTTTGAACCTCAAAACCTTCGATTTGCCCCTGCTGCATCTTCTGCTGATACTCCTTCGGCTCTTCGCCAGTGGCCGGTTCAAATGCACCTGATCAATCCTGCAGGTTCTGCGTTCCAGGGAACTGACCTTCTTCTTGCAGCAGATTGTGTAGCCTTCAGTCTTGGAAACTTTCATACCAAACATTTGGCCGGGAAATCGCTAGTTATCGCCTGCCCAAAGCTCGATCAGGGAAAAGATATCTATGTAGAGAAGATCCGTCGCCTCATCGATGAAGCAAAAGTAAATACCATCACCATCATGATGATGGAAGTTCCCTGTTGCGGAGGTTTGTCCCAACTGGTACAGATGGGAGCTGCCCAGACCACCCGTAAAGTGCCCGTAAAGGAAATCATTGTCAGCATAAAGGGTGAAATTCTTGAAGAAGTGTGGCTATAAAGCCTTAACTGTATTCGCATTATAAAAACTACAATTCGATAAAAAGCCTCCTGATCACAGTGATCAGGAGGCTTTTTATTAATGCTGAATCATTAACTATTTGATCTCCTAATGTTTTATGCAAAGGTAAGTAAAACATATTCCATATAAGTTCTACAAAATCGCATTCTTCATAACCTTATCTTTTTCAATACCTTAGTAATAATCAAAATACCCCCCCCACCCTCAACCTTATTCACCTTATCATGGCTTTATTTATAAGGTAAATAAGGTTGAGAGTTCTATGCTTGATCCGGATTACAAAGGTTTGTTAAAACAGGCAACCTTGCATATGGAAATATTCTTCTCCGGAATAACATCGAATAATACTGAATACAAGACACTTAAAATATATTTTTAAAATAATTATATATTTTTAGTACTTTGTGTTGCATAGTTCCATTTTTTATTAGTATGTTTGTAAAGCCAATAACAATGTAAGAGAAGGTAGATGTTTTAAGCATGTTCCGGCCAGCCATCTGCAATGCAAAATCCATCGAATGATAATAATAGAAGATAAGAAATAGAAGACAAAAAAATAACAGAAACAATTACTCAAAGCCGTGAAAAAACAAACAGTAACCAATTGTGTGAGAGAGAAAAAAACTAGAACGAATATTTAGGAGGAAAAACAATGAATCTGGACAATACAAAAGCTCAAATGCGCAAAGGGGTTCTCGAATACTGCATCCTGCTGGTAATCGACGGGAAGCCCCTCTATGCAAGCGACATCATTGAAGAACTGAAAGAGTCGAAGATGATCGTAGTGGAAGGAACCCTTTATCCCTTGCTTACCCGGCTTAAAAACGACGGTTTGCTGGCTTATAAGTGGGAAGAATCGACCCAGGGGCCTCCACGGAAATACTATGAAACAACCGAAGAGGGCCGGAATTTTCTCAGTGAAATGGGAGAATCATGGGAAGAATTGGTCGAGGCAGTCAGAATGATTAAGGAACATAAATAGATCATTTCCATTAGATAGAAATCAAATCTGAAAAAATACGAAAAATGAAAAAGACATTCACAATAAACATAAGCGGAAGTATTTTCCATATCGATGACGATGCTTTCGAAAAACTCCAGAAATACCTGCAAATGCTGAACAAACATTTCGGCATGGCGCTTGAAGGTCAGGAAATCATTCAGGACATCGAAGCACGCATTGCAGAACTGTTTATCGAAAAAACTTCCAACAAACTCGAAGTGATCACCGACCTGATGGTCGATGAGGTAATTGCACGCATGGGTAAACCCGAAGACTTTATGGAGCCAGAAGAGGAAGAAGCTTCACAAAAACAGGCCGGGGAAACAAGATACGATATTGATCAGAAGATGCGGAGGCGTTTGTACCGCGATGGCGACAACCGCGTTTTTGGAGGTGTTTGCTCCGGAATGGCCGCCTATTTTAATATGGACGTGGTTATTATCAGGGTAATCTTCTTTCTACTGTTTTTTATAATTGGACCGTTCAACATATTATTGTACTTTATACTCTGGATTGCTGTACCTAAGGCAAAAACTACTGCTCAACGTCTGGAAATGAGGGGCAAGGAAGCCAACATTTCGAATATCGAGAAGACCATCAAGGAAGAAGTGAATGAAGTGGGTGCCAGCTACAACAAGTTCATGAATACTCCTGACGGAGAAAGAGGGCAAACCCGAATGGAACGATTCGGCGATATGGTGACCAGTATTTTCAGGGTGGTACTTCGGATAGTGGTTCTGATTTTTGGCGCCGTATTGATTATCTGTGGAATAGTCAGCCTGATTGGCTTTGTCACAACGATGACTATCGGGCATTCCATTTTTAACGGGGGACCATGGAGCTTCGGTGGTCATTCAGACGTTGACATGGCGGCACTGCTCAACAACTTTGTCAGTCCCGGAGCCCATGTAGTTTCAATTATCGCAATTTCAGTACTTGTTGGAATTCCGATTCTGCTACTTCTCTTTATAGGCACCAAGCTATTGTTCAGGTACAAAACCAATAACCGGCTGATCGGACTGGGTACTTTTGGAGCATGGTTGCTGGCTTTGATCGTATTGATTGTTGTCGCAGTCAATCAAATCGGAAACTTCAGAAAAGAAACCAGTCAGACTATAACCCAGAAGGTGGATTGCACTCAGTGCAAAACAATCTATCTGGAAATGAATGATGATCTGTATGAATCCTTAATTGAAAACGAAATTTCGCTTGATCGGATGAAAGTTGCCACCGTAAACGGAAATGAAAAGCTGCTGGGCCATCCGCGTTTTACAATCGAAAAGAGCAGCTCAGGTGAGTATCTGCTCCTGATAAAAAAAGCTTCCCGCGGAAGTAACACCGAGGACGCACAGAAAAACGTGGAACAGATTGAATATAACTTTAGCCAGAAAGATTCCACCCTTCATTTTGATCCTTATTATTTCCTGAAAGACAGAGCCAAATGGCGCAAACAGGAAGTGTCGATGATCCTGAAAGTCCCTGTAGGAAAATCAGTTTACCTCAACGAAAAGATATCCAGTATACTGTATGACATTACCAATACCGAAAATATGTGGGATGGCGATATGGTGGGCAAAACCTGGATTATGACTGACAATGGACTAGCCTTGAAACCTGCATTTACTATTGCCAAAAAATAATTTAAATTAAGCAAGCACATTTCAGATCGGATCTCTTAAGGCTGTCAGTTACGACAGCCTTTTGTTTTTCTACGCCATTAAGTCTCATGTTACTTATTCCTGAGTTGTAAAAATCCAGTGGTCCAATTGTCAAATAATTTTACACTATTCGAATTCCAAAAGTTCTTATCGCTCTGATTTTATGCAACTTGAATATTTGGCACAATACTGGTATTCAAGTATCGCATAAAGCTTAAAAGAAAACAAGAACATAAGTTCAGAAAACAGAAACAAAATAAACTCAAAAACACAATATCATGAAAACAACATCCAATACCCCGAAAACCCATTTAAATCAGGTAAAGA
>Ga0302286_10003391_pt1 | contig 10759 bp, 7 predicted proteins | sample III_Fen_E2_3_FD_198765 | JGI IMG/M metagenome (GOLD analysis project Ga0302286, IMG submission 198765) | Peat permafrost microbial communities from Stordalen Mire near Abisko, Sweden - III_Fen_E2_3 | ecosystem: Environmental > Terrestrial > Soil > Wetlands > Permafrost | place: Sweden: Abisko...
CGCTTCGGGGGCATCCCAGTAATTACGCTGCTCGCTTTGAAAACCGAAAGGGGTCAGCGTACGGTTATACGCTCCGCTTCGGGCAATGCCGCAGGCAAAAAGATTGCAATGAGTCAGCAGGTTCGCGGTCATAAATGCGCCGTAAGAATGTCCCCCTACTCCTACTCTCTTCCTGTCGACATACCCCAGGGTATCCACTGCGTCGATAGCCGCTTTTGCATTCGACACCAGTTGTTCAATAAAAGTATCATTCGGTTCATCCTCCCCTTCACCAATGATGGGAAATGCAGCATCATCGAGGACTGCATACCCGCGTGTCACCCAGTAGACAAAGGAACCGTAATACGGAAAAGTAAATTCATTCGGATTCGCCGTACTCTGTCCGGCACTGTTCTTGTCAATGTATTCCGTAGGATAGGCCCAGATCAGCAAAGGCAACTTCTCCTTTTTATCACGGTCATACCCTTCGGGTAAATACAGGGTTCCTGAAAGTTCGACTCCATCGGCACGTTGATATTTAATCACTTCCTTATACACATCCTTGATACTCTCGAAGGGATTCGGAAAATGGGTGATCTGTGTCAGGTCATTTTTCTTTTTAATGTTCCGGAAGTAATAGTTGGGATATTCATTTTTTGACTGGATACGTACCAGTGCTTCCCCTTTTTTATAATCCTCCACATCAATAATCTCCTCCATTTTATCGGTGTATGCCGATTGATACACCCTTTTTGATTTCAATGTTTTGAGGTTAAATTCATCAATAAAGGGGAATTGTCCTGCAGGCGTATGGCCCTCCCCCACATTGTACAAATTATTGTTTTCGATGGCAAGCACATATTTTCCATATTCATTTTTTACAGTCTCAAAATTCCCGGGGTCGGAATAGACATCCTGAAAATTACGGTCATTAATGACTTTAGGATGTTCATCTGTTACAGCAGGATTGATCAGATACGTCTTTTCATTGCGGGTATCGTACCATTCATCCTGGAGTACCGCCACCGAATCATTGCCCCAGATCACATGAGCAAATCTTGAAATTGTTTTCGAAATCAAGGCAGGCGGAGCGGTAAAAGGGGCCGTCCATTGATACAGGGCATCCCGGTAGTCAACAGTCACTTCCGGATCACCGCCATCCAACGCTTCCACAAAATACAGGGTAGCGGGCTGATCGGGACGCCAGCTTAATCCACGTTTTCCTTTACGAACCGCCATAAATCCCTTAGGTAAAACTTCCGACAGGGGAACATCATTTACCGTTTTCAGTTCATTTCCTGAAAGGTCATACACAATGGAAAGCTGCGGAAACCGGTTTAGGGGAACGACATAGGTAAATGGTTTACGAAGGGTAGTCACCAGGATACATTTTCCATCAGCCGAGAACGATTCACCGGCATACATATCCTCTCCCTTAAATAATTCGGACTTCCCGGTTAATTCAACCGTATGCAATTCCGAAGAAGTGAGAGTCACAAAGTTTATTTCATCCGACGCATTTTTAAGCAGGTCGGGGTAAGTCCTGTTCTGGGAAACAGATCCATCACTCTCTGAAACTGTTGGACCATCAGGCAATTCTTTCTTAGGATCCAGTAATTCAGGACGTACTTTAGGCAATAACCTGACAAGGATTTGAAGGCTGTTGCGGTACCAGTTCAGTGGATTTCCCAGGTTTGCATTTATAACCGGAGGTGTCAGACAGGTTGCTTTTGCAGTAGCCAACTCAAGTACCCAAAGTTCAACACCACGGTGGGCTGTATTCGTAAAAGCAATTTTTGTTTCATCAGGCGACCAGCTGACATAAGCGATATGAGGATTTAGCGGCAGCCCTTCCACCTGGACAGGTTCTGTATCCTTTACCTTACGGACCTTCAGATTATGAATATAATTTACTGAAGAGCTGATATTTGTTATTGGATTAATACGCAATCCGCCCATGCTCATCTCCTGTTGATTTAAATCATCCAGGGTTTTATAAGTACTGTGATAACTGAGCAACATAAATTCCTTCTTGGTATCGATCGACACCGAAGGCGCACGTTCATAGTCCGCCAACTTCATGATGCTTTCAGGTGGAATTTTATATTTCAGGTTTTCCTGTGTGTTATTTGGAGCTAATCGTATTGTCATAATCGGATTTTTAATATTAGTTTATTCAACTGAGGAGAATTTTTCATTCGGCATGCAAAAGTAGACCAATCTTTCGGTATTGAAAAACTCTATCGAAAAAGCGTATTTGGGAGTTATAAAACGGGAATTATTATTCATTTATAATACTAACAATAAATAACGGATTTATATTAGAATCTTTTATTCTTTTCACTCATTTAAAATGTATCAATGTGAATTTTTGTATATATCGCAACCCAGACTTTTACTTTTATTTCAAATGTCAGGCTCATAGATTTCTCATTTTCAGAATTTACGCTTCATAAATCAATCCATGAAAATGAAAAATAAAATCCTTTTCTGAAAAGAACATTTTTTCAAATGAATCGTTTTATTGTTATAAATAATTAAGGAACTGTCTTAAATCATTAAATATTTCATATTCGGACAATTTTAATTATTTTTGAAGTCTCAAATAAAAATACTATTGATTATGAAACCACTATTGCACATTTCAATTGACAAAATGCTGTCTGTTTGTATCTATGTCCTGATTGTTTTCATGATGCCATTCCAGGCTTATGGAGATAATTACCTGCCTACAGGAAAGAATGGCGAAACGGATAGTTATGCTGAATTCAGGGGTAAAATAGTTGAAAAGAAGACAGGGATTTCACTGGCATTTGCCAGTATAAGTGTGATCGGTCAGAATATATCCACCATCTCGAACAGTGAAGGTGAATTTTCAATTAAAGTTCCAAAAGAAACCCCCGATCCTAAAGTAATGATCAGCTTTATCGGATTCAGAAATAAAACGATATCCCTGAATGATTTAAAGCCCGGAAAGACAAAAATCGAAATGGAACCTACCCTGATTCAATTACCCGAGTTAAATGTGATTTCGAAAGATGCGGAAGTGCTCATGCGGGCTGTAATTGAGAAAAAAGGGGTGAATTATTTCAACACTCAGACTTTGATGACTGCCTTTTACCGTGAAACCATTAAAAAAAACAGGTCGTATGTCTCTTTGTCGGAGGCTGTAGTAGAAGTAAACAAGCAGCCTTACACCTCCACTAAATCCGATGGGGTAAAACTTTATAAAGCACGTAAAAAAGCCGATTATTCAAAACTGGATACACTAACCTTTAAATTGCAGGGAGGTCCGTTTAATTCATTGTACCTGGACATCATGAAAAATCCCGACTACCTCTTCACGGATGATATGTTTGCCAATTACGAGTTTACCTTCGACCGGTCTACCCATGCCGATAAAAAACTGATCTACGTACTCGATTTTAAACAACGTACGTTTAAAACAGAACCCCTTTATTATGGCAAACTCTATATTGATGCACAAACCCTGGCGTTGAAAAGTGCGGTTTTCAGTCTTAATATCACAGACAGGGAAGCTGCAGCGACCATGTTTATCATGAAAAAACCTTTCAATGCGAAAGTTTTTCCAACTGAAACAAAATACAGAATTGATTATCTTGAGAAAGATGGCAAATGGTATTATTCATACAGCCGGATAGAACTCGGATTAAAAATCATATGGAAAAAGAGGTTATTCAATACCAACTATTATTCAACAGTTGAAATGGCAGTCACCGACTGGGGAAAAGGATCAGAAAATAAAACCCTGGATTTCAAAGAAAAACTCAGGCCAACAGTGATTATCAGTGATGAGGCATCCGGATTTATTGATCACCAGTTCTGGGGGGAATACAACGTGATTGAACCCGAAAAATCAATTGATACTGCAATAAAAAAGATTCAGAAACAACTGGAAAAGAAAAAATAAAACCATTTACTATTTGATCATTTACTATTTACTATTCAATGCCGTTTAGTTAGTGTATCTTATTTCCGGTAAACCGGAATCTTCGATGTGAATTCATTCAATATGCTTAACTAAACGACATTGATTGTATAGTCCTGAAATTTATTTACACTTTTAATGAATATTACCTTTTATTTTTCTACCTACTACCAACTACTTACTTCTTATAACTTTCAAACTCTTCAAATTCTACAAACTCAAATTTACTATTTTTCCTTACCTCTCACCTCTCATTCCTCATTCATAATCTTTGTCAATATAAAATCCGGCTAAAACAAATAAGCGGTGGCAAATGTTATGTCTTTACTGTAGTTAGGCTAAGATTTTAGCAATTAAAAATGCATTTTTTTTGTACCTTTGCAGCTAATTTCAAAAAAGATGATATTTCATCTATCTCTTTAACAAATTGATATTATGTCAGAAGCTATTTTAGACGAGGTAACCCAGGGGGAATATAAATATGGATTTACTACCGATATTGAAACAGACATCATCCCTATCGGACTGAATGAAGATGTAGTCCGGCTTATTTCTGCAAAGAAAAAGGAGCCCGAATGGATGCTTGAATTCAGGTTAAAAGCTTATCGTTACTGGACCACCTTGAAAATGCCTGAATGGGCACATCTCAACATACCTGAAATTGATTACCAGAGTATTGCTTATTATGCAGCTCCGCGTAAAAATGCACCGAAAAGCCTCGATGAGGTGGATCCCGAATTACTGAAGACTTTCGAAAAGCTTGGTATACCGCTTCATGAACGCCTGGCATTATCCGGTGTTGCCGTGGATGCCGTTATGGACAGTGTTTCAGTGAAAACAACCTTCAAAAAGAGCCTCTCTGAAATGGGCATTATTTTCTGTTCATTTAGTGAAGCGGTGGAAAATCACCCTGATCTGGTTCAGAAATATATGAGTTCAGTGGTTCCCTATACCGATAATTTTTTCGCCACATTAAACTCAGCAGTTTTTAGTGACGGTTCCTTTGTCTATATTCCAAAAGGGGTTCGTTGTCCCATGGAACTATCCACCTACTTTCGAATCAACGCCATGAATACCGGCCAGTTCGAACGCACATTGATCGTTGCTGATGAAGACAGTTACGTGTCTTATCTTGAAGGTTGCACAGCCCCAATGCGTGACGAGAACCAGCTACATGCTGCCATCGTCGAAATCGTAGCATTGAAAAATGCTCAGGTGAAATACTCAACCGTGCAAAACTGGTATCCCGGTGATAAAAACGGAAAAGGTGGAATTTTTAATTTCGTTACCAAAAGAGGCATTTGCAAAGGTGATTTCTCCAAAATATCCTGGACTCAGGTTGAAACAGGATCGGCTATTACCTGGAAATACCCAAGCTGTATATTATTGGGGGATAACTCATCGGCCGAGTTTTATTCGGTGGCAGTGACCAATCATCATCAACAGGCAGATACCGGGACCAAGATGCAACACATTGGCAAGAATACCCGCAGTCACATTCTGTCAAAAGGGATTTCTGCCGGTCAGGGACAAAACAGTTACCGTGGTCTGGTAAAGATCAATAAAAATGCCGAAAACTCCCGCAACTACTCGCAATGCGACAGTCTGCTGCTGGGAGACCGTTGCGGGGCACATACCTTTCCGTACATGGAAGTAAGCAACGATACATCAGTGGTTGAACATGAAGCTACCACTTCAAAAATCAATGAGGACCAGATATTTTATTGCAATCAACGCGGGATTTCCACGGAAGATGCTGTAGGGCTCATCGTAAACGGGTATGCTAAGGAGGTGCTGAATCAGTTGCCTATGGAGTTTGCCGTTGAAGCACAGAAGCTTTTACAGGTTACTCTGGAAGGCTCGGTAGGATAAGACGACCCAAAAGACAAACCACAATAGACACAATAGGATACAGAATAATTATAAATCAATTATATATGTATTCTACGAAGAACGAGATTAACAAACTATGTTATGAAATTTTAAGATGTGCTATTGAAGTTCACAGGGTTTTAGGCCCTGGTTTGCTGGAGTCAATTTATGAAAAATGTCTGATCTATGAATTAGAAGCTAGTGGATTTGAAGTTCGATCACAAATAGTAGTTCCTCTTTTTTATAAAGGTCATTTTCTTGAAACACGTTTGAAATTGGATCTACTTGTTGAAGACATAGTAATTGTTGAATTAAAATCAGTAGAAGCATTTATTCCTATAAATTCAGCACAAATAATAAGTCATCTGAATTTAATGGATAAACCAAAAGGAATTTTGATCAATTTTAATTCAACGAATATAATGAAAGAAGGTCAGAAGACATTTGTCACACAAAGGTTTGCCGATTTACCTGATGGATATTAATAAAAACAGAATATAAATAATTGTACAAATAAAGTCAGAAACACTTTAATTAATTTATAATTAACAATACTATTGTGACCTATTGTGTCTATTGTGGTTAAATTGTGTTTCCAGCGTGGTTAAATTGAAATATATGCTTGAAATTAAAAACTTACATGCCAGCATTAATGGCAAAGAGATATTGACCGGACTTAACCTTACTGTTCGTCCGGGAGAAATACATGCAATTATGGGACCAAACGGTGCCGGTAAATCAACATTAGCTTCCGTACTTTCGGGCAATCAGGCTTTCGAAGTTACCGACGGAGAAGTGAGTTTCTATGGTAAAAACCTATTGGAAATGCTCCCCGAAGACCGTTCCCGCGAAGGCATCTTCCTTAGTTTCCAGTATCCCGTTGAAATACCGGGAGTCAGTATGGTTAACTTCATGCGCACCGCCCTGAATGAACATCGCAAATACAATAAACTTGAACCCATGTCCGCTACCGACTTTTTACGTACTATGCGCGAAAAGAAAGAACTCGTTGAAATGGACAGCAACCTTGCCAACCGTTCGGTAAACGAAGGTTTCTCAGGAGGTGAGAAAAAGAAGAATGAAATCTTTCAAATGGCCATGCTTGATCCACGGTTATCGATATTGGATGAAACCGATTCAGGACTGGATATTGATGCACTACGTATTGTTGCCAGTGGTGTGAATAAACTGAAACGTCCGGACAATGCCACTATCCTGATTACACACTATCAACGGCTGCTCGACTATATTATTCCTGATTTTGTACATGTACTCTATGATGGCCGTATTGTCAAAACCGGTGGTAAGGAACTTGCACTTGAGCTGGAAGAAAAAGGTTATGACTGGATAAAGAAGGAAGTTGATGGTGAATAGGTAATTGGTTAATTGGTTGATTGGTTAATTGGAGTAAGGTACATTTTACTGATTTTACTACCTACAACCCACTACCTACTACTTACTTTCTTACCTCTGAAATAAAAAGAATATGGAACAACAATATATTGATTTATACAAAGAACAACACGAAAGTATCAAGAAGCATTCTGCTCCGGTTATGAATAGCTTTCGGGATACCTCTTTTGAGCTGTTTGAAAAATTACGCTTTCCGACCCCCCGGCTGGAAAATTACAAATACTCCGACCTGAAAGAACCTCTTTCTGTGGATTACGGTTTGAATTTAAACAGGATCCCTATTCCTGTAAACCCTTACGAAGTATTCAAATGCGACGTCCCCGGGATTAATTCATACCTCTATTTCGTAGTAAATGATGCCTTTTATCCGGTGAATGAACCAAAAAACAATACATTGCCGGAAGGAGTCATTATTGGGAGTTTAAAAGAAATTGCGATCTCGCATCCCGAACTACTTAAAGATTATTACGGCAAACTCAGCACCACGAAAAACGATGGGCTCGTTGCCTTTAACGGCGCCTTTGCACAGGATGGTTTTTTCATGTACGTCCCAAAGGGTATCGAACTGGATAAACCTGTGCAACTGATCAACATTATGCGCTCGGATGTGGATTTCATGGCGAACAGTCATAACCTGATTATCCTCGAAGAAGGTGCCCGTGCACAGTTGTTGGTGTGTGATCATACCATGGATGAAGTCCGTTTCCTGTCAAACAGAGTGACAGAGGTTTTCGTAGGTGAAAATGCTTCCTATGAACATTATAAACTGGAAAACACACATGTTAAGACCACCAACCTATCCACCCTGCTGATTGATCAGAAAACATCTTCAAATGTGTTGGCAAATGTAATTACTCTGCACAATGGCGTTACCCGTAATTCCATTGAAATTGACCTGGCAGGTGAACATTGCGAAACCCTGCTGTGTGGAATGGTAATTGCGGATAAAAAACAACAGGTGGATAATTTCACCTATATTATGCACAATAAGCCGGATTGCCACAGCAACGAATTGTTTAAGTACGTGCTGGATGATGAATCCAAAGGAGGATTTACCGGCAAGATACTGGTAGCACAGGATGCTCAAAAAACGGCAGCTTCTCAAACCAATAGAAATATCCTGCTAAAAAAGACGGCCAAAATGAGCACCAAGCCCCAGCTTGAAATCTACGCCGATGATGTGAAGTGCTCGCATGGTGCCACCATAGGGCAGTTGGATGAAACGGCTAAGTTCTACATGCAATCACGTGGCATCCCGGAAACAGAAGCCAGATTACTGCTTATGTTTGCATTTACCAATGACGTCATCGAAAACATCCGCATTCATTCTTTGCAGGACAGAATTAAACTTCTTGTTGAAAAACGTCTGCGGGGAGAATTATCCAAATGCGAAGGATGCATTATTTGTCAGTAAATACTTCGTGTTCCGTGTTTCGCGTTTCGCGATTGAAGAGTTTGAAGTTTGAAGTTTGAAGGGTTTGAAGTTGGGTAGTTGGCAGATATTTATATAATTTCAACGACGATAAGACCTTATCATGTCAAAAATTAATGGGTAAGTTATTTTAAATAAATAATTATTCTGTGAATCAAAAACTAAAATAATTTAACCGGTAAACATCTATAAATGGATCTGAGTATTGACGAATTAAAAAAGAAACTACAACAACCTTTACCGGGTATCACCTCCCATTTGAAAATGGCACCCAGGCATAGAGTCGAAGAATTCTCATCCCTTGCCAGTATAATCCCATTTGCAAGAAACAGTGCCGTTTTAATTCTTCTCTTCCCTGTAAACGGGAAACTGAAAACTGTATTTATTCAACGAAGCGTTTATGAAGGCATACACAGTGGTCAGATATCTTTTCCGGGAGGGAAATCTGAAAAATCGGATAAAGACTTCGAAGCAACAGCCCTTCGTGAAACATTTGAAGAAATAGGGGTCGAAGCGGATAACATAGAAATAATAGGCCAATTAACCGACTTTTATATTCCACCCAGCAACTTCTTAGTGAAAGTATTTGTAGGGTATTCCTCACAAAAACCTGTTTTTACTCCTGATCACAAAGAAGTACAATCCATCCTGGAGGTTGATATCGATGAATTCTATGACCGGCAAAACATTGCAGAAAAAGAGTTTTATTCCACTTCACGGAAAACAACAGTGAATGCTCCCTGTTACCTGGCAAATGGCCTGGAAATATGGGGCGCAACAGCCATGATGTTAAGCGAACTGCTGGATATCCTGATTTAATCTTACCCATTCAAACATTTCAAACTACAAACTCTTAAAACTAAACCCCATGATCGAAAAAATAAGACTCAATAAATACATCAGCGACAGCGGTATCTGCTCACGTCGCGAAGCCGACAAATTTATCGAACAGGGTCATGTAGTGGTGAATGGTAAACGTGCAAAATTGGGGGATCAGGTCTCGGTAAAAGACAAAGTTCATTTAAACGGAAATCTGATTGTTCCTAAAACCGGTGATGATTTCGTGTTTCTGGCTTTCAACAAACCTGTCGGGATTATCAGCACCACCGAAATAGGGGTTAAGGACAGCATTGTCGACTATATCGGATACCACGAACGCATCTTTCCGGTCGGTAGACTGGATAAGGAGTCGCAGGGTTTGATTTTTATGACCAACAACGGAGATATGGTCAATAAGATTTTACGTGCCGGTAACAGCCACGAAAAAGAGTATCTGGTCACGGTCAATAAACCCGTTACCGATGAATTTATTCTCGGCATGGGCAGTGGAGTTCCAATTCTTGGTGAAATGACCCGCAAATGCAAAGTCACGAAAGATTCCCTGTACTCATTTCGTATTGTATTGATCCAGGGACTGAACCGTCAAATCCGCAGGATGTGTGAACATTTCGATTATGAAGTGGTGAAACTTGAACGGATTCGGATAATGAATATTAGCCTGAAAGGAATTCCCCCGGGAGAATGGCGACAACTGGAAGCAAACGAAATGAATGAAATCATGGCTGCCATTTCAAAATCATCATCGACCGAAGAAGCATCTATAAACAGAGGTAAGAGGCAAGAAGTAAGAGGTAAGGATATAGAAATGAGGAAAGAGGAAAGAGGAACGAAGAATACGGAACGTGGAACCCGGAACGCGGAACGCGGAACGCAGACAGCGGAATCCGAAACAAAAAAAACAGGTCAACGTGCACCTTCCTCTTCTTCTGTAAAAAAACCATCCCGTTCGTCGAATGCGAACCCAAAATCCAGGGAATTGCGTGAACGCTCGAGTAACTCCAATGGAAAAAAGACCGGCTCTACCAAAAACATAAAACCTTCCTCGAAGAGTTTTGGCAGCCGAGGGAGCAGAAAATAATGAAAGAAGTAAGCAGTGTTTACCGGTCCCGGTACTGAATAGTAAAAAAAAAATCCTTCCTGTCAGTTGATTTTTTCATCTTTCTTAAACGACCTGAACCGTGGGATCCAAGGTCTCACATGCCTTTTATAGTCCAGATAATCTTTTCCAAATTTTCTGGACAGTAAGGGTTCTTCTATCCATACAAAGTAAAAAT
>Ga0302286_10003392_pt1 | contig 10756 bp, 13 predicted proteins | sample III_Fen_E2_3_FD_198765 | JGI IMG/M metagenome (GOLD analysis project Ga0302286, IMG submission 198765) | Peat permafrost microbial communities from Stordalen Mire near Abisko, Sweden - III_Fen_E2_3 | ecosystem: Environmental > Terrestrial > Soil > Wetlands > Permafrost | place: Sweden: Abisko...
GTTCTTTCAAATGAGTTAAGTTCTTTTATTGCTGCCAAAAATTTGTTGGATACGTATTTTGGAGGATTGGGGCAATAGTAAGTAGTCGGTAGTAAGTAGTTAAATCATCACATTATTCATGGAAGTAAATGTCATTTATCATCAGTCGTGTCTTGAAGGACTGAAACAATTGCCGGATGAATGTGTTGATTTGATATTTACTGATCCGCCATATTATCAGTACCGGGCTAAAGATGTAAAGGGATTAAAAAAACATAAAGATGTTGTTACTGAATTTGTCTTTGATGGCTTTAAATCGGAAGAAGATTATTTAAAGTTCCTTGAAGAAGTCTTAATTGAGTGTTACCGGGTGTGTAAACCGGGAGCCAGCGGGTATTTGTGGTGTGGGGATGATTTTGTGTCTTACCTGAATCGTATGGTGGAACATGTCGGATTTCAGTTTCGTAAAGTTATTCACTGGCACAAAACAAACCCTTTCCCTGCAATTTATACCCGTAAGATGTTTTCAAACAGCATGGAGATGTTGGTCCACTTTTCAAAAGGGTCTCCTAAGACATGGAATAACAAACATGTAAATGAGATGCATAATTTTATTCAGTCCCCCATATGCATGGGCAAGGAGCGGTCTAAACATAAAACCCAAAAGCCGCTTAAAGTATGCCTGCCGTTTATTGAAATTAGCAGCAATGAGAATGATCTTGTGCTCGATCCCTTTATGGGTTCAGGAAGTACGGCAGTAGCCTGCAAAATGCTCAACAGAAAATACATTGGTTACGAACTCAGCGAGGATTTTTTCCATATAGCTAATAGCCGGTTAGATCAAATTCCAGAATAGCATGCTAAAACAAGAAAGCCGGACTCAATGAATCCGGCTTTTTTTTAATTTATTTCTCGAAGGCAACTACCTACTACCAACTACCTACTACTTTCTGATCAATATCCCCATTTAAGATAGATAGCTCCCCAGGTAAACCCGGCACCGAAAGCTGTAAGGATAATGTTATCGCCTTTTTTGAATTTCTTTTGGCATTCCCATATTCCAAGAGGTATACTGGCCGCTGATGTATTTCCAAAATGATCAATGTTGATAATTACTTTTTCATATTCAACACCTGTGCGTTGTACAACAGCATCAATGATACGTAAGTTAGCCTGATGAGGTACTAACCAGGCAATATCGTCTTTCGTAAGATTATTCTTCTCCATGATGTCGGCCGATACTTCAGCCATGTCGGTTACGGCATGTTTAAAGACATAGGCACCTTCCTGGTACGTATAGTGTTCTTTTTTATCAATCGTCTCGTGAGTGGGAGGATAAGCCGAACCACCTGCTTTGATGTGAAGGTGCTTCATTCCGACTCCATCAGTATGTAAGATTGAATCCATAACTCCAAATTCTTCGGTTGTGGGTTCAACCAGTACTACTCCGGCGCCATCTCCAAATAAAGGAGCGGTAGTACGATCGGAATAATCCGTAATTGAAGACATTTTGTCGGCTCCGATAACTAATATTTTTTTATAATGACCCGATTCAATGAAACTGGATGCAGTGGCTAGTGAAACAATAAATCCAGAGCATGCAGCTTGTATGTCGAATGCTAATGCATTTTTAATTCCTGCTTTTTCGGCAGCCATGGAGGCGCACGATGGATAAATATGATCGGCTGTTGTAGTTCCGCAAAGAACCAGATCAATTTCTTCCGGTTTTGTACCTGTTTGAGCAAACAAGTCAGCAATTGCCTTGGCAGCCATAAATGATGTTCCCGTGTGTTTTGTCTTCAAAACACGACGCTCTCTAATACCGACACGGGATGTAATCCACTCGTCGTTGGTATCCATCATGGTGCTTAGTTCATGGTTATTTAGAATGTAATCCGGTACATATCCGCCGACACCTGTAATAACCGCTCTGATAGTAGACATATTAAATTTGTTAAGTACATAAAAATCAAGCTCTAAAGAGATTATTTAGAGCTTAATTGTGTGTTTTAAAAGATATTTTAAATAAAGGAGCCGGTATTAAACGGCTGCCAGTTTTTCAATTGCCAATTTACCTCTGTAGTAACCACATTCGCCACAAACAGTATGATAAATATGAGCAGCTCCGCAATTTGAACATATTGCTAATGTCGGTGCTTCTGCTTTATAGTGCGTTCTTCTTTTTCTCTTAGGATGTGCCATCTTAGTTGTTTATTTAATTGTTTTCTGTTATATTTTGCAAACCGTCCCATCTCGGGTCTGTTTGTATTTCGTCGGGTGTAAAGTCTTCGTCTTCATCAAATTCAACTGCTGAAGAGTCTTCATCATCATCGTCACCTTTTTGACGGGTAATGTGTTTCTTTAACTTGGTAGCCATAGTTTTGTTACATTCACCGGTAGCATGTACATGCTTCATTGGAATGTTCAATACGATAAATTCGTATAGAAACCAGGCAATATTGATTCCTCCTTCTGCTTCAGGAACTATGACAATTTCATCTTCTTCGGAAAAGCTATTCCCAAATTTGACTTGTAATTTTTCTTTATAATGTATGGGTTGAACCATATCATCAAGACATCGATCGCAAGGAATTATGACAGTCCCTTCAATAAGAAATTGAAGCTCATAAGTGGACTGTTTTTTTTGAACACTTACTTTTGCTTTTATACTTCCCTTTAGGACTTCCGGACTATCTATTTTCTTAAAATATGCGTCATCCAGGTCATACTCGAACACGCGCGTTTCATCGCTTATGTCCTTTAATACTACATTGTACAGCTCGAATTTTGACATTATTCACTTGATATTTAAAACCGCGCAAAGGTACAAAAATATGTTCTATTACAAAATAGTTTCTTTTTTATTTTGTAATTATTATTCAATCTATTGATTCATTGAACATATAATGATCGGTTTTTAGTCTTATTTTACTTCTTATTGGAAATGTATAACACTTATTTTCACTTCGAATTTACTTTTAGAATTATTCTAAAAACAGTTCCTGCATTCAATTCAGATTGTTTTACGAATATTTTACCTCCATGATACTCTTCAATAATGCGTTTTGCAAGAGACAGGCCTAATCCCCATCCTCTTTTTTTGGTTGTGAACCCCGGTGTGAAAATAACCTTGAATTTCCGTTTATCCATGCCTTTTCCTGTATCTTTTACATCAATATAAACCTCTTCGTTTTTAGGTATAACATTGATGTCAATCCGACCTATTCCATCCATAGCATCAATCGCATTCTTGCATAGATTTTCAATGACCCATTCAAATAATGGAACGTTTAATTTTATGAAAAGATGTTCATCATCCGGGAAATGACATTTTATAGCCACTTTTTCGGATGAACGTTTGGACATGTATTGCACTGAATTAAGCAGGGTTTCGTTCAAACTGACAATTTGCAAATCGGGCCTGGAGCCAATCTTTGAAAATCTTTCGGCAATGATACGCAGTCGGTTAACGTCTTTTTCCATTTCTCCGATCAGGTTATCTTCCTTATGCCGCATTTTAAGTAAATCAACCCAGGCTAATAATGACGAAATGGGAGTTCCCAGTTGATGAGCCGTCTCTTTTGAAAGACCAACCCATACCTGATTTTGTTCCGCTTTTTTAGTCCCTGAAAATGCGAAGAAAGCAACCAAAAGGAATACAAATATAACGCCTAACTGAACGTATGGAAAATAATATAACTGTTTGATTATAAGAGAATCGTCATAGTATAGATATTGTATAGTCTTATCAAGGTTGATTTTAATACCGGGCCTGTTTGATTTAAAGCGGGCTATCTCTTTCGAATAAAATTCTTTTACATTCGATTTTGGTTCATTGATGTTAAGCGAAGAAATTACGTTGTTATTGGCATCGGTCATTATGATCGGAATTGTAGTATTTCCTTCTATAATTTTCATTATTAGATCAATATTGGTGTTTCCCTGATCTAATATTGACTGATGTATCGCCTCTGCCCAAATTTCTACTTTTTTCTGTTCTTCCGCTGCCAGTGATTTGGCTAAACTATTTGTAAAAAGTGTTGAAACGAGTACTATGGCTATGGCAATAAGTATAAATATGAGCTTTAGACGTTGTGAAATCTCATATAATTTATTGATATTAAGCATGGTTTTGTATAAGAGATGAGATGAATTACCTGTTTTCGTTCAAACGTCAAATATAGTAAAAAAGTATGAATTGGATCTTCAATTTCTTTTGCATTAATTGTCGTATCTTTGTATCAAATTTCAGAGTGTAATTGATAGTAATCAGCAACTGAAATCAATAACAGAAAATTCATATCAAATTAATTATGCACAGATCCGGTTTTGTAAATATAGTAGGTAATCCTAATGTGGGAAAATCAACCTTAATGAATGCGTTAGTGGGCGAGCGAATTTCCATTATAACATCAAAGGCCCAGACTACCCGTCACAGGATAATGGGGATTGTAAACGGTGAAGACTTTCAAATAGTCTATTCGGATACTCCAGGCGTGTTGAAACCAAATTATCGGCTGCAAGAATCCATGTTGAACTTTTCACGTTCAGCTTTAACTGATGCTGACGTATTGTTGTATGTTACTGATGTGTACGATTCGTATGAGAAAAACGAAGATTTTATTGAGAAAGTAAAATTAAATCCTGCTCCCCTTTTACTTATCATCAATAAGATCGATTTAATTGATGAAGAAAAACTGGTTGTTTTAGTTGAAAAATGGAAAGCATTATTACCTAAGGCTGAGATTTATCCTGTATCCGCATTGGAAAAATTTAATTTAGATAACTTATTCAGCCGGATTAAAGCTTTATTACCTGAGTCACCTGCATTCTTTGATAAAGATCAATTGACTGATAAACCATCGAAATTCTTTGTTACTGAAATTATCCGTGAAAAGATCCTGTTGAATTATGATAAGGAAATTCCATATTCTGTTGAAGTGGAAGTGGAGCAGTTTCAGGAAGACGAACGTCTGATTCGTATAAATGCATTGATATATGCCGAACGCGATTCACAAAAAGGAATTCTGATAGGGCATGGAGGTAAATCACTCAAAAAGGTGGGAACAGAAGCAAGGAAAGATATGGAAGTGTTTTTTGATAAAAAGGTTTTCCTGGAATTATTTGTGAAAGTGGAAAAGGATTGGAGGAATAAAGACATTAAATTAAGAAATTTTGGATATAATCCCGATTAATTATTGATAAATTAAATGAACTAAAATTATACAAATTTGTTTTTGATTTAGTGAAAACAATTTTTGTCTTTTTTTCTCTTTTCATTCTAAACAACGTGTTTTAATACTAACTTATTTAAAATTCAATTTTATGAAAAGTTCATTTGGTTTAGTTGCTGCATTTCTGGGCGGTGCAGTTATTGGTGGAGCCTTAGGTATTCTTTTTGCACCTGAAAAAGGTGATGATACTCGTAAGAGGATAGTTGATGCACTCGAAAAAAGAGGAATTAAATTGAGTAAAACAGATATGGATGATTTAGTTGAAGAAATCAAATCACAAGTAGTACCGGAAGAAAAATGATTTATTAAATCCATAATGCAATGACTAATAACCAGGAACCGGTTGAAAATTTCCAACAACTCTATGATGATGTAAAGAAGTATGTTTTTTTACAGACGGAGTATATTAAGATCGAATTTGTTGAAAAGTTGACAATTCTGTTGTCAACTTTGCTTATTATTACGTTGATAACCGTTTTGGCGATTATAGCATTGTTTTACTTGTTTTTCTCCCTGGCATATGCTGTTGAACCCCTTGTGGGGAGCTTAAGTGGCAGTTTCGCTATTATATCCGGTATTTATATAATTCTGATTGGGTTGCTTTTTTTACTTCGAAAGCAGCTGATTATCACGCCTCTGGTTAAGTTCCTTTCAAATTTGTTTCTGACTAAAATAAACAAATAAACTTATGGAAATTGTTCCTACTTCAGCTTCAAAGAGAAAAGATGTCGGTTTGGAGATTTTATTAAATCGAAAAGCTGATTTAAAGCAACAAATAAAAGATCAGCAAATCCTTATAACTGAAAGATCTCAGGATTTGTTTACCCCAACTTCGTTGACAAATTATTTGTTCCGTTCATTTAACAAAGGACTGAATATCGTTGATGCTGTATTGATGGGATATAAGATTATTAAATCCATTCGAACCATATTTCGTAAGTTTAAGTAAAGAAGTTACGTTAATAAAGCAATCACCCATAAACAAAGCGGAATTTGTTCCGCTTTTTTTATGGGTGATTGCAACTCAATAATTAATAATTAACAATAAACAATTAATAATTGCCAGGACACTGAAATGTAAACTTTTATAGATTAATAAATATATCATTAAATATCTACAATTACTTATGATATCATGAAACTATATTTTAATCATGATTCTGCATTCCTTAAAACTCCCTGGATTGAAAACTAATTCAAAATAAAAAACAAAATAATGGTTTCAATTTATGGATAATTTTATTCCGGTTGAAAAATTATTGTATATTTGTTACAGGTATCATAAATTTTCTCAGTTTTATCTAATCAATTCAATATAACAATAACCGGATGGAAAGCATTAAATCAATTTTTAAGATTGGCAATGGTCCTTCAAGTAGCCATACCATGGGACCTAAGCTGGCTGCAGAACAATTTAAACAAGAAACTCCCTTTGCCCATGCCTACAAGGTAACCTTATATGGCAGCCTTGCTGCAACCGGGAAAGGACACTTTACAGATAAAGCAATTGCTGATTCCCTTTCCCCACTATTCGTTGAGTTTGATTGGGTGCCTGAAATTGTGTTACCTTTTCATACCAATGGAATGAAGTTTGAAGCTATCGATGTCGATGGCAAAGTTATGAAAGATTGGCTGGTATATAGTGTTGGAGGCGGTAAGATTGCTGATGAGCATTCACATCTTACTGAAAAACATATCTATGAACAGCATACGCTCTCAGAAATCCTCCCATGGGTAGAGCAACGTGGAAAAACCTACTGGGAATATGTTCAGGATCATGAAGAATCTGATCTGTGGGATTACCTGAACGAAGTGTGGAAAACAATGCAAGTGTCAGTTATGGAAGGTCTGGATAATGATGGGGTGTTGCCGGGAGAACTTAATTTAAGGCGCAAGGCTGCTTCGTACTGGATAAAAGCTAAAAGCTATAAGACAAGCCTTCAAAATCGCTGCCTGATCATGGCATATGCCCTGGCAGTGGCTGAACAAAATGCCAGTGGTGCCAAGGTAGTAACAGCTCCTACCTGCGGTTCAGCGGGAGTACTGCCTGCCATTCTGTATCATTTAAAAAACTATCACGAATTTTCAGATAAGAATATTCTTCAGGCTCTTGCCACTGCAGGTTTGTTTGGGAATGTGATAAAGGTGAATGCTTCTATTTCGGGAGCGGAGGTTGGTTGCCAGGGTGAAATAGGTTCAGCATGTGCTATGACTGCCGCTGCTTCCAATCAGGTTTTTGGAGGCAGTCCACAACAAATAGAATATGCTGCAGAAATGGGACTTGAGCATCATCTGGGCTTAACCTGTGATCCGGTATGTGGTCTTGTTCAGATACCTTGTATCGAACGTAATTCTTTTGGTGCCTTACGTGCATTGGATGCTAACCTGGCATCTATGCTTTCGGATGGGAAGCATATTATTAGTTTTGATAAGGTTGTTGAAACCATGCGTCTGACGGGAAAAGATATTCCCAGCCTATATAAAGAAACTTCGGAAGGCGGATTGGCTAAAATAGGTAGGCCCGGAGCTGATATGTGCTGATTCAGGGGTAAGAGGTAAGAGGCAAGAGGTAAGAGGTAAGAGGTAAGAGGTAAGGAGTAAGGAGTGAGGAATGAGGAATGAGAAAAGCAAGGATTGAAAAAATAAATGATTCATCCGGAACCAGCTTCACGTCCTGATCCCCAACTCTTCGAACTTTCAAACTTTCAAACTCTTCAAACTCTTCAAACACGGAACACGGAACGCTTCAAATCTCGTACACCGTCAGGTCCTCTCCCAAAACAGTATTTTCAAAAACTTCCCTGGCTTCATTCAGCAAGGCTTCCTGGTTGTTGTAGCGGGCGGAATAATGTCCTATGATAAGTTTTTTTACATGCGCTTTCCTGGCTATTTCCCCTGCCTGGCGTGCCGTAGAATGTTCTGTTTGTTTTGAACGGAGCAATTCATCATCCATAAACGTGGCTTCGTGGTACAAACAATCCACCCCTTCGATAATAGGAATAATTTTTTCTGAATAGGCTGTGTCGGAGCAATAGGCAAACCGTTTAGGTCGTTCGCTGGCTATTGTCAGCAATTCATTCGGAATTAGTTCTCCTTCTTCAGTCTCGAAATCTTCCCCTTGTTTTATTTTTGGAATTCTCCAGGTAGGAATATGATAAAAGTCAATCATATCACGTATGATATGCCTGTCACGGGGCTTTTCTTCAAATAAAAAGCCACAACAGGGTACACGGTGTTTCAGTGGTATGGAAAAAACCTGAACAGACCTGTCTTCGTAGATCAAATCGTGTTTTCTGGGGTTGATGGTGTGAAATACAACATTGAATGACAAGTCGGTGCAGAAGTAATGTAACTGAGGCTTCAATATTTTTTCCAGGTCAGCCTGGGCGTGAATATGCAATTCGGCTGTTCTGTTCAACATACCAAACGTGGAGATTAGTCCCATTAGCCCAAAACAATGATCACCATGAAGGTGCGATATGAAAATATGTCCCAGCCGGTTGGCTTTTGCACCCATTTGACACATCCTGATTTGTGTGCCTTCACCGCAATCGATCAGAAATTGTTTGTCGCGTATTTCCAGCAGTTGCGAACTAGGGAAGTTTTTGCGTGTTGGCATTGCCGATCCACAGCCTAATATAGTAAGAGAAGCTTTCTGCATGTTGAATTTCTATCTTTCGGCTTTTAATAAGCCATATACGATTAAATCAACAAAACCGCGGGTATGAAGTTCACTTTCACGCTCAATTCCTTCTTGCGTGAAGCCTAACCGTTTTGCAACTGCCTGGCTTTTTATATTCCCGGTGGCAGCTTTAAGTTGTATACGGTTTAAATTCATTTCATCAAAAATATACCTGATCACAGCATTTCCTGAATGGGTCATAATCCCTTTATGTTGAAATGACTCCGACAACCAATAACCTATTTCTGTCTTTTTATTGTCATAATCAGTATCTTTCAGGCCAATAATACCTGCAAAAATATTCTGGTAATAAATAGCGAAGGTAACATCTATTTTATCCGAATTTAAATAGCTTACTACAAAACGACGGGTATACGATTTATCCAGCGTATGTTCAATAAAAGGTAACCATTCTTCAAGGTATTTCCGTTCACTGTCAATGGTGTTGAAGATAGCTTCAACATCATCCAACCCGATTTCTTTGAGAAGAATCCTATCATTAACTTTTAGTATTCTTTTTTCGCTCATCTTGAAGTGTTCGTAATCCGTGAAATCCTTTCCGGTAGTTACCGGAATAATTCATATAATTTCGTAGAAAACGTATTTTTAAATCCTTGTTTTTTTCTTTAATTCAAAGTCACGTCCCAGGTATTTCTCTCTTACCACAGGATTGTCAGCCAGTTCCTTCGATGTCCCCTGAAAAAGTATTCGGCCTTCAAAAAGCAGGTAGGCACGGTCGGTAATGGTTAAAGTCTCATCCACATTATGATCCGTGATCAGGATGCCGATATTTTTATCTTTCAATTTCCATACAATGTCCTGGATGTCCTGCACCGCAATCGGGTCGACACCTGCAAAAGGTTCATCGAGCATGATAAACTTCGGTTCAATGGCCAGACATCTGGCTATCTCCGTGCGTCGACGTTCACCGCCCGATAAACGGTCCCCGATATTTTTACGTACCTGTTCCAGGTTAAACTCGGTTATCAGTGTTTCGAGCTTGTATTTTTGCTCCTCTTTGCTGAATTTTGTCATCTCCAGAACAGAGCGGATATTGTCTTCCACTGTCATTTTGCGGAATACAGAAGCTTCCTGGGCCAGATATCCAATCCCTTTTTGAGCACGCTTGTATACAGGAAAATTTGTAATCTCTTCGTCGTTCAGGAAAATTTTGCCTGAATTTGGTTCAACCAGTCCTGTTGTCATGTAAAAGGTGGTTGTTTTGCCGGCACCGTTCGGACCGAGCAATCCCACAATCTCACCTTGCTTTACATTAATGGAGACATCGTTTACAACCGTACGCTTTCCGTATTTCTTAAATAAATGTTCGGTGCGGAGCACCATGCTGTCATTCGCCATAATCTTCAATTAGAAGCACAAAAGTACACTATTTATAAGGATAATCAAAAACAATTGAATGCAAAGTTAAATTGTATTATCCATTCATCTGCAAATGTTCCATCATTCCTGACTCACAGTTGGCTCAATCAATTGAAATTGGTTTTTGATGATAGTTATCGGTTTAAATGAAGATTCAATTTCCTGTCATTTTACCCGAAACAGCAAGCTCTTCCAACTAAATTTGTTGTTTGGTTCCTTTTATATCCCAATCCATCTGACCTTACCATTCATTCGTTTTAAGTATAAAGTGTAATCGTAAAGAATTTGGAGAGGGCTGGTTGAGGATTGAGAGTGATATACCTCACTGAACCCTCAACCAACCCTCAACCAATCCTCAACTAATCCTCAACCAGGTATACTAACATGACTGAGTAATGAGTTTGTTGAATCGTTGACTAAATTACACTTTATCGGAATTAATAACAGGAAATGCAACAAAAAAGGAGGATTAGTTTGTCTG
>Ga0302286_10003393_pt1 | contig 10755 bp, 8 predicted proteins | sample III_Fen_E2_3_FD_198765 | JGI IMG/M metagenome (GOLD analysis project Ga0302286, IMG submission 198765) | Peat permafrost microbial communities from Stordalen Mire near Abisko, Sweden - III_Fen_E2_3 | ecosystem: Environmental > Terrestrial > Soil > Wetlands > Permafrost | place: Sweden: Abisko...
CTTACTTTTTATGTATGCAATTGCATTAACTAGCTGTGCAACTTACATTTCAACGCCACAGGCTAATTTAAAATATAGTGTTAAAGTGAACTCTTATGGTGAAGATTCTACTTTAATAAGAAAGGATTGTTATCTATTTTTATCAGACACAATGATAAACAAAGAAGATTTACAATTTAATGAATTTCACAAGCAAATTTCAAGCATAATGAGATCAAAAGGGTACAATGTAGTTGATTCAATTCAATCTGCAAATATCATTATTCTATTTAATTATGGCATAAGTAATCCAAAGACTAAAGTTTATACTACATCGGTACCAATTTGGGGGCAAACAGGGATCAGTTCAACAAATACTTCTGGTACCGTTTCTGCAAATCCTTATTCAAATAGCTTAAATTATAAACAAAGTACAGTTCAAACGCCAAATTATGGAGTTACCGGGTACAGGTCAGAGCAGCAATCAATAGAATCATATACCAGGTATTTAAACCTCGTTGCCTATGATTTTGAATATTTTAAATTGCACAAGAAAGAAAAAAGAATTTGGCAAACAGAGATAAATAGTACTGGTTACTCAAATGACCTTAGGGCTGCATTCCCCTATATGCTTATAGCCTCTAGGCGATTTATAGGACATAGCTCGAGTGTGGAAAAAGAATTTTATATAAATGCTGATAATCTTAATGTCAAAAAGCTCAAAGGAGAATAGCTTAAACTATTAAAAATAATCCATGAACTCATAGAACCGTTTCAATTAACTTTGAAACGGTTTTGTTTTATTGATTATAATTAGATATTTGTAAAGATAGAATATTGAATAGTTGTGCCATTAATGTATAATCTTTTGCATAGTACACTTTTAGTACACCTTTATAAAACACAAAGACCTCCTAATCAAATGATTAAGAGGTCTAAAGAGTACCCGAAGCGGGACTTGAACCCGCACAGCCGTGAAGCCAAAGGATTTTAAGTCCTTCGTGTCTACCATTCCACCATCCGGGCCTGATATTGATTAAATCAATGAGCGAAAAACGGGACTCGGACCCGCGACCCCGACCTTGGCAAGGTCGTGCTCTACCAACTGAGCTATTTTCGCATTTTGCAATGTGCTTTTCTCTCAAAGCGGCTGCAAAGATACGTTTTTTTTTTAATTTCCAAAATGTTTTATAAGAAAAATATCGGATTCAAATCAATTCTTCCTTGTTTATCTTACTTTATGACTCATTTGCACCTGTATTTAAAAAGCAAATATGGTTTCTTTGAAAATCTCACTTACTGTAGGATGCGGGAATACGACCTCCTCCATTTCTGATAGCGTCATTTCCTGTTCTATTGCCATGCAGGAACCGTAAATTATTTCACTGCACGGATTACCCAGCATGTGAATTCCAATTACTTCCCCGTACTTTTCACCAATCAGTACCTTGCACAGTCCGTTACCTCCTTCATTTTCGGCCACAAATCTGCCTGCATAAGCCATGGGCAGTTTAGCCACTTTAAAGGCAATTCCTTTGTTGGTCGCCGATTCCTCTGTTTCTCCTACACTCGCCACTTCAGGGTTGGTATATACTACTCCGGGAATAGCATTATAACGCATCCGGTCTTCTCTTCCGGTAAGATTGTTCACAACCACTTCACCTTCACGCATGGCTGTATGGGCCAATAAGGAGAAACCGGTGACATCCCCTGCTGCAAAGACATTGGGTATGTTGGTTCTCATTTTTTCATCCGTTTTAATACCGCCACGATCCAGTTCTACATTAAGGTTTTCAAGTCCGAACCCTTTTGTAACCGCCCTGCGCCCAACACTTACCAGTATCTTTTCACCTTCAACACTTTCCGTTTGCCCGTCCTTTTCAAAAAAGACTGAATTGCCTTCTACTTTTACCACTTTGGCCTGCAGATGGAATTCAATTCCTTTCTTTGAATATATATGACGAAGCATGGCCGACAGCTCGTAATCAATGCCTCCAAGAATCTCAGGAAGCATTTCAATAATAGTCACTTTCGTGCCCAGACTGTTATAAAAGCTGGCAAATTCCATCCCGATCACTCCACCTCCAATGATAACCAGAGAGGTTGGCAGTTCTTTTAACTGAAGTATTTCGCGGTTGGTCAGAATTGTATCATTTACGGATTCGAGTCCTGGAATAGGAGGCACAAAAGCTTCTGAACCGGTACAAATAAGGAGATTGGCAGCAGCATAGATTTCCCCGTTACAAGATACTTCAATACCAGTTGAAGAGGCAGGCTGAATCATTGCTTCACCATTGATGACAGTCACCTGATTCAGTTTCATTTTGGCAGAAACCCCTGCAACCAGTTTGCGAACCACTTTATTTTTGCGGGCTACAATTTTTCCGTAATCGAAACGGATATTATCACCGTAAATACCATATTTATCGCCATGCAAGGCGTTCTCATAGATTTTAGCACTGTAAAGCATAGTTTTGGTCGGAATGCATCCTTCGTTCAAACAAACGCCTCCTATGGTCTTTTTTTCAAATAATATTACTGAAAGTCCGTTATGACCTGCACGTTCAGCAGCCACATATCCGGCCGGGCCTCCTCCGATAATCATTAAATCGTACATACTCATTTATTTATATAACTAATAAATTGTTTTATTTCTATATTAACCTTGTTGTAAAAAGGATGGTAAAGTTAATGTAAAAACATCGATTGAAATGAATATGTTCAAATAATCTTTTATCTGTCGGAATAACAACTTATTTATTTCAGATAAAATAAAAATGCCGGATAGAAAATTTAACCGGTAATACTAAGTATTATAAACAAATAGCATCCTTATTATATAAGAATGCTAGTTGAGTTAGAATCATTTTTCTAAATGCATGACATAAAATTCCGGGAACTAACTATTTGATGTTATTCGGTTTGAATGAAAACTTCTTTTTCAAATAACGGTCCTGATGGTTTTGAACCCACGAACGAATAATAACAGATATAGAAATAACTAATGACAGGAATAATCATGGCATATGCCATACTATGGGTCGAATCGGATATCAATCCCATAAGAGGAGTCCATACAGCACCACCGATAATGGCCATAATAATCATCGAACCCCCGATTTTAGTATTTGGTCCAAGTCCTTTTACTCCCAATGCAAAGATGGTAGGGAACATAAGCGACATAAAGAAGCTCGACAATACCAGAGCCCAAACACCAAGTATCCCCGGCATCAGGATGGCAACAGAAACCATAAATATATTGAGAATACTAAACATTCCCATTAGTTTACCAGGTTCAACTTTACGCATTAGCGCCGTAGATACAAACCTGCCGATCCCAAATGCAAGCAATGCATAAACTAAATATACCCCTGCTTCTTTTTCTGGCTTCTGAATATAATCCTTCACATATTGAATCAAAAAGCTCCAGGTGCCAACCTGAGCCCCTACATAGAAGAACTGTGCTAATATTCCTTTTAAAAAATGCGGGTATTTTAGCAGCATGGAAATATGACCATGATTTCCATCCTGTTTATCTTTCACCTTCAAACTATTGTCTGTCTCGGCAGGAAACTTAATCTTCCATATTAAAAATGCCCAGAATAGAATGAGACATCCTATTATCATATAGGGTGGAATAACACGCAGGATTTCAGAATGAAGGTAACCCTGATAAGTCCCTGCAGTTTTCATAGTTTCAATAGTTGTTCCCGAATGTTGAATCCCCGAAAATATAAACTGACTGCCTACAAATGCACCTGTCATGGCACCAAGCGGATTGAAAGACTGGGCAAAATTAAGCCTTTGTGCCGAAGTATCAGGATCACCCAATACGGATATAAATGAGTTGGCACCCGTTTCCAGAAAAGCCAGACCACATGCTATTACATAAAGTGCAACAAGAAATAAACCAAATTTGCCGACCACTGCAGCCGGCCAGAAAAGGAAAGCTCCTGAAGCAAAAAGTAATAATCCAATGATAATGCCGGTTTTGTAATTGTATTTATCCATGACCAGGGCAGCAGGTAGAGCCATACAAAAATACCCAAGATAGAAAGCCGATTGAACCAACCCTGCCTGAAAGCGGTTCAGTTCGAATGATTTCATAAATTGCGGAATGAGTATATCATTCAGGTTATTAGGGATAGCCCACAGGTAAAAAAGTGCGGTAACTAAGATAAATGGAAGTAAATTTGCCTTACTGACAATTTTATGTGCAGCCATGTTGTGATTTATAAATGATTATTAGATGGTTAACTATGAGTTATCTGATTCGGATTTACTGACTGATTCGGATTTATCAAAAGGTTGATAATTCACCCCGCTTGCGTTTTAAGGGTTTTTCTTTTTGAAGATATTCCATTTAAGAAATAACTATTCAGATATTTTCTTATCCAGGGTAAGATAATAATGTACGAAATTGTGTTCAGAACGATTGTTATCCGATAGTTCTGAACACGATTCCTATTATTTTTTAAATTTAACAGCGAAAACAACAACTTTAAAGTCCGGAAAAACGGCTGGTTTAGTGATCGTCAACTCTTTTTCGCCTTGCTTCCATTGAATTTTCTCTGTACTGCCAAGTAACGAAACAGACGCTATCTTCTTATTCGAAAATTCAGACAATCTGCCAAGCGCTTTTATCTGAACATCCTCTGTAGGAGTGCTCATACAAAAAACATACAGGATTCCGTTTTTTGTAGTAAAACGGAAATCGCCAGGCTGATAGGTTCGAATGTCTTTCAGACCACCAAACTGACCTTTCTCCTGATTATTGTTTGTCGAAGGACCTTCGCCGTATATCTTCCATGGACGGGTACTGTAAATTGCTTCACCATTTACTTTAATCCAGTTGCCGATACCTTCAAGTATACTCAATACATCCGGCTCCAGATCCCCCTCAGGTGTCTGAACCACATTGAGCAGGAGGTTTCCGTTTTTACTGACTATATCCACCAGCATTTGAATTACTTCCTCAGATGTTTTATATTTCTGACCGGTACGATAAAACCAATCACCAATTGAAGTATCTGTTTGCCATGGATATTCACTGATCGAGTCCAGGACTCCCCTTTCAACATCCTGAGCAAATCGTCCTTTTGAAGGTTCTTTACACGTATATACAGCTTCAAGGATTCCCTTGTTTTTAGCCATATCTTCATTGTAATAATGGGCAATGAGACCTCTTCCTACCTCATTTCCAAATGGCAAAGCACAATCTGAATAAAGCAAATCAGGTTGATACATATCCACAAGTTCTTTGATTTCAGCAAACCACTCTTTTTGCCAAACCGGGTTTTTGGTCATCCAACCGGTATCATCTGCTGCCGCTTTTCCATGATATAACTCTTCATACCGGGGATCATTTCCATCATACGGAACACCTGCTTTATCCCCTGTTTTATCGGAGCTGTGTGCAGTCTGGTACCAGGTAAAGCTGGCAGCCAGATGTTCGGATACACCAAATCGAAGTCCTTCATTTTTAGCAGCTTTCTGCCACAGACCTACCACATCTTTTTTTGGTCCCATATTTACTGAGTTCCATTTGTGAATGTTAGAATTCCACAAAAAAAAGTCATCATGATGAGTGCCCATACTTACAAAGTATTTTGCCCCCACTTTCTTGTAAAGTTTCATTAATTCTTCCGGATTCCATCTCTCAGCTTTCCACAATGGAATGATATCTTTAAAGCCGGAAACAGAAGGGTGACCATAAGTCGTTAAATGGGATGTATAGGCATCAGTTTCCCAGGGTTGACCTTTTTGAACATACATATTCCGAGCATACCAGTCCCCCTGACGTGGTACAGCTTGCGGACCCCAATGCGCCCAAATCCCGAATTTTGCATCCCTGAACCAGGCAGGATATTTGTATTGTTGAAGAGATTCATCCGTTGGCTTAAATTTATCGTCTTTAGTTTCCTGTGCTGAAAGAGGAGTATTATGTGATAAAATCAGGAAAATTGCAAAGATTAAACAAGTTGTTTTTTTCATTTTATTATTTGTATCAGATGGTTATTTTTCCGTTTAGATCCCATAGATCTTCCCAGCCTGTTGCCTCTTTCCATAAAAAGACCTGACCTTTGATTAACCGGCATTGTTTGTCAATTTTTGACAATGAATTCATTTCTTCTTCAGTAAGCGGTCCTTCGGTAATGCCTTTCAGATTGCTGTAAAGTTTGTCTTCTTTGACTGAAAAAGGAATGGTAATCTGTCCCCGTTGAACAGCCCATTTAAGGCAAACAACTGCCGGATGTACATTTAAGCGTTCAGCAATTCTGACAATTTCAGGGTCTTCGATGTCAATAGTATCTTCAGGCGTTTTATCCCTTTCCGGACGTTTTGGGGAACCAATCGGGCTATATCCGATTACCTGTACCCCATTCCGGATCAAATAACTAAACAGTTCCGGTTGTTGGAAATTAGGATGTATTTCCATTTCATTCACCACCGGTTTGATTTTACAATCGCGTAACAGAAGTTCCATTTTAGCGATAGTCATATTCGAACTACCTATATTTTTTACCAATCCATTTTCTACTAAACTTTCCATTTGAGCCCATGTCTTCATGTAGTCATTATGGATATAGGGTACAGAATTCGGTTGACGGGCAGTCACATCACATTTTGGGGCATGGAAGTTAGGAAATGGCCAGTGAACAAGGTACAAGTCCAGATAATCAAGCTGTAAATCAGCCAAGGTTTGTTTGCAGGATTCCACCACCTGTTGATGCTTGTCGTTCCACACTTTGGAAGTGATCCAGAGTTCTTCCCGTGTAACAATTCCTTCGGCAAAAACTTCCTGTAATACAACGCCGATTTCTTTTTCATTTCCGTAAACCGATGCACAGTCAATATGACGGTATCCGATTTTAATAGCCGCTTTCACTGCATTTGCAATGGTTTGAGCGTCATAATTATCCGAACCGAAGGTTCCTAATCCGATAACAGGGATTTTAGCTCCGTTGGAGAGTGTTTTAGCAGGTACTTTTTTTGGATCTATTGTTTGCATAGTATTAAATTTAAGAACCCCTAACCCCTAAAGGGGGACTGGATTAGTAAAAAATTGTTAGTAAAAACTTCCTGATTCCTAAATGGAACCAGGTAAGTGTTGATTATATTAATATCCTTTTCATTCTTAGAAACTTGGTCTTACTCCCCTTTCGGAGTCGGCGGTTTATTTGATTTCCTCGTCAAAAACAACCGCCACTTTACCACACTTTCCTTCTGCCATTAATGAATAGGCTTCGGCGGCTTTTTCAAGTGTAAAACGATGTGTTACCAGCACTTCCGGATGTATTCCCCAACGTACAAGACGTTCAACCAGTTCTTCCATTTTCCAGATCGACGTTACCCACGATCCGTATATTGTTTTCTGGTCGTGAATAATATCCGGGCTTGGGTTGAACTCAACAGTTCCTCCTTCGCCTATCATCACCATTTTACCCCATTGACGGGTTGCACGGATACAAAGCTGACGACCGGAAGTATGACCGGAACAATCAATGGTTTTTTCAAAACCTCTGCCATTAGTGGCTGCCATTACTTCTTCCATAGTATTCGGTCCTGAGACAAATACTTCGTCGGCTAAACCAAGATCTTTGGCAATCTGGCAACGTTCAGCCACCGTATCTACACCAACCAGTTTTTGTGCACCCAATGCTTTAGCAAGCATAAGAGCTGCCAGTCCGACAGGGCCTAATCCGGTTACAAGTACTGCATCATTTCCATTGATTCCAATTTTCTCAAGTCCTTCGTATACGGTCCCAAACCCACAGGCCACCTGGGCTCCATCGGTATAGGTCAATTCATCCGGAAGGAGGACCAGATCTTTTTCTTCGGCAATCATGTATTCGCTCATGCCTCCGTCACGTTGCCAGCCGTAGGCTGCACGTGATGGACTTTTACAGGAAATCATATAACCGCGACGGCAATCGTTGCAGCAGCCGCAACCTGAAATATGGTACACGACTACACGATCACCTTGTTTAAACCGCCTCATTCCTGGTCCGCAGGCTATAATCTGACCGGCTGGTTCATGTCCGGCTATTTTATTCTGATAACCTTCCGGTCCTTTACCCAGATGTTCCCGGTAAATAGCACGGATATCACTTCCACAAATGGTGGAGGATTTTACTTTAAGAAGCACTTCACCATGGCCTGGTGTAGGAAATTCTACGTCTTTGAAAACTACAGTGCTATTTCCAGGTAAAAAAGCACCTTTTGAAGTTAATGTCATTTGTATTGGTTGATTAGTTGATTGAGTTGATTAAGGTGATGGTTGATTGAGTTGATTAAGTTGATTGGGTGATTAGTTGATTAAGGTGATTAAGGTGATTAGTTGATTGGTTGATTGAGTTGATTGGTTGTTTAGTTGAATTTGGAATTGGTTGGATAATTTTTGAATTCACAATAAACTTAATAAGTTATTCAACTTAATAACTTAATCAATCAAATAAACTAACAAAACTCAGCATGGAGTAACCCCTTTTTTAAGAAGGATATTACCATACTTTGCTGTTTCACCGGTCATAACTACTGCAAATACAGATTTTGTTCTTTCATAAAAGGCAAAACGATCAATTCTTTCAATGGAAGGAGCATTTGGATTGGAGATATGAATGGACCTCAGATATGATTCTTCCACATTGGGATCGAGTTCATCACCTTTTACCGCTGCCATCATTACAAGGGGATGTGGTGTATAGGCATCAAGTTCAAACAAAGGCAATATAGCTGCCAACAATTCAGGAATACGTAATCCATCTGCCCGTAAAACCCTTCCGTTATACGATTCTCCGGGAAAATGCGCATCAGCCAGGATGATTTCGTCACCATGACCCATACGTGCCAAAACTGCCAACAGCTCAGGACTTACTAAAGGTGAAATTCCTTTTAACATAGTATTAAAATATTATAGCACACGTGTGCATGATTAAATAAAAAATAGTTAGCATGACTCCTGATATTCTATATAAGCTTTTACTGTTTCAGTATAATTTTCATTTGATGGAATTTCTTTTTCTATCATTTTTTCCAAGAGACTGAATGAAATTTCGGCTATACTGGTTTCTGATTGATAAATGGACGTTAACTGAGGCTCCATGACCATAAAATTTATATGATTACCAAATCCGATAATGGCTAAATCCTGTGGAATTCTGATATTGTTTTTCCGGCAATACACAACGATTCCCATTGTTAAGTGAATGGAAGATGAAATAATTGCATCTGGTCTATCTGCTTCCTTTAATAAACCTGCAAGACACTTTTCTCCCAGTTCAACTGTAAATTCTTTATCAAGTGATATTTTTCGTGTATATGCCAAACCATGTTTAATCAGAGCATCGTTATACCCGTTTTGCCGATCGTTAAACACATTAATATGCAACGGGCCGGTAACATGTGCAATTCGTGTATACCCTTTGTTTATTAAATATTCTGTTGCTTCGAAGGTAATCTCGTAATTATTCACCAACACTTTCGGGGTAATTATATCATCACACACCCTGTCAAAGAAAACAAGTGGGATTCCAAATGAATTTAATAATTTGAAATGCTTACTGTTAGTTGTTTCTTTAGAAATGGAGGCAATTACTCCGGCATAGTTTTGTTTTATAATGGTATTTATAATTCCTACCTCGTGTTCATAATTTTCATTTGACTGAAAAACAGATAGTATATATCCTTTTTTATAGGCAATATTGGTCAACTTACTTACTATATCCGAAAAGAAATTATGATTTATATTGGGGACAATTAAAGCAATCGTATTTTTACTACTGCCACGTAATTGAACGGCATTCATATTCGTTTGATATTCATGCAACTTTGCATATTCGAGCACCATATCACGTGTTTTTTCATTCACTCTCGGGTCATTTCTCAATGCCCGCGAAACAGTTGAATGATGCACATTTAATTCTTTGGCAATATCTTTTATGGTTATTCTTTTTATCATAATTAAAATACAAACGTGTGCAAAGATAAAAAGGATTTTTTATTTTACGTGCATTATTAAATTAATTAATATGTTTTAGCAAATTAACCGTGAATTCTATTCTTTTAACGCGGGTTACTTTGGGGAGTATACAAGCTTTTTACGAATCCCGGATATTGAAGAGGAAAGTGATTGATCGATATGGGGCAACGCTGCTTTAAAATCACCTTTCAGAACTGTACTGTCAGATGTTTTAAAGTTACATACTATATTGTAAGTACTGTCATTCACTTTATTGACCGTTAATGATCCTTTCGAAATTGTTTTCAGGGTAGAATTGGCTGCATTATACTCATAATAGGAAATATAGGCTCCAATCGGATAGACTGCATTATCCACCGTATCGTTCTTTCCCGGTGCAATGGTAAAAGGCAAACCTGAGTTGTTTATAGTATAAGTTCCTTCCTGAAGAAATACAACTGTCGGTGATTGAAATACATCTTCCAGAAACAAGTACTGTCCGAGTCCTGTAAGGTTTCCCAAATCATTTATTTTTAATGAATCGGTAAAAAGAGATACGGAGAGGACATTGTTTTTATTCCCGTTTTCTGGGGTATAGTAAGCTCCGAAATACTCGGCATACCCCCATGAATATTGCGGATTCTTTTCGTATACAATTTGTGGATTCAATTCACCCTTCACGCACGAAGTAAGCAATATTACACAAGAAACGAGTAGAATGTTGAGCTTATTCATCGACTGATTATATTTTACCTGAATGGATAGATAGTTTTTTTATAACGATATTTATGCAATTATGTTGTTCATCTGTCGGC
>Ga0302286_10003395_pt1 | contig 10753 bp, 9 predicted proteins | sample III_Fen_E2_3_FD_198765 | JGI IMG/M metagenome (GOLD analysis project Ga0302286, IMG submission 198765) | Peat permafrost microbial communities from Stordalen Mire near Abisko, Sweden - III_Fen_E2_3 | ecosystem: Environmental > Terrestrial > Soil > Wetlands > Permafrost | place: Sweden: Abisko...
CAGCTATTTGTTCAATAACAAAAAAATACTATCTTTGCAAACCGAAAAACAAGGTACTTTGGCCGAGTGGCTAGGCACCGGTCTGCAAAACCGCACACGGCGGTTCGAATCCGCCAAGTACCTCATAAAAACCCTCTTAATAAGCTTTTAAACAGCTTTATTTAAGAGGGTTTTTCTTTTTAGGCTTTAAATCAGGCTTAAAATCAACGGGTTCTTCTTGTATTTACAGAAATCTCTGTATAATTAATTGCCGGTTTGCTTATTTACTTATCCTAAACTTACGATGAAAGAATAATCTTGACCATCAACTACTTGTACCGGTTTTACATTCTGATAGACGTTTGCTTTAATGATAGGGGTCATTGGCAGTAGCTGATTATTTGGAGACAAAGCTGTCGAACAGTTACAATGCTAATACGGGAGTGAACCTCCAAAATTACCATGATTCAGCTCTTGCCCATTAATATGTAGTAGGTTCCTGTTCATTGACTTCGTTGTTTGTGTTTTTTTGTTTCTTCTTTTTCGGAAATTGTTAGTTTGTCAAAAGCCTTTTTAGTTAACTGTCCAGTCGGAAAGAACTGAAATAAATTTTACTTTTTCAAGTTTCCATTCAGCACATTAACCAGTTCATAAACAAGTGTTACCGGATTTTGCTTGTGAAATTTCAGATCCTCTTTTGCTAAAAATAGTTTTTCAGCTCTGTTTATTGCTTCAATTTGGTCTGCTCGTGGGTCGTCTTGCAAACGGTTATAATTTTCTGCACAGAATTTCCATCTTTTGCCAACTTTCTCGTAATTTATTCCCCATAACTTACTTAGCTGTTTATAATAGAAATTGCGATGATTTTCATTGTCTGTATATTGGTAGTGTAAATAAAACCATAACTCAAACGCATCGTTTGAATAAGCTACATTATAACCCAACTCTTTTGCTTTAGCAATGGAATTGTCAAAGTCGGGAATACAGTTTTCTACATCACGATTTATGTCCAGATCATAAACACACCAAACTTCATCACATTGTTCAACTTGTTGAATTTTTTCGGTGTTTTCGACTAATTGGAGTTTAGATTGCCCCAGTGAAAACAGCTTGACTGTCACGGTTGATACAAGAAATGACTTGAAATACAACTCTTCGGTTTGTCCTTCGCAAACTATTAATATTGTTTTGTTTGGAACTACTGTTTCAACCTTATATTCCGAAACGCTTACCTTTATCAACCAGGGTTTTTGACCTTTCAAATCCGTCCTTTTGATATATGTTTGTTTCTTAGGCATCATTCTTAGTTTTAAAAAGTTGATTAAAATCGCCTAAAAATGGGATTGCACCATATTTCCCTTTAATATAATCTTTTTCGAAAGAAGCCGAGTTTCTTATTCCTTTAAATTGAACCAATGAGTATAAATGACTTTCACCGTATTTGTCTTTTTCTACAAAATCAATTTGGTCACGTCTCAACAAATCTGCTGATAACAAATTGGTGTCATGTGTTATAAAGATTAATTGTGCAGAACTATTCCCTTTTGAATTAAATAATTCGACAATTTTTTTAGAGATTAACGGGTGTAATCTGGCATCAAATTCATCAATGACCAATGTCTCTCCATTTTCGATGGCTTTAATTAGAAATGAACTAATTTCAAACATTTTCAATGTGCCTTCCGACTGCGAGGATAAGAATTGTAGGTTCGCTTCTCCAATTTTTTCTTTTTCTGAATTGAACTTATCGTGTGTCGAAATAACCAGACCCATTTGATTTCCCTGGTCTAATTTTTTGATAAATTCAGCAGGAGCATCTTTAACCAATTCGTCATTTGTCACTTCAATGATATCCAATGAATTAATCCCGACATCTGCAATTTTCAGAAATTCAGTTATTTTATTCCTGGTTTCTTCATTTCTTAAGTTTGTACCGGAAATGTTATATAACTGTTTGTCCTGTAATCCACAAAGAACTGTTATTGAAGAAATGGCATTTGAGATTTGCTTAGACAATTTTCCGTTCATGGCAGCTACGGCTGATAAAAACAAAGAATTGCTTCTAAAGACTTCATTTTCACCTTCGCTGTCATTGTAAATTGATAAAAGTTTAAAACCTTCCTCAAAATGAAGCTTACTAATATCGTTAATAGTGTTATTCTCTCTTACAAAATAGCAGACTTCTCTTTCGTTTGGCACGCCAAACAGCCATTCGCTCTTAATTGCTTTGTCGGTAACTTCAAATCCATATCTGAATTGAATTTTATTTATTTCGAATATCAGTTGAAAAAAAGATGGTTTATTATCTGTATCAACCGATAATTTGAAATTTTCAATCAGATCAAGTACTTTTTCGTCTTTTACAGAATTCTTAATTATCTTAATGAAACCCACAAGAGCTTTTACTATATTGCTTTTACCGCTTGCATTTGCACCATAAATAGCTTTACTTTTAAGCAAAGATTGTTTCTCATTGAGCTCAATTATATTATTCCCGGTAAGCTCATTTATTTTTGAAGAAGTCATATTCAAGGATTGGATTTCTTTGAACGACCTATAATTCCCGAAACTAAATTCCTTAATCATAATCTTATCCTTTTTTAGATGTATTGACGATGCAAATATACAACTAAATATGATAAATTGTATGATTAAATACAATATCTGCAATTAAAATGCAAATATGATATTTAGACATGCTAAATTAATATCTTAAAACTATTGTTTACAATCAAACCTAATCTAACAAACCACAACTGTTTTTCCTGTTAAGAAAAACTATAAATGCCATATAATACATTTCTAATTAGTAATACGAAATAAATATTGTCCTGTTATTTTAAATTAAACTTTATCAACCCACAGCTCTATCACCCTCTCTTACTCCATCTCCTCTGATGCTGTGTAAAAACAATAATTGAAAATGATAAAACTATCAAATTTAAGCATGTAATTGAAATAAGGGATTAATGTTAAGATGTTTTCGTTAATATTTCTACTAAGGTTGATAAATTTAAATAAGATCATATTCTTTAAAAACCTTATTTTCAGGTATTAAACCTTAATAGAAAACCTGCACCCAAACAACCCAAACCTTATTCGCTTATTTAAAAAGACTGATTAACTTTCAAATCGTAAGTATTTAATTCAACTGCATTTCTTTTTACACAGCCTCTATAGGGGCATAGCTTTTTCGCTATAACTATCAGATCAGACTCAACCTGTTTTATCTGTCATGCATTATTTCAACATACACTCACGAATATAGTTGACCGGCGAGCTGCCATAACTTAAAAACTTCTCATGAAAGTCTTTAAGGCTATAATTCGTACCCATTTTCTTTTTATATTCTTCCCTAAGCGATTTAATGGCTGTTGAACCCGCATAGTATGAACAAAGTTGTACTTGAGATACAGTTGCCCTGTTATATTTTTCGGCAGCCTGAGCTTCGGTCTGGAAACACTCATGAATCAAAATATGAGTAATTTCTTCTTTTGATTTATTAAGGCATTGTAAGTCATAATCAATAAGTACGTTGGCCAGTTCACGTAGTCTCCATTTATATAGGATCATTTCTATTTCAGGCGAATGATTGTCCCACCCATTTTCAACCATCATCTCTTCACAATAAACAGCCCAACCTTCGATCATGGCTCCATTCTGAAAAACAGATCTGACCACATCAGGCGATTTCTTATTGTTATAGATTCCCTGAACACAATGCCCGGGAACTGCTTCGTGAATTGCCAGTATTTGTGAACTGTAATCATTATATTCTCTCAGTGCACTTTCTGCTTTTTTCGGTTCGTAAGCAGTCAGATCGTCGATATTAAAATAGGTTGAACCCTGTTTTAAATAAGGGGGTGTAAAATCAGCACTTGCTAAAGTAATCCCTCTTTCATATTCAGGCATCAACCTGACTTTGATGGGAGGAGTGAGAGTATCAAAATCAAATAAGTTTTTCTCTACAATAAATTTCTTCAACAGATGTACCTGATTGGTCAAATAGCTGTAATAATCCTTTGGTTGTCTGTGTTGAAGTTGTATTTTGTCAAGCACTTTCTGGATGAGCAGGATGGTATCTTTTGGCTGTGGCTGGCCTTTGTAATATTTATTCCATACGCTGCCGGCAATCCTGTACATTTTTTCAGTATACTGTTTTTTGTCGGCATTCGCTTTTTCAAATAGTTGCTCAGGAGTGAAATCAGTCACCAAATCAAAGCCGAATTTTTCTGAAAAGAGTTTTTTCCCTATTCTGAAATCACGATATTCGACACCATTCCTTGTTGCTAATGCTTTTAATGCATCTACATAGCCGTTTATTGCTTTCACAGTTTTGTCAATATTCACGTGCAACTGTTTTTTTTCTACTTCGGTTAGTTTTGATGCATTGATTGAATCGTTCAACGCCTTTCCAAAAACAGACAGTCCACCAAGATTTTGCTGAATAGCCAAAGCAATATGTTCTTTTGTAGGTTTGTGCAACATTTTGAAAGCTGCACGATAAAAATCATCCGCATGTTCAATATGTTTTGTCAGAATGATAAGTTTTTCATTCAAAGGAGCATAGGGTTGGTTAAGTATATTATCGCAATCGGAAGCAATATTATAAATGGAAGCATCCCATTCCTGTTGCTTAAAAACGGTGGTATACCAACTGTCACTTTCCAATTGATTCTTGATGATTTTAAAGCTAATTTGATTATTTACGTCAAGCTTGTTAATGCTTATTTTATTCAGAGAATCAAGCCATTGTTTTGAAAAAGAAATGTTGCCCGCAAAAGATGCGCTGTCGGGTATTACAAGATTTTCGTAATATTTACCATATCCGGTATTAATCGCTGAAGATGGATATTGCTTCCAATACGCATCTAAAAAAACTTTTTCGAAAGTTGAAAATGCTTTATCGGCATTGTTATCAACACCTTGTTTTTTTGAGCTACAACTCAACAATCCTGCAACTGTCAGCAGAATGATCGCTTTAGAAATAAGATTTTTCATAAGATTTTTATTCTAAGTGTTATAAAATTGATTCTAAATCACAACTTAATCGTATACACTATATGCATTTGGTGTTATTTTACACGGGTGTTCCAGTTACGTGAGTATTCGCTATCGCATAGTGACAAAGTACCTGCGAAACAAAGCCGGCTAAATACACATCACTCTCTAATGAACAAAATGTGTGTTGCAGTAGCCCTTCTTTCATTCGTTGTCGTGTCTGTCTATTGCGAATTGTTTTTTTTGTCTGTCGCAACTGTCCATTAATTGCTTCTTGTTTCGTAGTGAAGCGCAATTACTCCGCAAGAAAATATTTTCGTTTCTATAAGATTCAGTTTAGTCATTTCGGTCACACCTTTAAATAACGGAATGCCTTGTCCAAGTAAAACCGGATTGACAAATAACCAAAACTCGTCAATCAGACCTTGACTTAATAATGAATGAGAAGCAGTCGGACTTCCGAAAATCAGAATATTTTTCCCGTCTTGTTTTTTTATTTTATTTATGTTATCTGCAAGTTGGTCGCCAATAACTCTGGTGTTGTCAAGACCTTTTTCGCTGATTGTCTTTGATAATACAACTTTAGAAACCTTGTTGTACCAGGCTGAATGTACTTTGTCGTGCTTTGATGCGTCTGGTTGTTCGCCCGCAGTTGGCCAGTAACTCTGCATCATTTCATAAGTTACCCGTCCATAAAGCGCTGTGTCGGCTTTGTCTGTCATCGTGGCAACAAAGTCAAACATTGTATCGTCTATATTTATCCAGTCCATTTCTCCATTAAGTCCTGCCACAAAACCGTCAAGTGAAGTGTGCATAAAGAATATCAATTTTTTCATTTTGTTTTTTGTTTAAATATTTATACTGTTTGCCAATAGTCATAGACATGTATTACCAAACGCTCATTGGTAGTGTAGAAATTGTTTTCATTTCTTTCTTTTCCTTTGTAATATTCAAACTTTCAACCACCCAAAGTTGTATTATACTTTCAAAAAGAAGCACATCTGGTGTTCCTTTTCCATTGATATGTTACAAAACGTGCAATTTTCTTGTTTGTTCTGTCTTTTGGGAAATGTTTTGTTTTGAAACTACTCCTTAATAAGCTTTATATAGTTTATCCCCTTATTATTGAGTGTAATTACTCCAAAAAAGACTCCCTTATTTAAATCCTCCAAAGAGAACGTTTTTGTCAACTGTCCTTTTTCCACAATTTCGATTTTTTTCAGTAATAATCCTGTTGCGGAATATATGTTTAATGAAACTCTGTTAGTTGAATTCGGAACTTCGAATGACAAAGTGATATTATTTATAAAAGGATTGGGATAGCATTTCAACTGGTTAGTGCCAACCAAGTCATTTAGTCCATTGGGTATTTTATGACCTGAACTAGTAATATAGAACGCACCATTTCTTCCAGATGCAAAAAAAGCATACTTAATACTGTCGTTGTAAAATTTTCCCTTTCCATTAATGTTGTCCTTGGTTATATTATCGGTAAAATTAAAATGCAAACTATCTATTTGAACAAATGCATTGACATGATAACCTCCAATATTCGAAATGCTGACAGAATCAACATTAATTTGATCAATTGAAATTGAATAATAATCTGAAATATTATGTTTCCAAGTGACTGGATCTTTATAAAGATATTCAAATAAACTTACAGCATCATCCTGTACATTATATATTCCAAAATAACTATTGCTTATCTGACATAAGGCAGGCAGTGATATTGAAAATAATAAAATTACTGATATCAATAATTGTTTCATAATAATTTATTTTTAGTTTCCACAATTTATTATATTTAAATCAAGTTGACAACCAACTTGTGTTTCAAAACCAGAGTTAAGAAGAATTTCCTGACCTGCTTCAAAAGTAATTTTATCTGTTGATTTTACAATTACTGATCCTGAAGTTTGAACTTTATTAACAGCATTAGTAACTTCTGGTAATTGACTCGTATTAGTTATTGTAACATCTGTATTGGTACACAATCTAACGTCAAAAGAGACACTATTTCCAGTTACAGTTATATTTTTGATGGCAAAATTCTCAATACTACCATTGGATAAAAAACTGTTTGGATTACTCGTACTATTAAATATTGAACGACCATTTGTGGAATTGAAATTTGCATTATAAGAGTTACCATCATTATTGGCAGCAGTTCCGTTAGGTCTATAAAGATAAACTTCATCAGGTGGACCTTGTGAGTTTCCATTTGAAATTAGATTATTAATCCTATATATCAATAATCCAGTGCCTGGTAGATTTGATTCAAAAGTTCCAGTTTTTTGTCTGAATTCCAACACAAAAAACTCATTCTGGTTTGATGATGAGATTTTATAACAATTATTTGTTGATGAAGTAATAGATTGTAGTGTATAATGTCCCGAATTTGTGATAATTGGTATATCGCTGACAAAGCCCAAGTATTTATTTTTAGTGTAAATGCATGTTGAAACAGGAGTTACACCTCCTAAACACATAATATCCCATGTCCCAATTGGGAGCATTCCAAAAGTATTTACATAATGATACATATCAGGTGCACCTAAAGTATGACACATTTCATGACATAATACTTCTACATCTAAATTTGATTCAAATTGAAAATTGTAATTCCGAACAAACTTTGAATTGATACTATAATTAGTATAGGGAGCCAACATTCCTGCATGTGGCCACAATATTTTATTCCAAACGTCTTCTGAACCCTTAATAATAAAACAAATATTATCAACGTATCCATCCATATTTTCATCAAGGTTTAAAAAAGCAGGTATTTGACTTTTAATATAATCCAAAGCATTCATTACTAATGCATTTTCTCGATACTCTCTATCTGTATAACAGGGGTATATCTCACAATATCCAGAATCATTAGTAACACTATATGGACGATAATAATTACGTATGTGGGCATCTTTATACGAAATAATTGCTGTCCCATTGTTATTTGGGTAGAATGTACTTTGAATATTTGTTTGGCCATAAGATATTTCGTTGAAATAGTTATACATAGATACCTGTCCTGTTTCAGCATCATTAAAATAGGAAGAGTATTTACTTTGCTCAGACGGAAACTCATTTTGGTCATCTGCGAAACGAATATATACCACAATGTTGTTAATTGCCCGCGTGACTGATAAACTTGTTGCTTTTAAAGCAATAGTACTGTTAAGCCAGCGTTGGCGAAGAGGTAATCTAGATAATAATGTATTTGTAATATTTGCAATTTGTTGATTAGATAAGTTAACACCTGAAGATAACCCACAAGTTGCTGGATCAGCAACTCCAACAATATAATTGGATGCTACCAATTTATTGTTTTGTATGATTGCATAACAGTAATAACCCGTTATCGAATCTTGAATTATAGTATAATTATTAGCATCATATAACCAACTATAAAACTCATCGCCTGTAGCAAAACAATTAATTGTGACTCCATTGGGTTGTTTTAGTGTTTGAGGTACTTTTTCGAGATAAGCCCCAAATAATTTACTTGTTATAACCAACAAGCAAAATAGCAGAATGATATTTTTATTTCTTTTCATTGTCTCTTTGAGTTTAAATTTATTACTTTGCAATGAATTTTATTTAGTAAGTATCATTCTCTTAGTATCAATCACCTTACCATCGGCTATCAGAGCGTAAAGATACATACCGGCGGTTAATTCAGATCCGTTAATAGTGACATTTCCCTTACCTCGTTGAACTAATGGGTAGCTTTTCAATTGCATACCATTCATGTCATACAAATACAAAGTAGCTGTGATAATGGAAGAAGGTAATGAAAAACCAATTTGGGTATCGGAATTGAATGGGTTGGGAATGTTTTGGTATAGAATAGGATAAGTCAGGATTTCAGTTTCGGTAGGGACAGGAGTTTTACTTCCACTTACTTTTGCTGGTGCAGAAGAATTATCACTTTTAGTTTTTAAAGTTTCAACTTCATCCTTTAATTCTTTGATTGATTGAATTAATAATGGAATAAGTCCTGTATATTCTACTGCCAAATATCCATTTGCATCTTCATACACCAAATCAGGATAAATTTTTTGTAAGTCTTGTGCAATAAGCCCAAAATGTTTTTTAGTAAATAGTTGTGATTTTTCATCATAAATAGGAGTTTCAACTTCTACACTATCCTTGTGTGTTTTTATATAAATCTGATTCAGATTATATTCAACAGGGTTAAGAGATAATATGTTATCCATTGTTTTCTTCGAATCAATATCTACAATATTCTTTTTATATCGTTTATCAGAATTTCCAACGGTAATTCCATTAATCAAACCTGTTACTTTTACATCACCATAAAAATAGCCAGCAAACTGTCCGGAAATATTAATATCTGTATAATCTGACACACTATTTGATACCATTCCTACAACAGCAGCTCCATTATAAACTCCTGCAAGTTGTCCAAAAAGACCATAATTAGCATAATAACCACCACCTGCTAATCCGAATACACCATAAGTTCTGGCATAAGGCGATGAAGATGTTGTGTAACTTACAGATTTCAGACCATAGTTCCAATAAGGACTATTCCCATTTACTGCTGTTGATACATTAATTCCAAAATTAATAGATCCTGATGATCCTGATCGTTGAACTTTTAAGGCCGTATTATTATTGACCTGATAAATAGAAACCTTTGTGTCAGATGCTCCTACATCTCCGATAGATAAAGTAGAAAGAGGGGTTGTTGTTCCCAGTTGTATTCCAACATTTCCAACATTGGTTACTTTGAGTTGTGCATGTAGCAATAATGAAATAAGTAGTAATACAGCAGTAAGATAAATTTGTGTTGTTTTCATAAATTCTTAAATTGCAAATACTTTGATTTTCAAGTTTTTTTTAGACCGAAGTATTCAGGTTTATAAACTCGTTTAAATTTAGCTTTGTTTTTTATTCTCAACTGTTTAGTATTTATGTCTTTGTTTTTGTCAAAGTCATTTTCAAAAATTGTCAAACTTTGTTATTTAGGCATTTGTCACTGCCGTAAACCTCCTTTCTTTTTTTGTATGTTTGGTAACACCAAATATATACGCAATTGCACATATATTCAATTTGTAGTTTCTGATTTGGAGCTTATCTTCCTGGATATGGGAATAAAAGAAATACTTAATTTTTTCAATCATCAAAAATAGACATTTATTTTTTAATTTTACATATTTTTGTTAAGCTATTTTTCACCAACATTCAATAAAAATAAAAGAGCTAATCTCTTAACTCCTTTTTCCGGGTGGTTCAATTTCACCACCGTAAACATTATGCTTTAAAAGCCTCCACAGTATTCAACCAAATAACCCCGAATCCAGGCATATTTTGGTAAAATTGTACCTTCTTTCATGATTCACTTGCCTGTTTAAATTAGGAGTGAGGAATGAGTTTTTGGAATTGAGTTTTGAAATAAATAAACTGATGGTCAATGGCTTTGCCCCTCTCCCGATAGCTATCGGGATTTGGAGAGGGGGCAGGGGGAGAGGTCGGTATTTCAATGAAGTAATAAGTAAGTAGAAAAAGTGTAAACAAATTTCAGGACGAAACAAATACCATTTCCAACACTTTCTTTTCGGTTTAAAATCTTTTACCGAACACCCTAAAGCAATTAAAACGCCCGAATTTAAAAAAATGAATTAGTAAGCAGTTGCACTTTTAAAACCAAAAAAGGGAACCACATTTCGTGTATCCCTTTTCGTTTAAACGTCCGATTAATCTGGCAGGTTTAAAAAGTTGAGTAAATTAGTTACTTTTC
>Ga0302286_10003400_pt1 | contig 10747 bp, 8 predicted proteins | sample III_Fen_E2_3_FD_198765 | JGI IMG/M metagenome (GOLD analysis project Ga0302286, IMG submission 198765) | Peat permafrost microbial communities from Stordalen Mire near Abisko, Sweden - III_Fen_E2_3 | ecosystem: Environmental > Terrestrial > Soil > Wetlands > Permafrost | place: Sweden: Abisko...
AAACGCAATAGATTCAACCCTTTCAGGATTGCTTCGCTTGTTAGCCATTTTCCGTAGGTTTCACCCACGGTTATTCAAATTCAGTCCCTTCAGGACTGTAAGACAAATACAAAATATCGGAGTCATTCTCTTTTTGTTTCTGGCAGGAACGGTTCATGCACAGGATTCCCTATCCGTTTACTTGGGAATTTCCGCAAAAAACAATCCTACCGTACTACAGAAATTTGCTGAATACAATGCAGCTCTTCAAAAAGTACCACAGGTTGGTGGTTTGCCCGATCCTGATGTAAGTCTCGGGGTGCTGCTATCCCCGATGGAACTGATCGGTGGAAAACAGGTGGCCGATATCCGCCTGATGCAGATGTTTCCGTGGTTTGGGGTTCTGAAAAATGCCAAAGATGAGATGAGCCTGATGGCAAAAGCAAAATACGAATCATTTCGCGATGCTAAATTGCAGGTTTTCTTCGATGTGCAAAGTAAATGGTACGAATTGCAGAAGGTGAAGCAGAACATCCGCATCTCTGAGAAGAACATCGAACTACTCCACACGATCGAACGATTGGCGATTGTCAGGTTTAAAACTGTTTCAATAGGAATTAGCACCACCTTATCCAGCCGGCCAATTGCACCATCTTCCACACAAGGCAACTCTTCAGGATCATCGGGTATGAATACGATGGGTGGAAATTCAGGGGGTTCTGTTTCGGGTCAGGCAGCACCAATGCCGGGAAGTCAGATGGCTTCTTCATCTGGCAGTTCAGGATTAACAGATGTTTACCGCATTCAGATCGAAATTGGCGATCTTCAGAATAACATCGACTTATTAAAAAGTCAGTTGAACACCATGACGGCTCAATTCAATAGTTATCTGAACCGGCCACCCGCAACGACTGTTTCTGTTCCCGATACCTTGTTGGCCGAAAATTATCAGCCTCCCCTTTTGTCAGATAGTTTCTTCGTCAAAAATCCAATGCTTGGGATGCTGAAGTTCGAGCAGCAATCGCTCGAAGCGCGCAAACAAATGGTTACGAGGATGAGTTACCCAATGGTTGGCGTAGGACTGAACTATTCTCTGATCAGTAAAAGCGAAATGTCGACCTCCTCAATGAATGGGAAGGACATGATCATGCCAATGGTGACGGTCACTTTGCCCATTTACCGGAAGAAATACAAGGCCATGCAAACCGAAGCCGACTTTTTGAAAGCTGCAAACGCACAAAATTATCAGGCCACTGTCAATTCGTTGCAAACCGAATATTACCAGGCCATACAATTATATAATGATGCACAGCGAAGGACAAAGCTCTATGCCGATCAGTCGCAATTAGCTTCAAAATCGCTCGAAATTCTGATCCGCTCTTTTACATCGGGTGGCGCTGCCCTTACCGATATTTTGAGGGTCAGGCAGCAAACACTCGATTACGAATACAAACAGATAGAAGCCATCGCCGAATACAACACTTCAATTGCGTGGTTGAAAAGACTGAATTGTAGGGAAGAAAATGAAATAAATGGATATAAATAGAAATAAAATTGAAATGAATGGATATAAATGGAAATACTTTGAAATGAACGGATATAAATAGAAATAAAGTTGAAATAGTGGTATGGTGAAAAGCTCATTTCCACTTATTTCCATCATATTTCAAAATATTTCAACTGTATTTCAAAATATTTCTATCGCATTTCAAAATATCTCAATTCATTACCATAAAAAATAAACATCATGAAGAAACAAATCATATTTCTCAGCATCACCCTGGTAACCGGAATTTTTCTGGGTTGGATCTTCTTTCATTCATCTTCGGTAAAGGAGGTGAAGCACGACCATTCGACCGAAACAACCAAAGCTGCCATCTGGACGTGTTCCATGCATCCGCAAATCCGAATGTCGGAACCGGGTAAATGCCCGATCTGCGGGATGGATTTAATTCTGTTGGGTCAAAGTGGGACAACAGTTGATCAGGATGCCATTCAAATGACAAAAGAAGCGGTTCAATTGGCCAATGTGCTTACTTCGGTTGTATCAAAACAAAACCCGGTGAAGGAGTTGCGACTTTATGGCAAAGTGCAGGCCGATGAACGGTTGTTGCAAAGTCAGGTGTCGTATCTGCCTGGACGGATCGAAAAACTAAACGTTAATTTTACCGGTGAAGTTGTCAGGAAAGGACAATTGCTGGCAGTTATTTATTCACCCGATCTGGTGACTGCACAACAGGAACTGCTCGAAACCGCTGCAACAAAAGCGTCACAGCCGGCATTGTACGAGGCCTCAAAAGAGAAACTTCATCAATGGAAACTGACCGACAACCAGATTTCGGCGATTGAAAGTTCGGGTAAGGTGAAAACCAATTTTGAGATTTTTGCGAATACAACGGGGATCGTCTCTGCAAGGCGTGTTAACAATGGCGATTTCGTCTCTCCGGGTTCGGTGTTGTTCGATATTGCCGACCTCTCGCAGGTCTGGATCCAATTCGATGCCTACGAGAGCGATCTTCCCTACCTTTCGAAAGGTCAGAAGGTGGCATTTACGATTCAGGCAATGCCCGGAACAGATTTCTCAGGAAACATCACTTTTATCGATCCGGTGCTTGACCCCGTCACACGAGTGGCGAAGGTTCGGATTGAAGTGGGTAATCAGGGGGGCAAATTAAAACCTGAAATGTTTGCAACGGGCATTGTGAAGGCCAATCTCGAAGCCTATCACGACAAAATGATCATTCCGCGTACGGCAGTCTTATGGACGGGCAAACGTTCGGTCGTCTATGTGAAGCAACCCGGAACCGATGAGCCGCTTTTTAAAATGACGGAAATAGAACTCGGACCGATGTTAGGCAATAGTTATGTGGTGATGAGTGGATTGAAAGAGGGTGAGGAAATCGTTACCCAAGGCGCTTTTAGTGTCGATGCTTCGGCGCAGCTCGAAGGAAAACCGAGTATGATGAATTCTTCGGAAGGCAAAAAAGCTTCATCAATGCCTGGGATGGATATGCCCGAAGATCCGAAATAAACTTCGAATTCCGGCAGTCCGAAACAAGTATGGAGGATCGCTTGTATGGCCAAATCTTTTAATACAAATTACATTAAGTGCACTCTCAGACCCTCAAGGTTTTGGAAACCTTGAGGGTCGATCGTTGGTGAAGAGAAGCATTATATTAGGACTTTAAATCGTGAAGTGATCTTTTCCGGGTCGCGCGATTTGCAATCGCGCAAAAATTGGGGTTATTAATAATTGAATGATTTAACGTTTGCTGCTAAATTACGTTGGGGATTTCGAAGCAGCTTCATTGTCCTACGGTAAAACTTATACTAAAGTACAAAACACTTGCTTGTTTGCGCATCAGCTCCAATGGTTTTAAGCAGCTGTTGTGTGCCTGCGTTTTTTCATTTCAATTCATTAAAACCACTTTCCAGAAATAATTTCCGGATGTACTGTCTTTATCAAGAAAACTAAATTTATTAAAATAGAACTTCCTAACCGCTAACTTTAAACTCTGGGGATCATGGAAACTGCCACTCATGCTATATCTAATAGAGGTCAATTGCCAGAAAATACTGTCTCTGCGATTTGCACCAAAATAATCAGGGTCTAAATCATTTCCCAAGTTATTAGGCTCATACTTATTCATATAAGAAACGAAAATCTTATCCCCTTTTTGTGAATATATTATTGTATCAATTATTCCATACAATATATCTGGCCCTCCATATTTTCTGTTACTCAATGCAATCATTGAATCAATTGCAATCTTTATATTAGTACTGTCAAATAAATACTGTTCCCTATCAACAGGCAGTACGTATTTTATTGAAAGGTCTGGCATCCTATTGGAATGTTTACTTTGTATTTCCGATTGAATTGCTATAATTGTCAAAGGTAGACTAATCAATAAAAAAAAGAATGTATCTAAATGCTCTTTAATTTTCTTAACATTATATATAAAGATTGTCAAAGCCGAAATAAAAATAACAATTGAGGAATAGACTACGGCATCAAAAAAATCATACATTCCGCTACCACCACTTCCTGAAAATAATCTAATAAAAGAGTAAATAACTCCACAGATTAAAATTGCGATTAGAATCTTAGTCGATTTTTTCATTCGTCATTAATAATGGTTAAAACTATCTTCAGCATGCCACATGACTTGAATTTATGAACGAATTTTCCACACAATATCTCCCAAAATAAGCTGGCGGTATATGGTAGTTTCCGTTTGTTGTTTTTTTTGCAAGGTAAGTATTTATGTTTTACAAATTTCCGGATCGAATTGAATTTTTTTATCGTTTTTTCACACCATCAACACAAAACGATTGGGAAAACCGGGGGGTGAGTCGTTTGTGTGCAGATTACATCATGTGCTCTCAGACCCACAAGGTTTTGGAAACCTTGTGGGTCGATCTATGATGAAGAGAAGTATTATATTGGGACTTTAAATGGTGCGGCGACTTTCCCGGGTTATTAATAATTGAATGATTTTAACGTTTTCGGGCTGTGGTTTTTAATATATTCCTCTTGCTTTTAATATTGTCTGTTGTTTAAGCTTAAATAAGTCGTCCACATAATTGCCATAAATTGCTATTGCCTTACCATTCCTTATGTCATAATATGGTTTAGGAAACCAAGTCTGTATTTCGTCTGATGATAATTTGTCAACGGGAAAAGAAACTTCTTCTTTGAATGAAATTTTCTCAGGTTTAACAGTAATCTTGTCCTTGAATGGATGGTTATAGTCTCCGCTTGAATAAGGGCTTGCCCATTTATTGTCAGTCGTTAAATACAAGTCAAAATATTGATATTTCTCATGATATAGTTTGCCTTTGTAGTACGAAACAAAAAGTAGAACCGTCTTGTATTTAGAAAATGCTGGTTCACCATAATGGTCAAAAACAAAAAACTCTATGGTGTCTTGACTGTATGAACCGTTGATTAACTGTAAGACTTTATACTTTGCAACATACCTGCTGTCCATACTCAAAGAAACGTGTTCAACGAAACTTGTGTCTTTGCCTTCGATTATTGTGTCCACCGGAGATTCTTTCTTTTCCTCTGGTGAATATTTAACTTCGATTTTTTCGCCAATAAAAACTAATAAACTGTCTTTTCGGGTCTGTCCAAATACCCAAGTCAGTGAAATTATTAATGTCAACATTGTTATTGTTGTCGTCTTCATAAAATCATAGCAAACTAGTAAATACCAACGAATTTCCCGTACAATATATTCCAAAATTTAGTGGCGATATACGGTAATTGCCGTTTGTTATTTTTTTGCAAGGTAAGAATTTAAGTTTTGCAAATTTCCAAATCGAATTGAATTTTTTTATCGTTTTTTCACACCATCAACACAAAACGATTGGGAAAACCGGGAGATGAGCTGTTGGCGTGCGGATTTGCCTTTATTTACTGCCAGACCTGTCAGGTTTTCAAAACCTGACAGGTCTTAAACGGCATTAGAAACTTGACAGGTCTGATAATCAATAAGCTTCCATAAACTGCCCGGCAGATGGCCTCCGGCGCATGACAGATTGTATTTCTCATCAGTCTGATCGCATCCGGCATTTGACAGATCGCATCCGGCACTTGACAGATGGCTTCCGGTACCTGACAGATGGTTTCCGGTACCTGACAGATGGCTTCCGGTACCTGAAAGATGGCTTCCGGAAATGGTAAGGGCGAAATATTTTTCGCCCCGACGCTCCAACACCTCCTCCTCAACGCTCAACGCCCAACGGGTCGCCTGAAAACCCCGGATTATTTTTTATTGATATAATTTACAATTTGGGTGGCCAGCTCAATCTGGGCTTTTTCGTTTAAATGAACACCATCGGTGGTTTTATCTGAAAACCCATTCTTTAAGGTAGAATAAGTATCAATAAAACCAACCTTGTTGCTGGTTGCTACCTTTTTAAATTGTTTGTTGTTCTTTTGAATACGTAAATCGCCGCCGCCATATTTTCCGACATTTACTTTTGATTCATCCATCGGCGAAGGGGTGATGATGCAAATTTTGGGATTTTGCTTTTGATGGTCGTGAATAAACTTTTTTATCTGCTGAATAAGCAGCGACATATTACGAGGAACTTCATTTTGCTGGCTGATAAATACCCGTTTCGTATCGTTTGTCCCCAGGTTAATCAGCATATAATCGAAACCATTCTGCGGCCCGAACTTATTAAATGCCTCTTCCAGGTAACGGTTAATGTTTTTCAGCGTATTTAATTCGACCTTTCCCCCGTTGTCGAATCCGATTGTATTTCCGGAGATTGAACGATTCACGATGGTGGCGTTCGGAAGCATTTGTTTCAGCTGCTGTGGCCAGCTATATTCAAAAGTTCCGTTCGAATCGCCAATGATCAGCAGATTGAGTTTTTGTAAACTCCGTTTTTCGTTCTGTGCGTTGGCGAAAAGGACTAAGACACCACAGAAAAGGATTAATAGGATCGATCGTTTCATTTTATAAACTTTTAAAAGATTAGGATCAAATAGTTCGCACAATCATGCCAGCCGCTTATAAGCACTATTTAAAATTACGTACATGATTCTTTATTAAAATGCGTATTAATGACTCTTGTCGTAAACGCCGATCTTTTTAATAACCTGTTCTTCGGCCTGATCGTACATTTCGCGGATAAAATCATCGTTAAAATTCATGGTTCGTTCCTCGAAGCTCATATCTTCGAGTCTGTCGAAAAGCCTTTCCTTGGCGATCTGCAGATCCTTTCCATATATGTGGAACGAATCGGCCTGCCAGTTTAAGCGGCCCAATTTCACCGTTTTTCCTGTCTTTTCAGCAACGCCGGCGGCAATCACCTCTTTATTGAATTGAGTAAATCCAAACATATTCATAAAATTGGCTCCCCAGGCATCGTTACTGCGGAAACGGATGTTGCAATTGAGCCAGTATACTCCCTCTTCATCTTCCAGAATACGATACCACAACGATTGAAGGCAGGGCGGGTCATAACAATCGTTGTCGATATTTGGCATCCAGGTAATCATCTGCGCCTGACGCGTAAATGGCTGCTTCGATAATTTATCAATGACCGACTGTACCTGATCGACTTTAAAAGGACCAACCTCTTTCGATTCACCATCGACCAATGCTTTCCACACGCCATAATTCTGCATCCGGCCATGATAGGTATATTCCCACCTGGTATCGTCATCAACATTCATATTTTTGGTCCAGTGATCCTTGTAACCTTTTAACTCGAGCACATATTCCTTTAGTTCATCAATTCCTCCTGGAAAAGCCATGTGAATCATCGGATCGGTTTCGGGTTCTTCGATGGTGATGTTCATCGTACAATCCATGCTTTCGGGATCTTCAGGCTTATCGTACTGCGTTTTAAATCGGGTCCCTTTTTCGTAAACGGCGACCAGAGCGGCTTCGTAAGCTTCGGCGAGGGTCTTTTTAGTGATAGCGATGACGGGAATATTTTTCATGCAAGTAAGATTTATTAAAAACAGTTTTTGAATGTATTAATCGAAATGGTGTAAGATGACAAAGCTAAAAAAAACCCGAATATTAATTTAAAAATCTATCCTTTTGCAATTCTTTTCTTTGTAACTTTATGGGGGTGATTATTTGATTTCTGACAACAAGGTTCCAAACTTATTTCCTAATTAGTTAGGCCATGGCACAACGAAAGAAAAAACCGAGCGAACATCAGCTTCAGGCAATCGCGACTGCGCATCATCGGAACGAATTTATGCGTAAGATAAAACATAACCTCAATAGCTGTTGTGGCGAAGATATTTATTCGCTTATTCCAAATTACATTCTCGATGATCTGTATTTGAAACGCAATCATTCGTTAAAGGTTGTCGAAGCAAAAGGTCACTCCATTCCCAAAGAAGTGTTGAACGAAATAAAGGCTTTTGTGTCGAAATGGACGAAGGACGAAACGATCGAATATTCGTTGTTTCCTCTCAAAACAACGCTTGATGAATATTTTACTGTTGGCCAAAGTATCGTGACACTTTCCAGAACGATTGACAAATTTAAATTCCCTGACATTGAAAAAGTAAAATCGGTTTTAATTAAATTTCAAAACGATGAAGAGATATTCCGCAACGCTTTTTTTCAGCTTAATAATAGCTTTATTGCAATGGCAAATTGTGTAATGAACATTCGGAATCGTTTTTACTGGATGAACATGGGAGTGGCTCTCGCCGATAACGGAGGTATGAATTATCTCGTCGAAATATATACAGGTGTACCAACATCCATCAACATTAAAATAGATGAAAAACCAAGGCCTGTCACACGTTTGGGCTGGGCATATCCGGTTACAGGTATAGTATGGGTTACCATAAAACCCTCTTTATTGAAAATTAAAAACAGACTTTTTGATAGTCCAATGGATGTTTATATCCAATCGCACGCTTTTGACCGTCTTGCAGAGCGTATTGATTGTATTTACGAAATTATGGCACAATATAGTCTCTATCTTTCATTAATGGAACCAAAAGTTTGTTACGACAACAATCACGAATTGATGATTGAATATCGAATTTTTGGAACAAAGGCAGGTTATTTCAGAATAGATGTTGTTGGCAAGATCGTTGTTATAAGGACATTTTTATTTCTGACCAATAATGGAACACCCGAAAGTAATTTGCTTGAAAAAAATACAGGACTTAAAATGTTGGATAAGAAATATCTTGCCATCGATAAACTGAGCACCTTTATGTCGTCAGATATTGGTCGAAATGAACAGATAAAAAAAATATTTTCGGATGCGGGATGTGAAAGTTTACTTGAATTGTATGAAAATGTTGGCCCTATTTGTACAAAGCATTCTGATCAATCCTCCTTATCGTTGATGCTGGAATATATTGGACATGACAATACAAAAGATGGAATTAATAAATCAAATTTAAAACTTAGGTTATGAACTTTGACAATTTTAAGTATCGGAAGGAGAAAGTTACGGAACGTTATGTAGAGGAAAAATTGTATTACGAGAATTTGAGAAATACATTTTTTGAAGAACTTAAAAACTCAGACAAACACAACGATTTTTTTAAAGGATTTAATCCCGATTCGGTTAAAGATTTTATGTTTGAATATGCGAAACAAAAAGCCAACATGGCTCAGTTCTATGAAACTCTTATTAATGAAACCTATCAGAAAAAAGAAATAAGATACAGGGATAATACGGAGAAAGTATTTGAGATGATTCTGCAGAAGAAATTATGGAATATGCAATTGAAATGGAGAGCAGGGCAAATAAATATAAAAGAAATTAGGACATCGTGGGATTTTGGATTTTGGGAAAGTCATGTCAGTTCATGTCCATTTCTACCAATGGTAACTGAATCGGAGGTTGAAGTAATGAAACAGTTTTTATTGGATAGTAATTTCGACGATCAATCGGCAGGTATGTTTTTTGACTGGCAGGATTATGATGAGATCATGAGAATAGATGAAGATGGAGATCGATCTTCAATGCCCGATTGGTACGAGTTTTATGATGGCCGTTTGGGTACGGGTATTCTATTATCGCTTCCGGATATCCGCGGAAAGAAAGAAGAATACTACCTTGATTTGGCAAGAAGTTATTATGCAAAAACCCGGAATACGACTCAACCAGCAACACCGCCATTACAACCGGAATATACTCAGTTTTATTCATATTTGCATTCAGGATTTGAGGAGATGTATAAATATGCTTTAAAATATGAAGATGATCCACATTTTGTTGAGCTATTTAGAATAAAGTATGAGATCAATAAACCGAAGGAGTATTACAGCCAATATGATGATGATAATATTGATGATGCAATCCGATTATTAAAAGAATCAGATTCACCGGTCAAAATGCCGGGAGGTTTAGATTGGCGCGAAGCAGTTGTGAAATGTTCGCAACAGTATTTGAATAGAATTGTGGCAAAAGAAATTGATTTTGTCTATGAAGAGTATAAAATGTTTTCCGAAATAGGCCTTTCAAGAAATGATGACGATGATGTAATGACGCACTTTGAGAATTACGAAATAGCAAAAATCGTCAGTCCAGGGATATTAAAAGGAAGGGAATTAGATGGAGATCCACCAGATTATAATTATTAAGGAACACTGAGTTGGCATTCATTTGTAATTCACCATTTTAAAACCTAATTTTGAGGAAACGGCAAATAAAATGCTATTAAATTATGGGTATCTCCAAATCAACGATGAGACTATTCCTGGTTATTATATTCTTCTGCAATATTTTGCCTAAGAATACTTCCGCCCAAATAAAGGAGGAAGTATATTTCGATACTATCTATGAAAATATGGCCATGTTCAATAATGGCAGCTTAGATGATTTTTGTCTTTGGGTCTATAAAAACATAAAGTATCCTGAAACAGCCATTAAAGACTCAATATCAGGAAAAGTATTTGCAAGATTTATGGTTGATTCAACGGGAATAGTTAAAAACGTTGAAATAATCAGGAGTGTCAGATGGGATTTAGATGCTGAGGTTAAAAGAGTTCTTGGATTATCGCCCAAATGGGTCCCGGCATCACAGCGCGGGAAAAATATGGGCATATCTTTTACGATTCCAATCAATTATGATATTAAGGATCCGAATTTTGAGAAGATGATTACAAAGCTTACCAAAAAAACCAATAAATCAGGCAAATGAAAATTTAAGGTTCTCATTTGCCTTTAAAAATAGATGAAAAAAGACTGAATATTCCACAATCAGACACATTTTAACCTGTAATTACCTCCCCCTTTTTCTCCCCTTGTTTTT
>Ga0302286_10003405_pt1 | contig 10736 bp, 5 predicted proteins | sample III_Fen_E2_3_FD_198765 | JGI IMG/M metagenome (GOLD analysis project Ga0302286, IMG submission 198765) | Peat permafrost microbial communities from Stordalen Mire near Abisko, Sweden - III_Fen_E2_3 | ecosystem: Environmental > Terrestrial > Soil > Wetlands > Permafrost | place: Sweden: Abisko...
GTTTGAGCCAAGCCATTTGAAACTGAAAGTGATGTTCCTACAATTCCTGCAAATGTAGCAGTCGATGAAACACCAAGCGTTCCGGAGATGGTTTGTTTTCCGGTTAAAGTTAAAGTATTAACGGAAATATTTAAATCGGCACTTCCGGTGTTTATTGAGGCTGTATTATTGCCGGTAACTACACTAAAACTTCCTGCACTTTGAACAAATCCATTCGAAGCTGTAAGGGTCGATCCAGCAGAAATAGCCCCACTGGTAGATACTGATGTAGCGTTCACCGTACCCATGGTTGCCGTGCCCGTCACACCTAGCGTTCCGGAAATGGTCTCATTACCGGTTAATGCTAGGGTCGATGCAGTTATATTAAGAGCTGCTGTACCCGTGCTAATGGTTGAAGCAGTGTTTCCCGTAGTAACATTGTGAGAGCCTGCACTTTGAACAAATCCATTGGAAGCTGTAAGGGTTGTACCCGAGGTAATACTTCCGGTTGTCGAAACAGAAGTCGCATTAACACCTGCTAAAGTCGACGTTCCGCTTACCCCCAGCGTTCCAGATGCGGTAATATTGGTTGCGTTTAAAGTTGTAAATGTTACCGAACCCGCACTAAGTGTACCGGAAAAGGTACCACTTCCTGTAACGTTTAAATTTGAAGTCGTAACGTTTAACGCATTACTTCCGCAGTTAATAGTCGAAATTGTACCTGTAGATTGAAGGTTGAACCCACTTGAACCCGTTAACAGTCCACCAGAAGTTACCGCCCCACTTGCTGATAAAGTTGTAACTGACGTTCCAGCTAAAATTGAAGAACCATTAACTGTAAATTGTCCTTGAATTCCAACCGCTGTACCAATCAAATCAACAGTTTGAGCAGTGAATAATACCGCTCCGGTGTTGTTAGAATAGGTGTGATTTCCTGCGGTTTGCGACCAATTCCCTCCTGATTGAGTAAAACCATTTGTTGTCGTAAGCCCTGCACTCGATAACGTTCCGGATACAGTTTCATTTCCGGTCAATGCTAATGTCGAAGCAGTAATATTTAATGCTGCAGTTCCTGTGCTAATAGTAGATGCAGTGTTGCCCGTAGTGACATTGTGCGCTCCAGATGATTGAGTAAAACCACTCGCTGCTGTGAGCAATCCACCGCTTGAAATTGCCCCACTTGTGGAAACAGTCGTTGCCGAAACACCCGCTAACGTTGAGGTTCCCCCTACTGAAAGAGTTGAGGAAATCGTTTGCGCACCGGTCAATGCAAGCGTATTTGCCGTAATGTTATGTGGTGAAGTACCGCTATTAAACGTTAAGGGTTGGTTTCCAGTCACATAGTTATTTGTAAATTGAAGTCCGTTTCCTGAAGTTGCAGTTAACAACCCCGTTGTGGGAATAGCAACAGCGGAAAGGGTTGATTCTCCCGTAGCAATTGTCGAAATTAAAACGTTATTCCCTGTAGTACCGATTGCCCCAAGATTCGTAGAGTTCGGAAGATTAGCAGTTTCGTCAGTTGTAGTTATAAACGTTTCATCTAATGTGATAACCCCTCCTGAGGAGGGGATTAATGCACCGTTAATTGCCATTGGGCTTGACCCATCAGTCAAAATGACGATGAGTCCCGCTGGTATTTTGTATTTAACAGCCTCGTATTCCTCTGCTGTCAGAGTTATAAAAGGGGTAAAATTATTATGTTTGCTAGGATCTAAACTATCCATTTTTCACCTCCTAAGTTGAAAGTGTAATGTAGGCGGGTGACCCAACGTTCCAGGAGGCGTCCCCAGCAACTTGAACAATAATAATTCCTGTCATTCCAGAGTTCGGGAACGTGCTAGACAAAATGTTTGACCCGGTAGCTAATGATCCGTAGGTAACGGTACGCGTGGTATTGCCAGCACTGGTCTCGAACAATAACAGAAACTGAGCAGAACCGCTGTAGCTTGCAACGTTTTGAATTTTTATATTCATCAAGTCAGCAATCGTTTGGCTACCTGTTGGGAAGAATATGTTGCCAGCTCCTCCGACCGTTAGCATTTTTTGATCCATTAACTGAACTGGAGTTGAAACGCCTGCAGGTGGGTGTGAAACAATTCCGATGACATAACCGTTAACTGCAAGTGGACTTAAGGAAGCCGGTACAGATGCAAAATCAGTTGGTGGCAAGAACTGGATGTAATAATTGCAAGGGAAAAGTCCAGTTGTCTGAGTTGCAAAAGTAGTGAAATTTGTTGGAGTCGTAAATGCTAACAATACTGGTACGGCTTTCCTTCCGCTCCAGTCCACAAGATTATAATTTTCGACAATCGTTCCAGTTGTTGGAGTTTGTACAACTCCATATAATAGTGCGTTCGTGTCAGGCATTGATAACGAAGGATCAATATTTATATCGTTCACCATAAAGTAAATATTATCGTTGTATTTCATCACTGTTAATTTGTCATTCGCTGCGACTGAACGTGTTGAAGTAAATACTGCTGTTCCGTTGTGAAGAATTTGGTACGCCGCTGCCGTTCCATTCCAATACGCGCGAATGGCATACGTCATGGTGCCCGTTTTTGCTGCTGAAAGCCCAAGTGTAACCGCATACAAGGAAGAAGTAGGAACGTTTGTTATAGTTCCTGTTGCATACCCATTCGCTGAAATTGCACTATCACCTGCTATGCTTGCAGTTGTCCCTGTCGAAGTTAAAGTATTTTTCCGATATGATTGGTTGTTGGACGCGGTGAAACCATTTGAAGTATCAGAAATTGGTGTTAACGTTGCAACCGTACCGTTCGCTTTCATATAATTATATGTGACGTTTCCACTGCTGAGCGGGGTTTGATATGTAATTACAAATCCGTAGGGTTGATCCGTTGATCCTAAATATAATGTGTCTCCGGTTGCAGGTAGTAAATTCTTATATGGGTTATAGAAAGGAACGTTTGTTGTACCCCCAATTGAAGGAGCCAGCGCTGTTGTTGTTTCCCAACCTCCAGTTACTGTAACAGGGGTTGTGATTGTTGGGGTGCCTACAAAACTTAACCTCAACCATTTTTCAGGCGGTGTTGCGTATCCAATCGTACTTGTAATCCAGTTAGATGGAGGGGTAAACGTGATAGTACTTAAACCAGTCGCAGTCATAAAGTTATTCGAAAACACAGCCGTTGTGAGGATTGCCCAGCCTGCAGAGGTATAATATTCAGCTTTAAAAATAACACTTCCAACCAATGCAGTGGTCACATTAAACGTGAATCCAGTAACACCGTCACGCACAGCATAGTACATTTGTGGAATTGGGGTGGGATCAGTCGTTCCGGAAGGAGGAGTAGCCAAGCAGGTGAACATTTGAACCGCTGTGGAAGCATTTAATTGAGCTTGGATCGGCACCCAGCTCACTGTTGGTGGAGTTGTCCACTCATCGCGCTGAATGGCATATGTAATTTCGTGGGCATACGTGTAGTAGGCGGAACCGCTCAAAACATGTGGGAAAACAGTTCCAAGGATGACGCCATCACCGGTTGTGCCATAATTCGTACCAATGGTTTGGGGTAGGACGTGGGTATAATCCATTTAAAAAACCTTATATTTATTGTTATTATTATGGAATAATTATAAGGTAATATGGGTTAAATTATAAGTTATATTTTTTTAAATACTCGAGCAATCCAACCTTTTAAAAATTTCTTTTGAGACGGATCGTTTTTGCAAATATCGTAAAAATAACTTATCATTTCAGCTCTTAAAACCCACAGAAACCCCTCGTGATTATTGATTTTTTTATACGCTGTCAGGGTTTGTTTTCCAATTTCTCCATCAATAAAAATTGAGTTGCCCGTTGCGTTTATTGCTCTTTGAAATATCACGGACAATTGGCCTTCCCCGCACAGTACCATCCAATCAAATAGGTATATTGAGAGTTCGCGATGTCCGATGGCAGGGATAAACGAGGCGTTCCAGAAATCTTTTTTGTATATATCTTTAACTTGATCAATCGTTAATTTTTTTATGTCTAGGGAAGGATAGGTTGCTTTTGAGATGCCCATGAAGGTTTCACCCCCTTTATCATCGTCATCATCAGCGTATCCCCCCTCGTTTTTTACGACAAAATTAAACGCTTCATCGAAGTTATCGGTCATTGTTTTTACGTCAGAATTTATAATCCAAAACATAATAAGAATTGCGGCTACCCCATAAAGCCAATACCAATATTTTTTAAAATAATTCATCTAACATCTCCGCTAAATTTTTCCCATTATCTTCTTCGGTGCCAGGGATATCTTTACTTTTTCTATCAAGTCTAGTCCCAGGGTTTCTAGCAACTCGTAAAGTTTCAACCACATCACCTTTATTTGGTAAGTAATCCTTGGCTTTGGGTCGTCGCGTCAGTTCGTTTACCCCCTCTTTATTATATAGTAAAGAATCGGAAATTAATTGTTTCGCTGCAGATGTACCCAGCGTTTTCAAGCTTTTTTCTGGATTGGTAAGCAATCCGCCTAGAGCGCCCAACGTTTCATTAATTTGACGCGAACCTTCTGTTCCAGAAGTATTCAGTTTTTCCCGCACTGCTCCCTTGTGAGCCTCATTTAGGTTCATTAATTCTTCCAAATTTAGTTTTGAAGTACCGTGAGAACCGTGTGATTCGGTCAACTTTTTCTGCATTGGCTCTTGCATAGCACCGTATTTATTATAGAATTTGTTAGGCGAAAAACCCTTTTCGTCAGAGTTAAATCCCATTGAATGCATATATTCTTGTAACCATTGTTTTTGTGCATCCGGACTCGCTAATTCAGTTAGAGGTTTTTCCCCTTTATCATTTAAGACGTTTTGTCCTTTTTCGTTTTTCTTAGTCCCAAAATATTCTTCAGCTACTAATCGATTTTTTTTACTGTTGTCCAAATCATATGCAGTGTCTTTAAGTTTTTGTTGATTTTCGTAGGGATAATCCGTCAAAAGATCATGCATCATCTCTTTGCTTTTTTTCCAATCAGCAGACATGTCTTTACCTAAATATTTTTGTTTTTCCTTTAGGTTTTGCTCCATATCTAATTCTAAAGCTCTAGCAAAATCTTCTTTAGATTTCTTTGTAAAGAACGGTTGGTTAGTATTGTTATCTATGGATTTATTTAACGTTTTAGCAATCTTATCTAAACGACTAATAGGTATTTGACCTTTGTTTTTTTCTAAAACATCAGCAAATTCTTTTAAAACTGGGGCATCCCCATATTCTCTGGTAAATGTTTGTAATAATTTCTTAGTATTATTCGGCGTGATCAAATCATTTTTGTTTAGTTGAGCGTGACTTTTTGGAGTATCTTGTTGTTCCTTAATCCCAAAATTTTCACTGATCGATTTGATAAATGCATTCTTCTTTTTGTCCGGTAATTCAATGTAAGTTTCTTTGAGCTTAAAGTCATTGTTAGGAAACTTTTCGTTAATTCTAGCAATTAAATCTGCATGATCAACGTTGGAAATACCTTCCGACTTATCGAGAGATTTAACCGATTCAATAACTTTATTTTTTAAGTCTTTCGGCTCTTTCCATTTCTCATTCAATCCAGAAACTGACTCGTCTAAAACTTTCGCTGCCGCGTTTTCCTCATTCAATTTTGATTTTCGTTTTTTCCCAGTAGTTTGTTCAGCCATCTGATCTAAAAATTTTTCAATACCAACCTTGCCGCTTTCACCCCCGCTTTGTTGAATGATGTTGTTCAAATAACCTTGCCAGCGTTTTGCTGAAGGGTTTTTTGAATCCATCAAAGCTGTCACAACGGGGTTAAAATCTCCTTTTTTTGCTAATTCCACAAGTTCAGGGTCAAGCTTATCTATGATTTTATTTTTTAAGGTGTTTTTAACTGTTTTTCCAGCGCTCGAAACAGCTGTGGGCACTGCAAGGGGGGCTAACGCTGTTACTGCTCTTCCACCCTTTGTTGACTGGTCAACATTTTCAGCTAATTTTTTACCTGCATAATCAGTAGCTAACGCTAACGCTGCTTTCTGTCCCCAACGTTTAGGAGATGCAGCACCAGCAATTATATTGGCTTTTTCTTCAATGTTCTTTTCAGCATCCGTTAATTCCGCTGGATGGTATTTATATCCCGTAGCCTCATCTATTTTTTTTTCAACCCATTTTTCGAACCATCGTTTAGTTCTGTCAGGATGAGATTTTCCCGGTTCGTTCATAATTTTGTCGTAAACACCGACAGGGATATCGTATAAAGCAGTAATGGTATCAAGGTATGAAGCTAATCCTTTCAAGCCTCCCCTCGCTGCAGCTCCAATCTTTTTGCCCATTATTCAACCCCTCCTAATATTTTTTTAGCGATTGCATCAATATCCTTAATATTTTTGGGCATTTTTTCGGCTACTGCTTTTCTAAATTCCTTAACTTTTAAATCAATAGTTTTTGGATCAACATTTTTATTTTTCAAAGCATTTGCTATGCTACCCGACAATCGTGTTGGGTAATGGGAAAGCTCTGCTTCTTTAATAAAGTCTTCTGAAGTTGGGCTTCCTAATAATTTTTTTATTGTAGAATTAGTTCCTTGGGTAATTTTGTAATTACCACTTAAGGTATGGTTTAATTGGGGTACAACATCAGGATTTTGCTTCATTCTTGCATAGGTCTGCAACGCATTCTTCGCCTCTTCCCCTTCACTTATTATTTTATCAATCGGTGACATTTGATCAGACATATTTTTTTGCATCGCTTTATTATTTGTAATTTCTTCGGATGCCAAATTGTGTCTTTCCATTTCATCCAACTGCCTATTTTTCTGGGATGCAGAAACATCTAACTCCCGGTTTTTAAATTCGAGGTTTTGTTTATATTCATCCACGGCAATCAAGGTGTTGACCATCTTTTGCTTCAATTCTTCGCCGTGCATCGTGTATGCTTGTTTTTGCTTTAATTGCTCGTTTCTTTGTTGATCCGCAGCCAGATAACCTTGTCCATAATTTTGCAATGCAGTCGTACCACTTAAAGGTTGAGCAAGCATTGTAGCGCCCAAAGTTCTGTCAAAATTATTGTTTAACTCTTCGTCGTCTTCTGGCGCTTGAGTTTGAGCATTATGGACTGGCGGACTCATGAAATTATTACGAGTAATATTTAAAAGGGATTCAGCGATCCCACCATTTTTTAATTTTAATCTCATTTTCTTGTCCCCAAAACGTTTTGTAAAATAGTCGAAGCAGCGTTTACCCCGGTATTTAATAAGTCCGAACCACCAGATGAAGGAGTTCCAGCACCTGAATTCATTTTAGTTTGTGCGTACATTTCTCCTGCTCTCGAACGAATAGGAGGCGCAACATAAGTAGGTGCTTGATCATACGGTAAACCGGGGTATGGAGCTTCGTTCGTCATGGCTAACAATTGAGCTGGAAGGTTCCTGCTATTAGCTGCCGCATTCGCCCGTTGTGCATTCATGACATTCATTTTCTCTTGTGTCCTTGCGGTTTCTTCCCCACCCAAACCACGAATAGTGTTAATACCTTGCAAATGGTTTTGACGTTTCTCGCGGGCATGACTCATAAGAGATTGCGCGGCGCTATTTCGAGCCACGTTAGCCATGGATGCAACCTTGGAAGCAGTTTCAGCACCAGACAAATTATTTTGTCTATTACCCGCAAGAATCCTTTCAGCACGGTTTCGTTCCGCTTCTTCTGCGTTAAACCTTTCGTTCAGAAGGCGATCTTCTAAATCCTTTTCACGGCGTAACTCTGCGTCCATGAATTTCTTTTCTGCCGCAACACGCGCACTATTGAAAAAAGAATGCCCTGGAAATTGTCTGTGAAGATTCGACGTAAATTCTTTTTTTCGTTCTTCCGCCGCTTCTTTGAACTGTTCTAAAGCGATTCGACGCAAAAAATCCATCCTCTCTTGTACCTGTGGGTTGGAGAATTCTTTAAGCGCATCGCCTGTAATGTTTTCGGTACCAGCTTTAATATAAGGATTCGTCTGTTCAGAAATCGTATCTTGTCTGACCAGATCTCTTAAGGTATTGCCTACTTCATTTTCAGTATTTTTAATTCCTGTGCTGTAGTCTTGCATTTTTTTCACGTCATCGAGATCAAATTGGTGACGTAGAAAATCCATTAGTTGTTGATCCGATTTAAGCTTCGTTGCGCTTTCATCAGCAAAAATTTGTTCCAAAGGTAATTCTGGATAAGGGATTTTCAACGATTGAAACAATGTTTGCAAAAGTTGATCACGGATAGCAGCCTGCGTATCAACATTTTCATCTAAATCTTGTGGATCATAGTGTAATTGTTGTGATGGAAAAGCGTTGATCGTCGCGTTTTCTTGAGCAAGTTTTTCTCGAGCTTCCGCGTCTCTAATTGCCTCAACTTCAGTAGGATTTGAACGTGCAATGGGCTGCGTGTAAGGGTTGGTTACCCGTTGTTGTTGGGTTGGTGGAAGTGCTCCCACCAAAGAACCGAACCTTCGCATGTTTGAAGAATTTTGAGTGGGTAACGTAGCCAAGGAGGGTGCAACCAAATTTGGATCAGCCCTCCCAGTCGCTGCTTTTGCTTCATTAAATAAGCTATCATCGTTATTAGGATCGGACAAAGGGGCATCCGACATTTCCTCAACGTCCGGAATAGGGCCTGCAGTTTGAGCTGCCCTTGGTTGACCCATACCAGTAATTTCACGCATAGCTTTTGAAGCATCTCTTCCTTCCGTGGCTGCCCTAGTTCCCGCAGCTTGGTTGGCCTCTTTTTTTGCCTCGCGTTCCAAAGCATGCGCTTCTTGCCGTGCAAGATTATCTTCTTTCGAAGTTGCAGATTGTTGACGCGATTGAGCGATTTTCTGTTGTGCTTCTTCTTTTGCAGCTGCCACCGCAGAACTGAAATCCTCAATGGGTTTGGTTGGTGCGCGCGCAGCAGAAGGTCTAAGCAAAGAATTAGTTTTTTCGATGGCTTTATTAGCTTCTTCATGCGCTAAAATAGATTTCCTAATTAATTCGTCAGTTCTTTTTTTTGCTTCTTCAGCTTCTTTTTTAGTTTTATCTTTTTCTTCAGACGCTTTATCCAATAACTTTTTAGCATTATCTGCTTCTCTTTGTGCCTGAAGCGATCTTTCATTAAGTTTTTTAACCTCTTCATCTTTTGAAGGTAAACCTAATATATTTTTTTCAGCTTCCAAATCATTGTGAGCCGCTAAGAAAGAGTGAGTTGCCTGAGATTTTAATTGTGGGGATGCATTTTCCGTGTTCGCAATTTTTATGTAAGAATCGTATGCATCGTCAAATTTTTTTTGGAGTGCGGCTAAGCGTTCTTCAGGCGTCATTTTTCAATCCAATCATTATTTTTTTTTTAAGGTATGCAAACAAATTCTTAGTAGGTTTAGGTATTGTTTTAACCTCAAGTTTCTTGTATTTTTTGATTTCTTTTACAAAACTTTTAAGAATCTCAATTCCTTTTCTGATGTCTCCGTTACCATAACCAGCAACTTTATCAGGAGTAATAGCGTATTCGCCTGCAGCTAACGCACAGTCAACATCTCTGAGGTTTTCAACCTTGAAACTAGGAATTTGTTTTATCATCTCATCCAGTCTTAGCTTTCCGTTTTCTGAGTTACCATCCCCTATGAGACTTACCGTCTGAGCATCTATAATAAAGGTGTGTTCTGGGACTTTGACATAAATATTATCTGCTTGCCCTGACTCATCCCCTTTTAAATAAAGAGATTTACGAATAGGCTTTATGTGTCGAATGACTTCCCCCCCTTCTTTATATTGGTTGGGTGATTGTGGAAAAACCTTTTCATTTTTTTCTGGCGCATGCACAAGAGAAGCGTTAATTTTTTTACTTTTCGGATGGTACCTAGCCATGAAATCAGTGTATAAACCTGTGTTGAATTCACGTTTTTCGCGCGTGGCTTCCTCCAACTTTTTATAATATTTAGCCATATTCGAACGATCAATTGAATTTGCACGATTCAGTTTTTGTTCAGGTTCTTCTGAACCAAACATACTTTTTAATAATTTCTTACCCGCTCCAACATAAGGATTTTCAGTATCTTTCTTTCCACCTAAAAGACTATTAATTACCGTCGCACCCGAATCGATTAATGAATCATAATTTGCACGGTTCGCCGTGTCTTCTTCCTCATCCTCATCATCCATGTAATAATCATTTGGATTTTCTGGCGATGCATTTCTTTCAGGTTTTTTATCATTTGAAGAAAAAACATGTTCACCTAGCGCTCCTGCCCCCGAGCCAATGGATGCACCCAACATCGTACCGATTCCTGGTACAACAGATCCAACGACAGCGCCTAAACCTCCTAGAATTCCTGACCATAAGCCAAATTCTGGAAAACCCGTATGTTCGTTGACGTTGATATATTTTTTTTCGTATCCGGGTGGGACGCTATCCCATAAAAAAGTCAAAAGTCCTTTACGCATTAGCACAATTTCGTTATCACCATTTGTTCCCTGGTGACCGATTGCTTCTGCAACTCGAGATTCCCCAAACAATTCGTTATGAAGTTTTTGTGGTTTTTGATGTAGTTCTTTTTTATCTGCCGCAGCCAAATGATCTTTTTCACCGCTATCAGACATAATATGTTCTTGTATTGTTCCGCGTACCTCTTCTTTGACTTCTGGCTGCGATTGAATCATATCCCATAGTTCGTGCAATTCCGGTATTTTCCATGGATTATTCCGAACAATACCTGAAGGTTGGATGCTGGATAACATTTCAATTTCTTTTTTATCCATATGCGCAATGAGATCATCCTCTTCGACCGGAATTTCATCCATTGAAGG
>Ga0302286_10003406_pt1 | contig 10736 bp, 10 predicted proteins | sample III_Fen_E2_3_FD_198765 | JGI IMG/M metagenome (GOLD analysis project Ga0302286, IMG submission 198765) | Peat permafrost microbial communities from Stordalen Mire near Abisko, Sweden - III_Fen_E2_3 | ecosystem: Environmental > Terrestrial > Soil > Wetlands > Permafrost | place: Sweden: Abisko...
TGGGCTTTACAAAAACAATTTCACCAGAACCTCAATCTTTGACACTTAAATAGTTGTAGCTTTGTTTCAATGAAGGCAATTTACAGATTCATATTAAAGTTTTTGGGGTGGATTCTAATGATTCCTGTGTATTTTTATAAATACGCCATCTCTCCCCTAACCTCTCCGTCATGCCGGCACGAACCTACCTGCTCGCAATATGCAATCGAAGCAATTAAGATTCACGGTCCTTTTAAGGGTCTCTGGCTGGGAACAAAACGAATCTCGAAATGCCATCCATGGGGAACGCACGGTTACGATCCGGTACCACCGAAGAAAAGTGATCAGTCTCAGTAGTCAGTTTTCAAGATAGAAAAGGTTGTTTAAATTCTTGTAAGTCGGAGTTGAAGGAATGTTTGAATCCTCAAATTTTCAAATCTTCACATTTTCAAATACTCTTTCCGCAAATCGAACTATCTTTGGGTGAAAATGTTTATAGCTCTTCAGAATCTATCAGCTAATTATGAAGAATTACCTTTATCTGTTTTTTATTATCCTCGTCGCGTGTCAGTCAAAGCCAAAGGGTACTTCCAATATGGTTTCGGTCAGCATACTTCCGCAGAAATATTTTGTTGAACAAATTGCAGGTAATCTGATGCAAGTGAATGTACTGGTTCCACCCGGAAGCAGTCCGCACAATTACGAAGTGCTTCCTTCCCAGATGAAAGACCTTTCCAAATCAAAAGTCTGGTTACAAGTTGGCTTGCTAACTCTGGAAGATGCCTTGAAAAATAAGCTCGCCGATATCAATAAAAATCTGGCAATAGTCAATTCTTCTGAAGGAATTATCCCGATTGCCGGAAGCGAACACGAAGAGCCAGGCCACGAACATTCTGCGAACGAAGCTTTTGATCCGCATATCTGGTTAGCTCCTGCTGAAGTGAAAATTATGGCAAAACATACGCTGGATGCTTTAAAAGTCGGATTCCCCAAGCATTCAATCGCTTTTGACGAAAATTATACCCGGTTTATTGCACGAATTGATTCCGTTTCGGCAGTGATTGATCAAAAGCTTTCGTCGCTGAAAAACAGAAATATCCTTATTTTTCATCCGGCTTTAGCCTATTTTGCAAGGCAATTCAACCTTTCGCAAATAGCGCTGGAATTTGACGGGAAAGAACCTTCGCCAAAGCACATGAAAGAAATCGTTGATTTGGCGCACCAACAAAATATACACGTTATCTTTATTCAGAAGGAATTTGATCCGGCATTTGCCCAACAGTTATCACGCGAAATTGATGGAAAAGTCGTGATCATCGATCCGCTCGACTATAATTGGGAAAAACAAATGCTCGATATCACGGAAAAAATAGCAGCCCAACAATGAAGAAACTGCTTGAAATAAAGAATCTCTCTACCGGATACGATAACAACATCGTACTCGAAAATATTTCCATGGAAGTTTTTTCAGGTGACTTTATTGGTGTTATCGGACCAAACGGAGGCGGAAAAACCACGCTGATCAAAACCATTCTTGGACTGATTAAACCCGTTTCCGGAGAAATGAACCTGTACATCAGCAAAACAAATATCGGCTATCTGCCGCAGGTCAACCAGATCGACAAGCGGTTCCCGATTACAGTGATTGATGTTGTTCGCTCCGGAAAGGCTAATTCGGCCTTGTTTTCGTCGTTTCGCGAAAACACAGAAGAAAAGGAAAAGGCGGAATCATTGCTGGCCGAAATGGGAATTTTGCATATCCGGAACAAGCCAATTGGCGAACTTTCTGGAGGGCAAATGCAGCGCGTATTTTTGTGCCGGGCCCTGATAAACCAGCCGGAATTGCTGGTTCTAGACGAACCGAGCACTTACGTCGACAACAATTTTGAAGGCGAACTGTACCTGAAACTAAAGGAACTGAACGAGCAAATGGCCATTATCCTGATTTCGCATGATGTGGGAACCATCTCGTTTTTTGTGAAAACCATTGCATGCGTCAACCGGAACTTACATTATCACCCAAGCAATATTATTACTGAAGAACAGCTGACATCGTACAATTGTCCTTTGCAAATTATCACCCACGGAAATATTCCGCATACCGTACTGAAATTACACGACGAAAACAATCACCATGGACACAATCATTGAGCTGTTTTCATACGACTTTTTTGTGAATGCCTTTATAGCATCACTATTGGCAGCTATTTCGTGCGGGATTGTGGGCACTTACATCGTTTCGCGACGAATAGTTTTTATCAGTGGCGGTATCACTCATGCTTCGTTTGGAGGTATCGGGATGGGTTACTATTTGGGCATTAATCCTCTTTTTGGAGCAGGTATTTTTGCCATTTTATCCGGAATGGGAATTCAACTTTTCAGCAGTAAAGGGAAAGTGCGCGAAGACTCGTCGATTGCCATTTGGTGGTCGCTCGGAATGGCTATCGGGATTATTTTTGTGTACATGACTCCGGGATATGCGCCCAATCTGATGAGTTACCTTTTTGGAAGCATCCTGACCGTTTCATCCGGCGAAATATGGCTGATGCTGGCACTGGCAATCGTTATCATTCTGTTTTTTACGTTTTTCTACAGAACCATTTTGTACATTTCGTTCGACGAAGATTTTGCACGGACGTCAAACCTGCCGGTGAATCTGTTCAATTATTTGCTGATGATCCTGATTTCGCTGACCATTGTGCTGAATATCCGGGTCGTTGGAATTATTCTGATTTTATCGCTACTCACCATTCCGCAGGCAACAGCCAACGTTCTTACCCGCGAATTTGGCAGGATGATGGCTTATTCCGTAGGTTTTGCATTTCTGGCATCGTTCATCGGATTGCTGATTTCGTATTTTGCCGATATCCCATCCGGAGCAACCATCATTTTCACCCAAGTAATTTTGTTTGGATTGGTGAAACTGGCAAAAACCATTTGGTCACAAAAAAAAGTCATTTCAATTAAACCAAAGCCATTTTTTTAAGCCTAAAAGTAATAATGTGGAATTTGTTTTCTTAAGCCGGAAATGATTTTCATTTACCTAAATTTCGATCCATTTTTGCAAAACTAATGTTAATGGAAACTCCTGCGATCAAACAATTCACAATATCTATATACACGAAAGCTTCATCGTTTTTGCTTTTCTTTCTGCTGATTACTTCCGTTTCAGCACAGGTCACAAAACTCAGTACCAACGTAACTTTCCAGTTTCTGGAAGGGCCAGTATGGAATGGGAAAGGGGCACTATATTTTTCAGACCAGGATGCAGGAAAAGTTTATAAATACATTAAAGAGACCGGGTTTTCAATGATCAGATCAGGCGAATTAACCAATGGCATGGTGTTCGATTCCAACGGATTTTTATTGGTTTGCGAAATGGGTACTTCTAATCGGATAATTCAAATGGACACGCTTGGGATATTTAAAAAAGTAATAGCAAGTATACACAACACCAAACCATTTAATCGTCCAAACGATCTTTGTAAAGACAAAAAAGGTGGAATTTATTTCTCCGACCCAACCTGGGGAGTCATGAACCAGGACAAGCAAGCCGTATATTATATCAAACCAAACGGTGAAGTCATTCGCATTTCAGGCGATTTCCAGAAACCAAACGGGCTTTGCCTTTCGCGTGATGAGAAATTACTCTATGTAGATGATTGGAGTGATAAAAATTTATATGTCTTTGATGTGCAAGAAGATGGAACTGCCATCAATAAACGTATTTTCTGTACTTTAAACACTTCAGGGTTGTCAGGCAGTAGTGGCGCCGACGGAATGAAAATAAACTAAGAAGGAACATTTTATGTTGCGACTTCACTAGGTATTCAGGTGATTAATAAAGATGGAGTATTCCAGAAAACAATTAGCGTCCCAGAAACCCCATCGAATATTGCCTTTGGTGGAAAAGAACTGAAAACCCTTTACATTACTGCGGGAAAAAATCTGTATTCAACAACAATTGATATTCCAGGAAACCCACTAACTTCAGTTAATGAACTCTCGATGGAAAGTCAGTTGATCTATCCAAATCCGACAAAAGGTAAAGTGCAATTCGGACTTCCTCAAATTGACCAAGTTAAAGTTTTTAATACTTCCGGAAAATTGATGATGGTTAAAACAAATCAGTCTTCCTTAAACTCGGTTGATATTAGCTCTTTGCCAAACGGATGCTATCTGATGAGAGTTAAAAGTGGGAAATCAGTTTATTCAGGAAAAGTTATTTTACAGAAATAATTGTTCGATGCTTCCTGATCATGATAATATAAAATGTGAGCACTGTAATAAAATCTGGGACAAAAAACAGCTGGATCGCTCCTGTAGTAATTGCTTCGGCTGTACTGGTTGCGAAGCCTATATTTGCCCGGAATGCCGATACGAAATTGTAATAACTCCTCCAAAACCCATTAAACGGACTAAACGGGAAGAATAATTGATCTACTTTTAATTGATTATTTTACTGGATCAAGAATCCGGTATGTCTGAAACCTTATATCCACTTTTCGAATAGTTAATGTCCATCTGATCGTAGCGCTTCATAAACAGTTGAATCCGTCGCGCAAAATCGTCCCAATTTCGAACTTCGTTCTGACTCCACACTGATTCGGAGAAAGCGGCAATGCGGGGAAAGATCACGTATTCTGCATGTTTTAGATCAGGCACAAACTCTGTCCATAGATTGGCTTGAGCACCTAAAATATACTTTGCTTCTTCATTGTTCATTTTTTGGGAAATGGGGTTGGAGCTATATACAGACTTCAAAGAAAGAAAACCGCCAATGCCCAATGGTTCCTTTCTCTTTGGTCCCTGATAGTAATCTAAATAAACAAATGAATTGGGTGTCATCACTACATCATATCCTTGTTTGGCAGAATCAATGCCGTCTTTTATTCCTTGCGAGCCCGGAACAACAGCTTCAGCAGGCAATCCAACTTCCTGAATTTCGTTCCACTTAATCAAAACACGTCCTTTTGAACTGATGAATTTCGCAATCCGATTGACAAAATAACTTTGCAACTCGCTCACGTTTTTGAGGTTTTCAATTTTCATACGCGCTTTGCATTTCGAACATCTTTCCCATTCGATCTTTGTTGCGTCACCTCCTCCAATATGAATATATTTCGATGGAAATAAGTCAATGACTTCGGACAAAACGTCCTGCAAAAACAGAAATGTGGAATCATTTCCGGCGCAATAAATATCAGTATCAGTCAACAATCCACCGGAAGGAACAGTAAATGAATCACCGGTACATGAAAATCGTGGATAGGCTGCCAACGCAGAAGTCACATGGGCGGGCATTTCAATTTCAGGCATTATCGTGATAAACCGTTTCTGCGCGTAAGCAATCATTTCTTTAATATCTTCCTGAGTATAAAATCCGCCATAAGTGGCCTTTTCTCCTGGCTCCTGTTTGGCACGTTCATTCCAAGGTTTGTCTTCATGATCAACCCGCCAGGCACCAACTTCAGTAAGTTTGGGATATTTTTTGATTTCAATTCGCCAACCCTGATCATCAACCAGATGCAGCTGAAGCGTATTTATTTTGTGCTGAGCCAGATAGTCGATTAGCCGAAATACATCTTCCTTCGGGAAAAAATGACGGGCAACATCGAGCATAAAACCTCGCCATTTAAATGCCGGAGCATCATTTATGCTGACAACCGGAACCAACCAGTCAATGTTTTCCCTTTTTTGTGCACTTTCAATTTCAACAGGAAGCAATTGATGTAAGGTTTGTGTTGCATAAAAGAATCCAGCCGGTTTCGCTGCCTTGATTTCAATCCGGTCATTCTGAACTTCAAGATTGTAGCCTTCGGGTGCCATTACAGGCTCTGTTTTAAAGTAAACCTGATTCGATCCTTTATTGCCTCCAACAACAACCTGAAGTTTCCAGCCTGTTGCTTTTTCAAAAAAATCAGCAAACTGACTTGCAATAACTTCCTGATCAATACTTTCAACAACTAGTTTAGTGCTTTTTCTGAATTTAAAAGACGATTCTCCCAACATCATTTTCCGGACCTCCGGGATCAATGCAATTTCTTTTTCAGTGAAAGTCCTGTTGGGATTGCAACTCCAGAAGAAAGCGCAACTCAACAAAATCACTAGTCCTGCAAATGATTGTTTCATTATCAACTTGTTTTATGAAGTACCAAGATAGAATAAATTATTTTTTGAATCATTATTTAATAGAACCGCTGTCAAAATCAGCAAATAAATTAGCGCTGTAAATTAATCATTATGAGGTCATCAGATATAAATTAGAGTTGTTTAGACAAAGGGCATCAGAAAATAATATTTAGGCTCTTTAATCTTAAATTTGTATTGAAATTAACTATTTCAATCTTAAATTTGTAAACGAACATTTTAAAGTTAGCATATGCAAACAATACTTGGAGCTGGTGGGGCGATTGGAATTGAACTGGCCAAATCGCTTAAAAACTACACCAAAGAGATTCGACTGGTAAGCCGAAACCCAAAGAAAGTGAATGAAACTGACGAATTGATGGCGGCTGATTTGTTGAATACTGAAGATGTTCGCCGAGCCGTAAAAGGTTCGAAAATAGTTTATGTTACTGTGGGTTTCCCATACAGCACAAAAGTCTGGCAGGAAGTCTGGCCGAAATTTATGTCCGATGTTATTGCCGCTTGCAAAGAGTTCAACTCAAAACTGGTATTCTTCGACAATATGTACATGTACGATCCGAAATATCTGGACCGAATGACCGAAGAAACGCCCATCAACCCGCCAAGTAAAAAAGGTAAAATCAGGGCTGAAGTTGCCCAAATGATTTTGGATGAAGTAAATGCAGGTACCCTGACTGCACTGATTGCCCGTTCGGCTGATTTTTATGGTCCGGGAATTAAGAATTCAAGTATGATGAACGAAACAATCATAAAGCCATTGAAAATTGGGAGTAAAGCAAACCTGTTAGGCTCCGTTGACTCGAAACATTCTTATACCTACACTCCTGATGCCGGAAAAGCAACCGCATTACTTGGAAATACAGCAGATGCCTACAATCAGGTTTGGCACTTGCCTACTGCGGCTGATCCTTTTACCGGAGCACAATGGACCTGGTTAATTGCCAGCGAATTGGGCGTTAAACCTGACTATCGGAAAGTAACCAGCTACATGGTTTGGATTCTGGGCTATTTTACACCAATCATGAAAGAAATTTTGGAAATGATGTATCAAAATAAAAAGGATTACATTTTCGACAGCAGTAAATTCGAGAAACGTTTCGCACTTCGGCCTACACCATACCATATTGGAATAAAAGAAACCATTAAAGCAGATTATATAGCCATTAATTCTTAATGCCGGCCGCTAAAGGATACCATCTTATGAATCTGCTCGTCCCATAGCCTGAGTCTTAACGATTTCAGAGCCAACAAAAATGTAACAGGCTTTGTCTCTTTAAAAATCTTGTTTTCGCGGTAACATTTGTTGAGGTAATAATTGGGAATGCGGGCATTCAAATGATGGATGTGGTGAAATCCAATGTTACCGGAGAACCATTGTAACAACTTCGGAAATTTGACATACGAACTACCTTCCATAGCAACGGTCCGGTAATTCCACTCTTTATTCCTGAACCAGGTAACATCTTCGTATTGATGCTGCAAATAGAACAACCATAATCCTGAAATGGCCGCGACATATAGGATGGAGAGCTGAATGATCACGAACGTACCGAAGCCGATAGTCAGGCTCATTACTATAACAAGAAGCAGAAGTGCAATATTGGTGAAATACACATTCAATCTCTCTTTTTTCGGCATATCTATTCTTGTCAGCCTGTTCTGAATCAGAAAAACATACAGCGAACCAATGCCAAACATCACTAGCGGATTGCGGTATATCCGGTATTTTATCCTTTCAAACTTGCTGGCGGCGATGTATTCCTCTTTGGTCATTGTCCATACATCACCTACACCTCGTTTGTCAAGGTTTCCCACGGACCCGTGATGCCGGTGGTGTTGGTTATGCCATTTGTCCCAAGGTGTAAATGATAAAATTCCGAAGAACATTCCAACTATCTTGTTCGTCTTTTGCGATTTAAAATACGATCCATGACCGCAATCGTGGAAAATAATAAAGAGCCGAACCAGAAATCCGGCTGCCAGAATAATGAGGAAAGCTGTCAGCCAATACGAAACAGAAAGGCTGTAAAAGATTAAAACCCACAATCCGACATATGGAATAAATGTATTCGCAATTTGCCAGATGCTCCGACCCAGACTTGGCTTCAGGTATTTTTCAATGTTTTTGTTGATGACAATCCAGGGATTTATTTCTTGATTGTCTATATCTGTTGTTCCCATTCTTTCAAGACTTAAAATTATTGTATCCAATTCCTTAAACGTTTCCCGGGAACTTTAGGTTTTTCTATTTGTGTTAAAACTAGTTAATACCGATTGAAGAAATATTCGTTGCCTTTGACTTCGGTCAACGGTTAGAATGTTGATAATGAACCGCCCCCCAAGCCGCAGAAAGGGAAGGGAAAGGCAGGCAAAAGTAATTCCATATGCGAATTAATCTGCATGGCACAAGGAATCCTTTTTTGTGTCGCGATTTCGATTATTTTTGTGTCGCGTGCAAAATTTATTACCCTATTCTCGTTTTTGCATAGGAGCGCTGGCATATACAATTCAAACCAAAAACTTAAACCATGATCAATCTGAAACTATTAGTTCTAACTTTTTCATTCGCCATTTTCACGGCAATGACGACCGACAACTGGCCAAATTTTCGTGGAGCCAATAGTAATCAACTTCCTGCAGTGCAGAAGCTCCCCTCTGAGTGGAGCAACACAAAAAACCTGAGTTGGAAATACGACCTAAAAGGCAGAGGGTGGTCGTGCCCAATTGTTTGGGGAAACAAAGTATTTTTCACCAATGCTGTTTTGGAAGACCTATCGCTTTTACCCTCAGCTTCTGGAGGTGGAAGGTCTGAGAATCCTGCTGACGCAGTTTATAATTTCGAGGTTATTTGCCTTGATTTAAATTCTGGAGCAGAAATTTGGAAAAAAGTGGCTTATCATGGTGTGCCAAAATACAAAACTCATCGCGATAATAATTATGCTCCGGAAACCATGGTAACCGACGGAAAAAATGTTTATGCCTACTTCGGAATGACCGGAGTGTATTGCTTCGACATGGATGGAAATAAGGCATGGGAAAAGGATCTCGGGACTTACCCGATGCAATCGGGCTGGGGTACATCAACATCGCCACTTCTGTACAACAATGTTTTGTACATGCAAATTGACAATGAAGAAAAGTCGTTTTTGGCTGCGCTTGATTCAAAAACAGGCAAAGAAATCTGGCGTGTGGATCGCGACGAAAAGTCGACCTGGGGAACGCCCATTATCTGGAAAAACAGTATCCGAACAGAACTGGTTACCCAGGGAAGAAAAGCGCGTTCGTATAATCCTGAAAATGGAAAATTATTATGGGAACTCGATCTGAAAAGTGGTAGAACAATTTCATCACCGACTACAAACTCCGACATGATATTTATGGGAAATGAAAAACGCCCTGACGGAGGTGGCACCTTATTTGGAATAAAAGCAGGTGCTTCCGGCGATATTTCGTTAGGTGAAGGAAAATCGTCCAATGATTTTGTAGTTTGGTCGGTTCCTGAATCGGGAATTGCCATGGCTTCTCCCCTGTATTACGAAGGACTGCTTTACATTGCCGATCGCAATATGGGGAAATTATTTTGTTACGATGCGGCAACAGGAACTGTGGTTTATCCCGGAACAAAAATTACCGGAGCCAAGGCTTTCTGGGCTTCTCCATGGGCTTATAACGGGAAAATTTATTGTCTTGAAGAAAAAGGTACCACTCATGTTATTCAGGCTGGGAAAAGTTTTAAGGAATTAGAAAAACACACACTGGAGAATGATATTTTCTGGTCTTCAACAGCAATATCAAATGGCTCCTATGTTTTCAGGGGTGAAAAAGCCATTTATTGCATACGGTAAAATCCTGTGTTCATATAAAACAAAGCCGTCTCAAGTGAAATTGGGACGGCTTTGCTTTGAGAACTCACCTTAATCAGTCTTAATTAATTGCGCGTCTGCGAATTCAGCGGACACAATTTCGAAAACCATTTGCGTGTCTACGAATTCAAGGAAGGCTATTTAGAAAACCATTTGCGTGTCTGCGAATTCAAGGAAGGCTATTTCGAAAACCATTTGCATGTCTACGAATTCATGGAAGGCAATTTAGAAAACCATTTGCATGTCTGCGAATTCAGCGAAGGCAATTTAGAAAACAGTTTGCGCGTCTACGAATTTAGCGGAGGCAATTTAGAAAACAGTTTGCATGTCTACGAATTTAGCGGAGGCAATTTCGAAAACAGTTTGCGCCTCTACGAATTTAGCGGAGGCAATTTCGAAAACAGTTTGCGCCTCTACGAATTTATTCATCCAAATTTAATTTGATGACAATAGCTGGTCAAAATATTCGATCGTTTTTATCAATCCTTCACGTAGTGGTACTTTGGGCTCCCATCCTCCTAGTTTTTCTCTGGCCAGCGAAATATCCGGTTGTCGCTGAGTCGGATCGTCAGCAGGTAATTGGAGATATACAATTTTCGAGGTTGAGCCAGTAAGTTCAATAATATTTTGTGCCAGTTCGAGCATGGTAAATTCGCCCGGATTTCCAATGTTTACAGGTCCTGTAAAATCATCGCCGGTGCCCATCATGCGAATCATTCCTTCAACTAAATCTGATACATACTG
>Ga0302286_10003408_pt1 | contig 10733 bp, 22 predicted proteins | sample III_Fen_E2_3_FD_198765 | JGI IMG/M metagenome (GOLD analysis project Ga0302286, IMG submission 198765) | Peat permafrost microbial communities from Stordalen Mire near Abisko, Sweden - III_Fen_E2_3 | ecosystem: Environmental > Terrestrial > Soil > Wetlands > Permafrost | place: Sweden: Abisko...
TCCGAAAATTTGCACTTCGCACTATAAAAAAACTGGCAGATGAAAGTTTGGACTTCATCTGCCAGCTATTTGTATTAATGGATTATTTTAACGGGGATACTTTTTCAGTGCCCTCACTTAATGTCAGCCTTTTTTTATGTCCCTAAAGTATTTTCTATTCTTCAGTCTTTTCTTCAGAAGAAGTCTTTTCAGCCGGAGCAGAAACAGCTTTTTCAGCTTTCTTTTTAGGACTACGACGAGAACGAGTTGGTTTTACTTTGCTTTCTTTAGCTGCCAACATGTTATCATTATAATCAACTAATTCAATGATACACATTTCTGCATTATCACCAAGTCTATTTCCGGTTTTCAGAATTCGGGTATAACCACCAGGACGATCACCAATTTTTTCAGCTACATCTCTAAAGAGCATAGCAACTGCAGTTTTGCTTTTTAAATATTCAAAAACAACCCTGCGAGAATGAGTCGAATCGTCTTTTGATTTAGTGATAAGAGGCTCAACATATACCCTTAAAGCTTTAGCTTTAGCCAAAGTTGTAGCTATACGTTTATGGAAAATCAATGAGTTAGCCATATTGGATAACATTGCTTTCCGATGAGCGCTGGTTCTTCCTAAATGGTTGAATTTTTTATTATGTCTCATTTTTACTTATTCCTTATCAAGTTTATATTTACTGATATCCATTCCGAAAGTCAAATTCAAGCTCACTAACAGATCATCAAGTTCTGTAAGCGATTTTTTACCGAAATTACGGAATTTGAGCAGGTCATTCCGGTTGTAAGTAACCAATTCGCCAAGGGTTTCAACATCAGCTGCTTTCAAGCAGTTTAATGCACGAACAGAAAGATCCATATCAACCAATTTCGTTTTCAGTAATTGGCGCATGTGTAAAACTTCTTCATCAAACTCTTCATTAGCAAATTTTTCATCAGAATCAATAGTAATTTTTTCATCAGAAAACAACATGAAGTGATAAATCAAAATTTTAGCAGCTTCTTTTAAAGCTTCTTTCGGATGTATTGAACCATCGGTTGTGATTTCAAAGACTAACTTTTCATAGTCAGTTTTCTGCTCAACACGATAATTTTCGATAGCATATTTCACATTCTTAATAGGTGTGAAAATTGAATCGATCGGAATTACTCCAAACTCAGCATCGATAGGCTTATTTTCAGCGCTTGGGACATATCCACGACCTTTATTGATGGTAATGTCCATCTGAAGTTTAACTTCAGGTTCCATCCGGCAAATAATTAACTCCGGATTTAAAACACGAAAGCCGGTCATGAATTTATTAATATCTCCCGCAGTAAATATCTCCTGTCCGGTAATTGAGATTGAAACCTTTTCGCTGTCAAAATCTTCGGCTTCGCGTTTAAAACGAATTTGCTTTAAGTTTAGAATTATTTCGGTGACATCCTCCATAACTCCTTTGACTGTAGCAAATTCATGGTCAACCTTGTCAATTTTAACAGTTGTGATTGCATAACCTTCCAAAGAGGATAACAGAATTCTACGTAAGGCATTACCAATTGTAATACCATAACCTGGTTCCAATGGACGGAATTCAAACTTACCGTACTTCTCATCGGTTTCAACCATTATAACTTTGTCGGGTTTTTGGAACGCTAATATTGCCATAATAATACTGAGTAATTGATTATTTAGAATACAACTCTACGATAAGTTGTTCTTTAATGTTTTCAGGGATTTCAGATCTTTCCGGGCGGTTCAAAAATTTACCAGCCATTTCAGAGTTATCCCATTCCAACCATGCATATTTACTATAACGACGTGAGTTCAAAGAAGCTGTAATAACTTCTAATGATTTTGATTTTTCACGAACGCCAATAACATCACCAGGACGTACATGGTAAGAAGGTATATTTACGACTTCACCATTTACAACGATGTGTTTATGAGAAACCAACTGACGAGCTGATGAACGTGTTGGAGCAATTCCAAAACGGAAAACAACATTATCCAAACGACCTTCGAGCAGTTGTAATAAAACTTCACCAGTAACTCCTTTGGATGCAGAAGCTTTTTTAAACAAATTAGAGAATTGTTTTTCCAAAACACCATACATGTATTTGGCTTTTTGTTTTTCTCTTAATTGCAAACCGTATTCAGATTTTTTACGTCTACGGCTAGCTAAACCGTGGAATCCTGGTGGGTAATTTTTCTTTTCTAGTACTTTATCAGGTCCGAAAATTGCTTCTCCAAATTTTCGGGCTATTCTAGATTGAGGTCCTCTATATCTTGCCATTACTGTCTTAATTAATTAATTATACACGTCTTCTTTTTGCAGGTCGACATCCATTGTGAGGTAGCGGAGTAACGTCAACAATTTCGCTAACCTGAATACCAACACTGCTAATTGCACGAATAGCAGATTCACGACCATTACCTGGACCCTTCACATAAACCTTCACTTTTCTCAGTCCAAGATCATAAGCTGTCTTAGCACATTCTTCGGAAGCTACCTGAGCTGCATAAGGAGTGTTCTTTTTGGAACCTCTAAATCCTTTTTTACCGGCAGACGACCACGAAATCACTTCACCATTACCATTGGTCAACGACACAATGATATTATTGAATGAAGAGTGAATGTGTGCCTGTCCGATTGCTTCAACGATAACAACTCGTTTTTTTGTAGAACCAGTCTTTTTTGCCATAATTCAAATATCAATTATTTAGTGGCTTTTTTCTTATTTGCAACAGTTTTTCTCTTCCCTTTTCGTGTACGGGCATTATTTTTTGTACTTTGTCCACGAACAGGTAAGCCAACACGATGACGGATACCACGATAACAACCGATATCCATTAATCGTTTAATATTCATCTGGGTTTCAGAACGTAATTCGCCTTCTACCTTGATGCTTCCACTAATTGCCGCGCGAATTGCAGCTAAATGTTCATCTGTCCAATCCTGAACTTTGATGTCTTTATCTACGCCGGCTTTTTCGAAGAGAGTCTTTGAAAGATTGCGACCAATACCATAGATATAGGTTAATGCGATCTCTCCTCTTTTATTATTAGGGATGTCAACACCACTTATACGAGCCATAAAATAAATTTTTTACAAGTTAATTAATTATCCCTGACGTTGTTTGTACTTAGGATTCTTTTTATTAATCACATACAAACGGCCTTTCCTGCGAACAATTTTGCAGTCAGCACTACGTTTTTTAATGGATGTTCTTACTTTCATTATTTTGTGCTTTAGTTTTTATATCTAAAAGAAATTCTTCCTTTTGTCAGGTCGTAAGGCGACATTTCAACTTTCACTTTATCTCCAGGTAAAATTTTAATGTAATGCATTCTCATTTTACCAGAAATATGTGCAGTAACAATATGCCCATTTTCCAATTCAACCCTGAACATTGCATTCGATAATGATTCAATGATTGTTCCGTCTTGTTCTATTGACGACTGTTTTGCCATAAATATATTCTAATTCTAATTATCAAGTATGATGTTTAATTCTAAAAATAACTCAGCCTAAACATCCTTTCGGTACTTTTAAAATTTTTCTCTAATAAATCCGGCAAAACTAAAAGAATTACCGGACTTATTTAGCTATTTATGAAATTTTATTTAACAAGGATAGAACTTTCATTAATCCAAGGCAACAAATATCTAAACCTATTAGTACATCGCAGCACCACTTCCTGTACGTCCTTTAATTCGACCTGACTTCATCAAGCCATCATAATGACGCATTAGTAAGTGACTCTCAATTTGTTGCAGAGTATCCAAAACAACACCAACCAAAATCAGCAACGAAGTTCCACCAAAGAAATAAGCAAACTGAGTATTAATTCCAGCCATCATTGCAAAAGCAGGAAGAATAGTTACAATGCCTAAAAAGATAGAACCAGGAAGCGTAATTCTTGACATGACGGTATCAAGAAACTCAACCGTCTTCTTTCCTGGTTTCACACCAGGAATAAATCCGCCGTTTTTCTTCATATCTTCAGCCATCTGCATCGGATTAACCGTAATTGCAGTATAGAAGTAAGTGAAAAGGATTACTAACAAAAATTGTGTCAGATTATACCAAAGTCCAGTGTGATTAGAAAAAGCAGCTGCGAAGCCACTTAAACTGTCAGACTTTGCAAAACCTGCAAGTGTAATAGGAATAAACATAATTGCCTGAGCAAAAATGATAGGCATAACACCTGCTGCATTAACCTTCAAAGGAATATACTGACGAACACCACCATATTGTTTGTTTCCAACAATTCGTTTAGCATACTGTACAGGAATCTTACGGGTTCCCTGAACCAATAAGATAGATCCCATAAATACAACGAAAAGAACGACAAACTCAAGTAGGAACATTACCATACCGCCTCCTTGTTGTTCGATACGAGAAACGAATTCCGCAACAAGTGAATGAGGTAACCTTGCAATGATTCCAATCATGATGATCAGTGATATACCATTACCAATTCCTTTATCAGTTATACGCTCCCCAAGCCACATTACAAACATCGAACCAGCAGTTAATATAATGGTTGATGAAATGGTAAACATTGGTCCGGAAATCGCAAAAGCTGCTTCAGGTAATTGACCATGAAGATTTACTAGGTATGCTGATGCCTGGAAGATCAGGATGATTACAGTCAGGTAACGAGTTAACTGATTGATTTTACGACGTCCTGATTCACCTTCTTTTTGTAACCGTTGGAAATAGGGTACCGCAATACCCAACAACTGAATTACAATTGAAGCCGAAATATATGGCATAATCCCCAAAGCAAAAATTGATGCTTTAGAGAACGCCCCTCCTGAAAACATATCCAACAACCCGAGCAACCCCTCAGATGTTTGATTTTTTAGTTGAGCCAATTGTGATGGATCAACACCAGGTAAAGAAACATACGAACCTAAACGATAAATAACAATCAAGAACAATGTTATCCCCAACCGGGATCTCAAGTCTTCAATCTTATAAATATTCTTTAGGGTTTCTATAAACTTTTTCATCAGGTTTAGAGTATTTCGGTGGTTCCTTCTAATTTCTCAATGGTCTCTTTAGCTCGTTTAGAAAAAGCATGAGCTTTAACTTCCAATTTAAGGTTTAATACTCCATCTCCCAGCACCTTCACTTTATCCCTTTTAGAAGCCATTCCTGCTTCAACTAAAGTATCAACATCAATGCATGTTAAGTTTAAAGATTCAGCCAATTCCTGAATTACATCAAGATTGATTGCTTTAAATTCTTTACGATTGATATTTTTAAAGCCAAATTTAGGAACAACACGCTGCAAAGGCATCTGACCACCTTCAAATCCGCGGCGACTTTTGTAACCGGATCTTGATTTGGCACCTTTATGACCTCTCGTCGAGGTGCCCCCGTGACCGGAGCCCTGTCCGCGGCCAACGCGCTTAACGCTTTTCGTTGAACCTTCAGCAGGTTTAAGATTACTTAAATCCATATTTTTTGATCTTAATAAGTTTAAACTTCTTCAACAATTACGAGATGTTTCACTTTATTGACCATCCCCATAATCTGTGGAGTTACTTCATGTTCCACCGAACGGTTAAGTTTTTTGATTCCTAACGCAACAAGCGTTGCTTTTTGCGTTTTATCAGAACCAATCTGACTTCTTACTTGTGTGATTTTTATCTTCGCCATAACTCCTTATCCATTAAATACTTTATCCAAAGTTACACCACGGTGTTCTGCAACCGTATGAGCATCACGTAATTCTAGTAAAGCGCCCATTGTCGCTTTTACAAGATTGTGTGGATTAGAAGATCCTTTTGATTTTGCAAGGATATTGTGAACACCAACACTTTCAAGTACAGAGCGCATAGCACCCCCGGCCTTTACTCCGGTACCTGATGTTGCTGGTTTTAAGAATACACGAGCTCCTCCAAATTTAGCTTCCTGTTCATGAGGTATAGTACCTTTATAAATTGGAACCTTAATCAGATTCTTCTTAGCAGCATCTACGCCTTTTGAAATTGCAGTAGTAACTTCGCTGGCTTTTCCTAAGCCCCAGCCTACGATACCATCTTCATTACCTACAACTACAATAGCAGAGAAACTAAATGTTCTACCTCCTTTTGTTACTTTAGTAACACGGTTAATAGCTACCAACCGGTCTTTCAGTTCCAAATCACTGGTTTTTACTTTTCTGATATCTCCTGTCATAACTATTAAAATTTAAGGCCACCTTCACGGGCAGCATCAGCTAATTGTTTAACTCTTCCGTGATACAAATAACCATTTCGATCGAATACAACAGCTGAGATTCCAGCGGCTAACGCTTTTTCAGCAACTGCTTTACCAACAATCGCAGCAATTTCGACTTTAGTACCCTCGGCACTTGCGAAATCTTTATTAAGAGAAGATACTGATAACAAAGTTCTACCTGTTAAATCGTCGATCAGCTGAGCATAAATCTGCTTGTTGCTTCTATAAACATTCAATCGAGGTCTTTGAGCAGTTCCAGAAACAATTTTCCGGATTCTTTTCTTAATTCTATATCTTCTTTCTTGCTTTGTTAAAGCCATGGTTTTTAAATTTTACTATTTAGCACCAGCTGATTTACCGGCCTTGCGCCTAATAAGTTCACCAACAAATTTAACACCTTTTCCTTTATAAGGCTCAGGTTTTCTGAAGGATCTGATTTTAGCTGCAATATGGCCAATTAATTGTTTATCACAACTTTTCAGAGTTACGATCGGGTTACTACGTTTATCACTTTTCGCTTCAACCTGAACTTCTTGTGGAAGTTGCAAGTAAGTGTGGTGTGAATAACCTAGAACCAGATCAAGCACCTGTCCTTCATTTTCAGCACGATATCCAACACCGACTAATTCGAGTTTTACTTCGTAACCTTTCGAAACACCAACAATCATATTGTTGACCAACGAACGATACAAACCATGCATCGCACGATGTTTTTTCTCATCTGAAGGGCGATTTACCGTCAAAGTTTTACCTTCTACAGTAAAGGTGATATCCGGATCAACTTGTTGTTTTAGTTCACCCAGCGGACCTTTTACAGTAACCAGATTTGTATCGCTTACTGTAAAATTTACTCCTGCCGGTATTTCAATGGGTAGTTTACCTATCCTTGACATTATTATTCCTCCTAGATTAATAAACGTAACATAAGACTTCACCACCAACGCCTAATTCCCGAGCTTCTTTGTCGGTAATTACACCTTTAGAGGTCGATATTACAGCAATTCCCAAACCATTAAGTACCCGAGGAATACTATCGGTATGACAATATTTACGCAACCCAGGTTTACTGATCCTTCTGATTGCCTTGATAGCAGGAACGCGTGTCTCTGGATTATATTTCAGTGCAATTTTGATATTACCCTGAAAGTTCACTTCATCCTCAAATTTATAATTAAGGATATATCCTTTATCTTTCAAAATTTTGGTAATTTCTTTTTTGATATTGGATGCAGGGATATCAACTACACGATGTTTTGCTTTTTGAGCATTTCTGATTCGTGTCAGATAATCTGCTATTGGATCTGTAATTTTACTCATTACTAATTAGTTATAAATTACCAACTTGCTTTTTTAACACCCGGAATTAAACCAGAAGAAGCCATTTCTCTGAAATTGATCCTACTGATTCCGAACTGACGCATATATCCTTTCGGACGTCCGGTTAATTTGCATCTGTTATGCATACGAATACGGGAAGAGTTCTTAGGTAACTTCTGAAGACCGACATAATCACCTTCAGCCTTAAGCATGGCTCTTTTTTCGGCATATTTTTCAACAAGTGTTGCTCTTTTTACCTCCCGAGCTTTCATTGATTCCTTAGCCATATCTTAATTCTTTTTAGCATTTTTAAACGGTAAACCTAACTCTTTCAACAAAGCATAGCCTTCTTCATCAGAATCGGCCGAAGTCACAAAAGTAATATTCATTCCGTTAATACGGGAAACTTTATCCAAAACGATTTCAGGAAAGATAATTTGTTCCGGAATACCGAGGGTATAATTCCCTCTTCCGTCCATTTTACCTTCAATTCCTTTAAAATCACGGATTCGGGGAAGAGATACACTAATTAGACGATCAAGGAACTCATACATGCGATCTCTGCGTAGGGTAACACGAACCCCAATCGGCATTTTTCTCCTTAACTTGAAGTTAGAGATGTCTTTCTTTGATTTGGTTTGGACTGCTTTTTGACCTGCGATATTTGTAATCTCCTCTGTAGCGACTTCGATTAACTTTTTATCAGCAATAGCAGCTCCAACTCCCTGGTTGATGACAATCTTAGCTAACTTTGGTGCCTGCATTACGTTTTTGTAGGAAAAATCCTTAACTAACGCAGGAACAACTTCGTCAACGTATTTTTTCTTAAGTGTTGGTACGTAAGCCATTACTTAATCTCCTCTCCTGATTTTTTAGAATAACGAACTAATTTACCTTTATCATTCAGCTTTCTTCCAATACGAGTGGGTTTCCCTGTTTTAGGATCAACATTCATAAGGTTAGAAATGTGAATAGGTGCTTCCTTCTCCACAATACCACCCTGCGGATGAGCCGCATTCGGTTTTGTGTGTTTTTTAACCATATTAACACCTTCCACAATAGCTTTATCAGTTGCCCTGATAACTTCAAGCACTTTGCCTTCGCGACCGTTATAATTGCCAGCAATTACAACGACTTTATCGCCTTTCTTAATATGTAATTTTTTCTGCATTGTTCTGATTTTATGCATTAAAGTACTTCAGGAGCAAGTGAAATAATCTTCATATTTTTATCACGAAGTTCTCTTGCCACGGGTCCGAATATACGAGTTCCGCGCATTTCACCAGTATTATTCAGTAAAACTACTGCGTTATCATCAAAACGGATGTAAGATCCATCCTGACGACGAACTTCTTTGGTGGTACGAACAACAATTGCTTTTGACACGGCACCTTTTTTCATGTCACTACCCGCTATAGCACTTTTAACTGTAACTACAATGGTATCGCCTAATGAAGCATAGCGCTTTCTGGTTCCGCCTAATACACGGATACAAAGCACTTCTTTTGCTCCACTATTATCGGCTACGGTACATCTTGATTCCTGTTGTATCATGATTACTTAGCTCTTTCTATGATTTCCACTAATCTCCAACATTTCTGCTTACTGATCGGTCTTGTTTCCATGATCTTCACAGTATCACCGATGTTGCAGCTGTTCTTTTCATCGTGGGCGTAAAATTTTGAAGTTTTGTTAACGAACTTTCCATAAATAGGATGTTTCTCTTTGCGGTGTTCAGCCACAACGATTGTACATTCCATTTTGTTGCTCACAACAACTCCAATACGCTCCTTTCTTAGATTTCTTTCCATTACTAACTCTGTTTTGCGTTAATTTCCCTTTGACGTAGAATGGTTTTTAGACGTGCAATATTCCTTCGAACATTCACAATAACTTGAGGGTTTTCAAGAGGAGTAATTGCATGGTTCATTTTCATCCGTAACAAGGAATCCTGATCGGTCTGAATTCTTTCCAGAATCTCAGCTTTTGTTAATTCTTGAATTTCTGATGTCTTCATTATTCTGCGATTTCAGATTCTACATAATCACGTCTTACAATAAACTTAGTAGTTACCGGTAGTTTTTGTGCAGCAAGACGAAGTGCTTCTTTTGCAACCTCAAAAGGTACTCCTTCTGCTTCAATCAATATTCTACCTGGTGTAATCGGAGCAACGAATGCTTCCGGAGCACCTTTACCTTTACCCATACGTACCTCTGCAGGTTTTTTAGTAATAGGTTTATCGGGGAATACACGGATCCATATCTGACCCTGACGTTGCATATGACGGGTCACCGCAACCCTGGCAGCCTCTATCTGACGCCCGGTAAGCCATGCTTCCTGCAACGCTTTAATGCCAAAGGTTCCGAATGCAAGCTGGTTACCTCTTTGAGCTAACCCTTTCATTCTTCCTTTTTGGACTCTTCTAAATTTTGTCTTTTTCGGTTGTAACATCCTTCTCTAATTCTGAAAGGTATACAAATTATTTTTTTCTTTTCTTAAATCCGTTTCCTTTTGAACCACCTTCTGTTGGACGGCCAGCTTTCTGGCCCAGATTTGGTGAAAGGTCACGCTTTCCATAAATTTCACCTTTGCAGATCCAAACTTTAACACCGAGTAAACCGGTCTTTGTTAGGGCTTCTGCAAGAGCATAATCTATATCAGCTCTCAGAGTGTGCAGAGGAGTACGACCATCTTTGTACATTTCTGAACGAGCCATTTCTGCTCCATTCAAACGACCAGAAACCTGTACTTTGATCCCTTGTGCTCCCATTCTCATGGTTGAAGCAATAGCCATTTTTGTAGCACGGCGATAAGCAATCTTACCTTCAATTTGACGTGCAATGTTAACAGCTACGATCTTAGCATCCAATTCCGGACGTTTAATTTCAAAAATGTTGATCTGTACTTCTTTGTTTGTGATCTTCTTTAACTCTTCTTTCAGTTTATCAACTTCCTGACCACCTTTACCAATAATAATACCGGGTCTTGAGGTGTGCACAGTGATAGTAATAAGCTTTAGGGTACGTTCAATTATAATCTTGGAAATACTGGCTTTTGCCAAACGGGCATTCAAATACTCCCTGATTTTAAAATCTTCCACGAGCTTATCGCCATAGTTGTTTCCACCGAACCAATTGGAATCCCATCCTTTGATGATTCCTAAACGATTAGCGATTGGATTAACTTTTTGTCCCATGTATTATT
>Ga0302286_10003411_pt1 | contig 10726 bp, 10 predicted proteins | sample III_Fen_E2_3_FD_198765 | JGI IMG/M metagenome (GOLD analysis project Ga0302286, IMG submission 198765) | Peat permafrost microbial communities from Stordalen Mire near Abisko, Sweden - III_Fen_E2_3 | ecosystem: Environmental > Terrestrial > Soil > Wetlands > Permafrost | place: Sweden: Abisko...
CAAAAGTAGGATTTATCCCTTTAATATCAAATGATTATTTGTATTTTTAAGGTTAATTTACAGTAAAACTCATTTTCAATATATTATTATCAAAAATCAGGGTTATATTTGAATCATTATTCTTAAAATTAGGCCAAGTTAGTTGAAAGGTCTTTAAAATTAATAAAAACATGAAAAAAACAGAAACACCGGCAATTATTCTCCAAAAAGCCAATGAATGGCTGACAGGAAAGTATGACGACAAAACAAAGGAAGAAGTTCGTCAGCTCATTAATAATGACGATAATACAGAATTAATTGATGCATTTTACCGTGATCTTGAATTCGGAACCGGTGGCCTGCGAGGGGTGATGGGTGTTGGATGTAACCGAATGAATATATATACTGTTGGAGCAGCCACACAGGGACTTAGCAATTATCTGAAGATTGCTTTTGCAGCTCTACCGCAAATTGGTGTGGCGATTGGGTACGATTGCCGGCATAACAGCCGAATTTTTGCTGAAACTGCTGCCGGTATTTTTGCTGCAAACGGTTTTAAGGTGTACATTTTCGAAGATCTGCGTCCCACACCTGAGTTATCGTTTGCTATTCGCGAACTCGGATTACAGAGTGGTATCATCCTTACCGCTTCACACAATCCAAAAGAGTACAACGGATACAAAGCCTACTGGGACGATGGCTCTCAAATAGTTGAACCACATGATATTAATATTATAGATGAAGTTTTAAAGGTAAAAGTTGATGATATTAAATTCAACGGACCGAAAGAGAATATTACGATTATGGGTGCAGAAATGGATCAGAAATTCCTGCAAAAAGTAGTTACAGTATCTCTGTCGCCAGATTCAATTAAGCGTCAGCATGATCTTAAAATTGTTTACACCCCAATCCATGGGACTGGTGTAAAACTGATTCCGATGGCATTGGCAAAAATGGGATTTACAAATGTGATCCATGTGCCTGAGCAGGACGTTGTGAGCGGCGATTTTCCAACAGTCATCTCACCAAATCCGGAGGAACCGGCAGCGATGGCGATGGCGATCAAAAAGGCGATCGAAACAGATGCCGATATTGTAATGGCCTCTGACCCGGATGCCGACAGGCTGGGTATTGCCGTAAAAAACGACAAGGGGGAATTTATTCTTGTCAACGGGAACCAAACAACATTGATTTTCTTCTATTACATCATCACACGCCGGAAAGAATTGGGCCTGCTGAAAGGAAAACAATATATGGTGAAAACAATCGTTACAACAGAACTGGCAGCCGATATAGCTGTAAAAAACGGTGTTGAGTATTTCGATTGTTACACCGGATTTAAATTTATAGCCGAAGTAATTCGTGAAAATGAGGGCGTTAAAGAATATATTGGTGGCGGAGAAGAGAGTTTTGGATTTTTGCCTGCCGATTTTGTTCGCGATAAAGATGCTGTAAGCTCATGTGCGTTGATGGCAGAAATTGCTGCCTGGGCAAAAGATAACGGAAGAACCTTGTTCGAAATGTTGCAGGATATTTACCTTACCTACGGCTATTCGAAAGAAAAAATGAAATATGTGGTTCGCAAAGGGAAAACCGGAGCCGAAGAGATTGAACAAATGATGGTTGATTTCCGGAATACGCCCCCGAAACATTTAGCCGGTTCAGAACTTTCAATTATTAAGGATTATGAGACGCTGAAAGAAAAAAACCTGATCACAGGAACTGAGAAACCGATCAATCAGAAGATAACCTCCAATGTCTTGCAATTTTTCACAAAGGATGGTACCAAAGTCTCTGTTCGTCCATCGGGAACTGAACCTAAAATCAAGTTTTATATCGAAGTAAAGGATCAACTCACCTCTCGTGATCAGTACGATGCCGTAGATGCCAAAACCAATTTAAAGGTTGATCAGGTGATGAAAGACCTTGGCCTTTAGAGTCTTAAGTAATCATGGAATCCAATGGAGTTTTAACGCTGTTGGATTCCATCACTTACAGATCAACCTTTTAAAAACTAATCAACCAAAAGTCTGCCCAATGAATAAAATTATTACAATGCTCATTCCATTGTTTTCGCTCTTTTCTCCTTTATTGATTGCACAAAATATTGAGGTCAAAAGTGAATATGATGATAAGGGTGTAATTAAGTTTACTGCTTCCAACCATTCCAAAAGACCCTATTTTGTGATCCTCAATTTTGAAAATCTGGTTGGGACTTGTTCTGACATGCCCGGTGATGTACATCGGGTCGATCCAGGCGTGATACAACTGTGTACCGTAATGCCCAATCAGGGATCTTCTCCATTTACTTCCTACAGCTACAGATATTTTTCCTCCGATCCATCGGCAAAAATTAATCCCGATTATCCCTATTTAATTCCGGTAAAAGATGGTTCGACCACACAGATTATTGCTATTACAAACATTAGCACAATTCTTAGCAGAGGAACGCCGGATAATTGGTATTGCATTGGATTTAAAATGAATGCCGGAGATACAATTTTCGCTGCACGCGGAGGTATTGTATCCGATATTAAGGAGAGCGAGCAAATAAAAGGTCAAAATTATTGGTTCAACAGCGACGATAACTTTATCGCCATTCTTCAAGATGATGGGACACTTGCATGTTATACAAATTTCGAAAAAGATAAAGTATTTCCCAGGATAGGAGATAAAATTATCGGTTCTCAACCCATTGGAATTGTTTCAGCAGGCAATTCCAATGTAGGACCGCACACAAAATTAACAGTATATCATGAAAAAACAGATAGTAAATCGATAGAATGCGCACTCATGAAATTCTGCGTGTCATCAATAAAACCCGAAATACTTCTTCCGAATAACAAATATGTAGCACGTCATTACCCCGAAGTCGTAACTATCGGAATGTCGCGAAAAATGAAAAAGAAATATCTTGGAGAATAATTTTACTCAACTGTTGTACTTTTACATTAAATTCATCACAAAAAAATAAAACACAAAATGAAAAAGATTCTCATAGGATTATGCGTCTTTGGGGCCATCGCAGCAAATGCACAGGATCAGAACCCCGAACTTGCAAAAATGAAACCCGAAATGACCGAATTCTGGGATCCGGAAGTAAAAGTTGTGACTCCTGGGGAAATGAGTCAGAATGCCCCTTCGGATGCAATTGTTCTTTTTGACGGGACTAGCACCACATTAATGCAAAACTGGGCCAACAGCAAGGGTGAAGCTCCCGGATGGAGTGTTGCGGACGGCTGTGTTACCGTAGTTAAAGGAACCGGCACCATTCAAACAAAAATGCTTTTCGAAGATTTTCAATTACATATCGAGTGGCGGACTCCTGCTGAAGTGAATCCTGAAAATAAAAGCCAGGCCCGAGGAAACTCAGGGGTATTTATGCAGGAGCGTTACGAACTGCAGGTTCTTGACAATTACGATAACCGCACCTATCGCAACGGACAGGCCGGTTCGTTTTACAAACAATATGCACCTCTTGTCAATGTTTGTAAAAAGCCCGGAGAGTGGCAGACGTATGATGTCATTTGGACAGCACCCCGCTTTAAGGAAGACGGCACCCTGTTTTTACCGGCACGCGCAACAGTTCTTCAAAACGGTGTCCTTGTTCAAAATAATGTTTCGTTGTTTGGTCATACAGAATATATTGGAATTCCAAAATATGAAGCGCATGGCCCGGGGGCATTGGTTCTTCAGGATCATGGTAATCCGGTGAGCTACAGAAATATTTGGATCAGAAAACTATAAATTTGATTTTACCCATATTGAATGCCTGGAAATTTCAGGCATTTTTTGTTAAATTTAATTTGATCCCGGTTTGCGATATTCGACCCTTCTTTGAACTGATTCGGAATGAGCCGAATCGGGCATTTTGGAATTAATTTCTATTTTTGCAACAAAAACTATTAATTAAATGAAGAAACTTCTGATCCTGCTATCACTTTTTACTGCCTCTTCTGCATTAAAAGCACAAAATGTACAATTGCATTACGATTTAGGTAAAGATCGTAAATACCTTACCTCTACAGTCGAAATGTTTAAAACAGATAAATGGGGTAGCACCTATTATTTTATCGATATGGATTACGGAGCAGGTGGTGCACAGGGGGTGGGAATGGCGTATTGGGAAATTTCGCGCGGCTTGAAGTTCTGGAAAAGCCCTTTTGAACTGCATGTCGAATATAACGGTGGTTTCGGACAGTTTAAGGCAACTCCCTATAATGGGGCATACCAGATAAACGATGCCTGGCTTTTCGGTGGTAATTACACCTGGAATACAGCTGATTTTTCAAAAATATTTACACTACAGGCAATGTATAAAACCATTCGGGGCAAAAACAATATGTCATTTCAGATCACCGGAGTGTGGACAATTCAACTATTTAAGAAAAAGGTTACTTTCGATGGTTTTGCCGATTTTTGGAGAGAAGATAATATCGTTGGAGTTGGAGCCAATACCAAAGCTACCAATTTTGTTTTCCTGACAGAACCCCAGTTCTGGTATAATTGTACCGACCATTTTTCGGTTGGAAGCGAGATTGAAATAAGTTCAAATTTTGCCGGTCATAATGGAGTGATGGTAAATCCGACAATCGCAGGTAAATGGAATTTCTAATTTAAAACAGCCACTTATGCTCGAAAAACTATTCAGACTAACAGCAAACAAGACTTCGGTTAAAACAGAGATTATCGCAGGTGTCACCACGTTTATGACAATGGCGTATATCCTGTTTCTGAATCCAAATATCCTTTCCGCAACGGGAATGGATAAAGGTGCAGTATTCTTTGCAACGGCAGTTGCCGCCGGCATTGTAACCATCGCCATGGGACTGGTCGCCAATTTTCCGATAGCATTAGCTCCGGGAATGGGAATAAATGCCTTCTTCGCAACAGTTGCCCTTCAGGGTGTTGGGATGCCTTGGCAGGTGGCGCTTGGTGCTGTATTTATTTCGGGCATTATTTTTATTTTATTGACAGTAACGAAGATTCGGCAAATACTTGTGGTGGCAGTTCCCGGATCGCTAAAAGTCGCAATTACGGTTGGGATTGGTCTTTTTATTACGGTGATTGGTCTCAAACTTTCAGAGATAATGGTGGCATCAGCCAGTGTAATACCTCCTACCCTCGCCAAAATGCAGGCGAGTGGAGGAAAAGCTGGATTGATGTTTTTCGAATGGAACATCGGCTTTGGCAGTCTCAAAAACCCCGGTATGTTATTATGTCTGATCGGACTTGGAATTACAGCTACCTTGATGGCTCTTCGGATCAAAGGTTCACTGCTTATCGGAATCGTCGCCTCAACCATCATTGGCATTCCAATGGGAGTAACACAGATTGCACCTGGGTTCAGTCCGATAGCACTTCCCGACTTTTCACACCTCGCAGTTGGAGCATTAGACATCAAAGGTGCATTGAATATGGGAATCTGGACAGTCGTGTTTACCTTCACTTTCGTGGAATTGTTTGACACTTTTGGAACACTTGTCGGAACTGCCAACAAGGCAGGACTCATTGATAAAGATGGGAAATCACCCAAGATAGGGAAAGCGATGCTCGTCGATGCTTTCGGCGTTTCATTTGGTGCATTGATGGGAACAAGCACAGTTACGACCTATGTCGAAAGTGCAGCTGGTATCAGCGAAGGTGGCCGGACCGGTTTAACCGCCGTCACCACAGGAATTTTATTCTTGTTTGCCCTTATTCTTGCCCCACTTGCAACATTAATCCCCAATGCCGCAACAGCTCCCGCATTAATCATCGTTGGCCTTTTGATGGTTTCAAGTATTAAGGAGATCAATTTTGAAGATTTTACGGAGGGATTTCCGGCATTTTTAACTTTTATAATGATGCCTTTCACCTATAGCATTGCAAATGGCGTTGCAGCAGGGATTATCTTCTACACACTATTAAAAGTGCTGACCGGCAAATATAAACAGGTACATTGGATGATGTATTTGCTGTTTGTTCTGGTCGTCGTTAGGTATGCCTTCCTTGCAGAGGGCTGATCATAAAAGAATCAAATTATTCTCTTTGCAATTAAATTTTTTAGTTTTGGCCGATTAGCGCCATTTATTATCTTTGCACAGTGTAAGCAGAGGGCTGTTAGCTCAGTTGGTTTAGAGCATTACCTTGACAGGGTAGGGGTCACTGGTTCGAATCCAGTACCGCCCACATAAAGATTCCAGCAAAGCCAAAATAAAATAAATCATTGATCTATTTTATTTTGGCTTTGTTATTTCCCCTATTGCAGCAAGTTTGACGTCGAATAATATTTTTTAAATGGGAAAAAGAAATTTCTTTCATTTATATAATCCATCCTGAATATTATTTAAGCAAAACAACTATTTTTGTTGCAAACCGAAATCATAAGCAATAAAATATGAGTGCAATTAAAAATGTTGGCCATAAAATTACGTTAATCCGTCATCAGAAGAATATCTCGACAAATGAACTCGCTGAGCGATGCGGGTTTTCGGCTGCTATGATGGAGCAGATCGAGCAGAACGAAACCATCCCATCCCTGGGTCACCTGATCAAAGTTGCCCGCGCGCTAGGTGTCAGACTGGGAACGTTTCTCGACGATATGGATCAGCTCGGTCCTGTTATAACACGAAACGGCGACATGAAAAAAGGGTCCAGTTTCTCCAACAAAAACAGTACAGCGAGTCTCAATCTCGATTTCTTTCCGTTGGCCAGCGATAAATCGGGCCGCCACATGGAACCGTTTATTGTAGAGATTAATCCTACGGCCGATTCCGATTTCGTCCAATCATCACATGAAGGTGAGGAGTTTATCTATGTTTTAAGCGGAACCATCGAAATCAGGTACGGCAAAAATGTTTATACACTATCCGAAGGTGACAGTATCTACTACGATTCGGTCGTCGATCATCACGTACATTCGGCCAATGATTTACCGGCTAAAATACTGGCCGTCGTTTATGCGCCATTCTAATTCTGGCTATTGGCATCTTGCAATTGGCTTCCCTTTCAATAAATTAATCATCAGTGAAACGGTAACAAAGCCAGATGCCAGCCGCTAGTTGCACTTTTTAAGTACGCCCCATTCTATAAATCATTGAAAAACTAAAATATCGCTTTAATATAATTCAATGGAATTAATTGAAAAAACATTTGGTCAGTTCCTCGAAAAGTGGGCGGCCGAAACACCTGATAAAGATTTTATCGTTTACCCTGACCGGAATCTCCACTTTTCGTACGCTCAATTCAATTTACGGGTTGATAATCTTGCGAAAGCGCTGTTGCATATTGGAATGCGCCCCGATGATAAATTAGGGATCTTTGCCAATAATGTTCCCGATTGGCTGACTTTTATGTTCGCGACTGCCAAAATCGGGGTCGTTCTTGTGACAATCAATACCAATTATAAGACGCACGAGCTTGAATATCTCGTTAAAAACTCTGACCTGAAGGCACTTTGCCTGGTAAACGGGTGGCGCGACAGCGATTATGTCCAGATGGTGAATGAACTTGTCCCCGAATTAAAGGAGAGTCAGCGGGGTTATTTAAAAAGTGAGAAATTTCCGTTTCTGAAGAATGTCATTTTTATCGGGCCCGAAAAACACCGCGGGATGTTCAACAGTCCCGAGCTTATTTTACTTGGAAGTCAGCTCGATGATCAGTTGCTTCTTGAGATTAAATCCACCATTTCGTGCCACGATGTGGTGAATATGCAATATACTTCGGGTACCACCGGATTCCCGAAAGGGGTGATGCTGACCCATTATAATATTCTGAACAACGGATTTGCGACGGGTGAATGCATGAACTATACGGCTGATGACCGGTTGTGTGTCTGCGTCCCCCTCTTTCATTGTTTTGGCTGTGTATTAGCTCTTTGCGCCATTATTACACACGGGGCAACAATGGTTTTGGTCGAAAATTTCGATCCGTTGGTGGTTCTTGCCTCGGTGCAAAAAGAGAAATGTACGGCACTTTACGGTGTTCCAACGATGTTTATTGCCGAATTGAACCACCCGATGTTCAGCATGTTTGATCTTTCGTCGCTACGGACCGGGATCATGGCGGGCTCACCCTGCCCGATTGAAACGATGAACGAGGTGATGAACAAGATGAATATGTCGGAGCTGATCATCGTTTACGGATTAACTGAATCTTCACCAGGAATGACCGCGACCAGAACTTCCGATTCATCAGAGATCAGGAGTACCACTGTAGGGCGGGCTTATCCGGCCGTGGAGGTTAGGGTGTCAGATCCCGAAACAGGCAAAGAGCTGAAGCCGGGCGAACAGGGCGAATTGTGTTGCCGGGGATATAACGTGATGAAAGGTTATTACAAAAATCCGGAAGCGACAGCCAATGCGATTGATGCAGAGGGGTGGCTTCATTCAGGCGACCTGGGCGTGATGGATGAGGCGGGCTATTTCAGGGTGACAGGGCGTATCAAAGATATGATCATTCGTGGCGGGGAGAATATCTATCCACGCGAAATCGAGAATTTCCTCTATACGATGCCTCAAATTCAGGCCATTGAAGTGGCCGGGGTCCCAAGTCACAAATATGGCGAAGAGGTGGGTGCTTTTATCAAAAAACGTCCCGGAACCGAACTTAATGAAGAGGATGTGATAGACTTTTGCCGCGGAAAAATCTCGAGGTATAAAATCCCAAAATATATCTTCTTTGTAGATGATTACCCAATGACGGCCAGTGGAAAAATCCAGAAATACAAACTGCGCGAATTGAGTCTGGAACTTTTAAAAGAGAAAGGAATTGAGCCGGTGTAATAGCCGGCTTTTTTGTGTTGGCAAGTGGGGTTTCACTCCGATTCAAATTTTAATTTTTATAGTTGGATCAATGAACTGTTTTTTAATATCGAAAGTTCAATTACTATAGATTTCATTTGTGAATTATTTGTTTTTTAAGAGTCAAATGGAGTAGCCATAATGATAATATGATTTTCGATTGTGATTGTTCAATCATGGCTATTTCATATATTTGTAAAAATAATATCAATATAGAAACGTTAATTGTAACAGTTAAAGACAAGCTTGAAATGCAATTGGTTTCAGATATGCTTAAAACAATTTTTAAAGGATACTGATAATTCAAACATTAAGTTGTTGTAACTTTGCCAAAATTCGAATCATGAAAATTAACTTAGATATTGGAACTTTTATTCAGATTGGTGGAGAGATGGGTAAATATAATTCTCTTCCAATTGATTATTTGATAAAATTTTCATCAAACATGCAAGAATTAATTTCTACGCTTGCAAAATATGATTTACCTTCTGATGAGTCGATAGATATAGAAAATTTCAAACTAGAATTAGTAGATTTCAAGAAGGGTAGTGCAGTACCAAAATTTGCATTTAGTGAACGTTCTGAAACAAAGACCGGACAAAATTGGCAAATTCATAGAAACCAAGTAAGCTCAAAGTTTGAACAACTCATTGAAATTGCCAATAGTGGCGATTATTCAAAAATAATGGATTTGTATCCTGAACCATTTAAAAGAAATTTGATTGTCAATAATTTGTATGATTTTACAAATTCCTTCGGTTCTGCTCCGATAGTCTTCGGTGATTATGACGAAATAGAATGTAAGGTCATTCCAATATATAGCATTAACAAATTTAAGCCAGGCGTGCGGGATTATCTAATAGATAAAATTTCAGAAAGCAAAGTTGAGGAGTCTTTATCCGGCGAAGGTGTTGCTAAAATAAAATTTTACGAAAGCAATGGAAAAACAAAACGTAAATACGATGTATATACTCGCAAAAATATTTCTCTTGAATATGCCCCGGAAATCATTATTGCAGAAGATCGAAAATATATATTGAAAGTTCCTTTAAGATGTCTTTTTGAGAAAGAACATAATTATTTTGTAATCCAGAATGAAGTATTAGGAATTATTGGTACTGGGATGAAAGAGGATGAAGCAGAGCAAGCATTTTCAGAAGAATTCGATCATATCTACCAACTCCTTAATGGGTTTAATGATGAATCTCTTACCGAGCGAAATAAGCAAATAAAAGCTTTTATTAATTATTACGTCGAAAAAATCGAAAAATGAGTGTTCTAGATTCTAAAACAACCTATCGAAACCTGAAAAGTAAAGGTTTTGTTGATGCAGAAAACAAAAGTAAAGATCATAAGTATCTTAACCTTTTTTATAATAAGAAATATGTTTTAAGCACTAAAATAAGCCATGGGAATGGTGATATTGATCCATATCTTATTCGACAAATGTCCTTTCAATGCCAATTGACCAAATCCGATTTTATGGATCTTGCAAAATGTCCGTTGAGCAAAGATGCCTATTTTGAGATTCTCGAAAAGAAAGGATTGCTGAAATAAAATGTACTAATGCGGCATCTGTGCAAAATTGCATATTGTATTTCGCTTAAAAAAACTTAGTGAAGGCTTCACCCCATATGAAGCCCTCATAAAATCCTTCTCTTAATAAAATTCAATTTCAATTAATAGCCTGTGGAACCACCGCTGCAGGTTCCGGATCGTTGGCATGCGTTGCGATCAGTGTATTATACTGTTCGATCAAGGCATTGATCCCATTCTCCAAAGCCTTAAACGCTGCACTGGGATGTAGAATCAGGTTCGCATTAATGAAATCGCGCAACACATAATAAGCAGCCATCGTTTCTTCACGTTTCTGCTTCAACGTTTCGGGATTGGCAGCGCCATATTCCTGCGTGCGTTCGAAGAATTTCTGTTCGTAAAGCAGATTTGCCGCTTTCAGTTCTGCC
>Ga0302286_10003412_pt1 | contig 10725 bp, 7 predicted proteins | sample III_Fen_E2_3_FD_198765 | JGI IMG/M metagenome (GOLD analysis project Ga0302286, IMG submission 198765) | Peat permafrost microbial communities from Stordalen Mire near Abisko, Sweden - III_Fen_E2_3 | ecosystem: Environmental > Terrestrial > Soil > Wetlands > Permafrost | place: Sweden: Abisko...
AGAATTTACCTTGTACTCTCAATGTGACAACCGGGTGTTTCTAAGTGGCTTTGTGGTAAATAAGTAATTATGAATGATTTCGACGATAATCGCCCCAATCCCGATGAGCTTTTAGCTTCTCTGAAAAGTGAAGATGAAAAAAGCAAACGTGGGAAACTGAAAATATTTTTCGGAATGTGTGCCGGCGTGGGTAAAACATACTCCATGCTGCAAACAGCTCATCTTGAAAAACAAAAGGGAAACGATATTATTATCGGGTATGTAGAAACACACAACCGTAAAGAGACTGCTGAATTAGTGGCAGGTTTTGAGTTGATTCCACGTAAAGTTTATGAATACAAATCTTATCCTGTTGAGGAGATGGATTTGGATGCTATCTTAGCCCGAAAACCCCAAATTGTTTTAGTAGACGAGTTAGCCCATACCAATGCACCCGGAAGCCGTCACGCAAAGAGGTATCAGGATGTTCAGGAAATTCTCGAAAATGGTATTAATGTGTACACATCATTAAATGTCCAGCACCTTGAGAGCCGTTCCGAAACTGTAGCTCAAATTACGGGCATTATCGTTCGCGAAACGTTACCGGATGAGATTTTCGAGAGTGCCGATGAAGTTGAGGTGGTTGACCTTTCCCCTGACCAATTGCTGCACCGACTATCTGAAGGGAAAGTATACTCTCCTGAACGTTCGAAGGAGGCAATTGAGAACTTTTTCCGCAAAGGTAATATAACTGCCTTACGGGAAATGGCTTTGCGAATTGTTGCAGATCGTGTCGATAAACAACTGCATGAGTATATGCAGCTTAAACGAATCAAAGGTCCCTGGAAATCGGGCTTACATCTTTTGGTGGCCGTTGATTATACACAGCAGACCACACGATTACTTCGTTGGGCAAAGAATCTTTCCTATTCAATGGGAGCCACCATTCAGGCTATTTATGTAGAGACATTGCACGATCTAAGACCTAAAGAACGCGAACAGTTGGATAAAAATATTAATCTGGCTGGCCAACTTGGCATTAAATTCAGAATTATCACGCACTACGATGTTGTTAAAGCAATCGTTGATTTTGCTAATAAAGAGAATATAACACATATTATTGTCGGTAAGCCACGGGTCAGGAACATACTATCCATGTTTCGGCTGGGTAACTTTGTAAACAGGCTTATTCGTTACAGCGGAAATATTGATGTTTATATTCTTGGTGCCGACAGTGAGTCGAAGGATCACTTTAAGGAAAAGGTTTTTACCCCATCGTTTACCTCAAATCTGAGTCAGTATCTAATAACATCTGTTTTAGTTATACTATGTTCCGCTCTCTTTTACCTTATTAAAGGGTTTATTGGTTATCAGGTAATATCGTTTGGATTATTAATTCTTGTATCTATTTTGGCCATTTTTTATGGACCAGGCCCCATCTTACTTGCTGCAACGCTCAGCGCCCTGATTTGGGATTATTTCTTCATCCCACCACAATTCACATTACATATTCAGGAACCACTTGATGTGCTGATGTTGATTATGTTTTTTATCATTGCTTTACTGAATGGGATCTTAACATCAAGAGTCCGGCATCAGGAGAAGAAAATAAGGACACGCGAAGAACGTACTCATGCACTTTACCAGCTAACCCGCGAATTAACAATGACGTCCGGGTTTGATGATGTTTCTAAAATTGCCATCAGATATATACAAAAATATTTCAACCTGGAATGCGCCATCATCCTAAAAGATGAAAATAATCAACTTGATAATCAACCTAATAATGATTCAAAGATAAAGCTTTCCGAGAACGAGCTGAGCATTGCCTCATGGGTATTCAAACATTCAGCCAAAGCTGGTAAACACACAGATACATTACCATCAACCGATTATACTTTTTATCCTTTAACCGGGAACAATGACAATATGGGTGTGATCGCAATAGAACATGGCACCGTTTTTACGCAGGGCGAAGAGCAATTTTGGGAAGCGTTTCTCTCACAAATTTCGAGTAAATACGAACGTGAATTTTTGCGTAATACGGCTAAAAAGGCCTATATATTAAATGAATCAGACAAACTTTACAAAACCCTCTTCAATTCCATTTCGCACGAGTTACGCATTCCGGTAGCCACGATAATTGGTGCGTCTGATACACTTTTATCGCAGAGCTATCCCGAGGAGACAAAACTCAAGTTATATTCCGAAATTAATACAGCTTCCATCAGACTAAATCAATTGATCGAAAATCTGTTAAATATGTCGCGGCTCGAATCGGGTCGTATAACCCCGCGCCTCGATTGGTGTGATGTCAATGATTTAGCCAATAAAGTGGTTAATAACCTAAAACAGGAATTACTTCCTTTCAGGCTTTTCATTGTTATTCCGTCGAGTATGCCACTGGTGCAAGTCGACTTTGGCCTGATTGAGCAAGTATTGCATAATCTTGTTTTGAATGCCACCCAAAATGCCCCGATAGGGACATCAATAAGGCTTAAGTTTTTTTACGATAATGGAAGTCTGACCATACAGGTAATGGACCGTGGTGCCGGATTTCCTAATGATGATTTAAAGATGGTATTTAATAAATTTTACCGGGGTAAAGATGCAAAGGCAGGCGGAACCGGCTTAGGACTTTCAATTGTAAAAGGGTTTATTGAAGCGCATAATGGAGCTGTAATCGCTGAAAACCGGCAGAATGGAGGTGCCATATTTACGATTAAAATTCCGGTAAAAAGTTTAAACCATATTGAAAACATCAAATTATAAAATGCTGAAAACTAAATCTTATGCAAGAGACCATTCTAATCATCGATGACGAAGTCCAAATCAGGCGATTGCTCGAAATAACACTCTCGGCAAGTGGTTATAAAATTTCTGAAGCATCAACCGGAAAAGAGGGGCTGACATTGGCTGCAACACGGCAACCTGCTTTAATTATCCTTGATTTGGGGCTGCCCGATTCTGATGGTCTTGAGATTTTGAAGAAGCTTCGCGAATGGTATAAGAAGCCTGTTATTATCCTGTCTGTCCGCAGTTCCGAGGATGATATTATCAGGGCACTCGATAACGGAGCAAGCGACTACCTTACCAAGCCTTTCCGAACCGGCGAATTGCTGGCACGTATCCGTGTTGCCATCCGGCAAAGTCTGGGTAATTCGGATAATCCGGTCCTTGAATTTGGAACATTAATTATTGATCTGGCCAACCATACGGCACGTAAAAATAACGAGATCATCAAACTGACCTCGACCGAATTTTCGCTATTGGCGCTCTTAGCTAAAAACGAAGGTCGTGTTTTAACGCATCAATATATTTTAAAAGAAGTGTGGGGGATGGGCTATATTGAACAGACCCAATACCTAAGGGTGTTTATGGCGCAGTTGCGTAAAAAAATTGAGGACGAACCTGCAAAGCCCAAATTACTTAATACTGAATCGGGTATTGGGTATCGTTTCGGATTTTAGAGTTATTTATTTAGTCAGACTTTTAATCAGATCAACTTCTTCCTGTTTATATGGCGTGCCATCGGGACGAAAAATTTCATGAAACCATAATTTTGGTTCCGAGCCGTCGACGATCGGTTCATCCCAGGCATATTTGGTATTGCTTTTTCCTGCAACCAATCCCCAGTTAATGGCTCCGATATTATTTTTCTTCAATAGTGGCATGATATTGCTAAAAAGGCTGTTATTCCGACGGGCCATATACTCGGTACAGATTAATGGCCGGCCATATTTTTTAAGTGTGTCGATTGCAGTACTATGTTTCACTTCATTATCGTAATTGTGATAGGTGATCACGTCAGAATGTTCGATCTGAAATTTATTTATGTCCATCAGCCCAAGATTCCATACGCCCGAAGTGAGAGGTTGCGAAGGATTGATCTCTTTTCCCCATTCAAAAACTTTAGTCAGAAGGGGCAGCGATTTATTGCCGTAATTTGAGTTGCCGGGTTCGTTGTATAAATCCCAAAGGAGAATCCGCCGGTCATTTTTAAAAGTAGTAAGAATGTCTTTTACATACGTCTCCAAAATAGTAACCAGCTTCGGATCAGAATAAAACAATTCACCGGGATCGCGAATCCAACCCGAATTGTGAACCCCTGGTTTTGGTTCAGGTTGTTTTCCCGATTGATAGGTTGGATTCCAGCAATCATCAAAAAAAACGAAAATGGTCTTAATTCCGTTTTTGTCGGCGATTGTCAGATATTGCTTCATCCGATTCTTAAATCCTTCCTTGTCAACTTCCCAGGCAACATGGTGCAAAAAAACGCGCATACAATTCAGTCCGATACTTTTTGCCCAACTCAATTCGCGGTCGATTGTTTTTGGATCAAACGATTCGGCCTGCCAGGTTTCCAATTGGTTGATGGCTGTACTTGGGTTAAAATTACTTCCACGCGGCCACATCTGATGTTTGTACCAATCGTTGGCTTTTTCTTGCGTCCAACGTACTGAAACAACGATTTTATTCGATTGACCATTGGTTTCCTTTTTACCAGTGGCTGTAAACAAACTGACGAGTATAATCAATGCAGGAAGAAGGATATTTCTCATAATATTAATCGTTTGGAATGTTTTTGGTAAGGCGAAAATATGAATAAAAAAGCAAACGCTACTATCGGAAGATAGCAGCGTTTGAATATTAATTGATATAAAAATTTAAACGGTATAAGTCGAAGAAGCTGTATCGCCTCCGCGGCCAGTCCAGTTGGTGTGGAAGAATTCCCCACGTGGTTTGTCAATTCTTTCGTACGTGTGAGCGCCAAAATAATCGCGCTGTGCCTGAAGCAGGTTTGCCGGCAATCTTTCGCTGCGGAATCCGTCAAAATAGGTCAAAGCAGTAGCAAGACACGGAGCAGGAACGCCATTTGTAATCGCGGTAGCAACAACACGACGCCAGCCGGCCTGTGCTTTTTCAATTGTTGTTTTAAAATATTCATCAAGCAACAAGTGTTCCAATTTTGGATTATTATCGAAAGCTTCCTTGATTTTACCTAAAAATACAGAACGGATGATACAACCACCACGCCACATCAAGGCTATACCGCCATTATTCAGGTTCCATTTGAATTCTTTGGCAGCTTCACCCATTAAATCGTATCCCTGTGCATAGGAGATAATCTTAGCACCCAGAAGAGCATCCTTCAGATCGCTGATAAATTGAGCTTTATCGCCCTTGAAAAGTTTTTCAGGACCGCTTAAAAATTTCGATGCTTTCACACGAAGATCTTTTTGAGCAGAAAGACAACGTGCAAATACCGATTCACCAATCAAAGTGAGTGGAATTCCGAGATCGAGGGCAGCAACACCAGTCCATTTACCGGTACCTTTCTGTCCGGCAGTATCGAGAATTTTTTCAACAAGGGCTTCGCCATTTTCATCACGGAACCCTAAAATATCACGGGTGATCTCAATCAGATAACTGTCAAGATCGCCTTTGTTCCAATCGGTAAATACCTGATGCATTTCATCAGCATTCATACCCAATAACTCTTTCATCATTTGGTACGCTTCGCAGATGATCTGCATGTCACCATATTCGATACCATTGTGAACCATTTTTACGAAGTGGCCAGCACCATTCTCGCCAACCCAGTCGCAACAAGGTTCGCCATCAACTTTGGCAGCAACAGCCTGAAAAATCTTTTTTACAGCCGGCCATGCAGCTGGAGATCCTCCTGGCATCATGGATGGACCTAATAATGCACCCTCTTCACCACCTGAAACACCTGTTCCAATGTACAATAAGCCTTTGCTTTCGACATATTTTGCACGACGGATCGTATCGGGGAAGTGCGAATTTCCACCATCGATAATGATATCGCCGGCTTCAAGATGCGGGATAATTTGTTCAATAAAATCGTCAACAGGAGATCCTGCCTTTACAAGCATCATCACTTTACGAGGACGCTCAAGATTAGCGCAAAGATCAGCAATAGAATGACATCCAATAAAATTCTTTCCGGCACCACGTCCGGCTATGAATTTGTCAACTTTGTCAACTGTGCGGTTATAAACTGCAACGGTGAAACCTTTGCTCTCCATGTTAAGGACTAGGTTTTCGCCCATCACTGCAAGGCCAATGAGCCCAATGTCTGCTTTTTTCATTTGTTTTGTTGTTTTTGAATTATTTCTACTTATTTCTAACTATTTCAATTAATTTCAATTATAGCTTGAATCCCAATTGATTGAGTTTATTAATTGTTTTGATATTATTAATTTTGCAAAAGACGGTAAATGTGGTGAATTCCCTTCTTACCGGATAATCGCCCCGTTGTTTTTCAAATGTTTCGACAGAAGCCCTGAGCCGTTTGTCATCTTCGCGGATATCGTAAGTGGTAAAGATCGCTTCGGCAAGAACCTGCAGCGTCGTTTTTCCCGTTCCGTCAATCAATATTTCGGTTGACGCCGGAAGTTCAATACCGGTACATTTCCAATTATTAATTCCAAGTCCAAAAAACTTACTTAATGCTCTGATGCTCATGCTTGTTCCGTTGGCTTTCCCATCTTTTGAATAACCCGCGATGTGGGGTGTCGCTAAATCTACCAGACCAAATAATTCGCGGTCGAGCTCCGGTTCATTTTCCCAGCAATCGATCACTGCACCCGAAATCTGACCTGATTTTAGTGCCGATTTCAATGATTGTGTGTCGGTTACTTCTCCGCGGCATGAGTTGATAATAATCGGATGTTTTTTAGCTTTTGCGAAAAATAATTCATCCGCAAGATGATATGTTTTATCTTCCCCATCCAAATTAAGTGGAACATGTAAGGTGATGAAGTCAGCTTTTTCGAGAATCTCATCCAATTCTACAAATCCTTTTTTATCCTCTGCCCTGGCACGGGGCGGATCGTTGAGCAGCACCTTCATGCCAAATATTTCGCAAAGTCGGGCAACTTTTGATCCTACATTTCCTACACCAACAACTCCGATTGTTTTCCCTGTGAGGGAGAAATTTTTCTTTTGGGCGAGAACCATCAATGCTGAGGCGATGTATTGCTCAACCGATTTTGAATTGCAGCCCGGTGCGTTGGTCCAGGTGATTCCGGCGCGTTCACAATATTCTGTATCAATATGATCGTAACCAATTGTTGCGGTCGCAATGAATTTAACCGTTGAACCTGCCAATAATCTTTCGTTGCAAATTGTTCTGGTGCGTGTGATAATTGCATCGGCATTTTTTACTATTTCGGGCGTGGTTTTACTTCCGGCTATATAAATAACTTCGGCAAAAGGCTCAAGCGCGCCTTTAATATATGGAATTTTATCGTCAATAATAATCTTCATGAAAATCAAATATTTGATTTACAGTTTTTAGCGTAATAGTTCTTTACCATTTCGTCGAGTACCCAGTTTGTCCGGGCCGCCGATTTTCCAGTTGAAGGCGATTCCCCGATTCCCCGGAGTGAATTAACAACTTTTGCCATTAGATAGCTTTGAACATGAAGTGGCTTTTCGAACGGAAATTCCTGCCGGCCAAAACTGTTCTCAAGCAATATCGGATTAAACTCAAATGTTGAAAAAACAATTCGTCCCTGGTCTCCAATGATTTCCACTTCGTCAAGGATGTTTTTATCAGATGTAGTGAAACACCAGCTTCCTGTTCCGGCTACGCCACATTCATGCTGCCAGTTTGCCAGTACAAGATCTTCGGCAGGGTAGTGGCCTGCCTGATTAATAGCATTTGCCTTGATCTTTCCAATCGGTCCGAAAATAAAATCCAGATAATCAAGTGTATGCGACGCAAGATCAAAAAGAAGTCCTCCGCCAGCCACTTCGGGTCGCAATCGCCATGGAATCACATCACCTTGAAGATCGTCTTTCATCGGACGATAAAACCTGACATTTACCATTCTGACAGAACCTACAGCATCAGAATCAATCAGCTCCCTTACTTTCAAAAAACCGGGTAGTGCCCTTCTATAATACGCCACGTAAATCGGAATGCCGGTTTCTTCTGAAACTTTTAACATTTCCTGACACTCTGCAAAATTCAGCCCCATCGGTTTTTCAACATAAACAGGTTTGCCCGCCCGCATTGCCTTGATCGCATATTCGTGATGAGCATCCGGAGGCGTGGCCACATAAACTGCGTTCACTTCTGGATCATTAATTAATTCATCGGCATCATCGTACCATTTTGGGACTTGATGTCGTTTGGCATAATCCCTGGCGAGAGTGGAATTGCGGCGCATTACGGCCACAAGACTGGAGTGTGGAGTCAGTTGGAGTGGCGGACCACTCTTCACTTCCGTGACATTGCCACATCCAATTATTCCCCATTTTACCTCGTCGAGAACCATTTCAAATTAATCTTTAAATCGTTCGCGTACAGCCCATAACCCTAATGCTGGATTCGAAATATAATAAAACTCTTCTCCGTCAGCTGATTTGTTCCAACCGTCCTTTAATTTTTTTGTATCATAAATCTTGCTCATTTCAACCAGACTGCCATAGTTAAATCCGACACTTTCGATTTCTTGTTGTGTCAGATTTTCACTTCCGTTACCCGGGCAATAAGTGATTGAGAAACGACCTTCGGAAGAGCCATGAATCAGGTGGGCGGCAGCACTAAGATTATTGCGTAACTCGTCATTTTCACGAACAGCTTTCAAGGTTTGTGGTGTGCCAAAATAACCATATTTACGGATCAACCGGTCGATTTCAGCGTCTTCGCCAAACTCTTTGAGGGCAGGAGCAAGGACGATCAATTCGCCACCGTCGGCAATCGCCATACGGGTACGGTAAACCGACTTGTTGCCGAGCCATGTTGATTTAAATTCTGTCGGATCGAGGTAAACAACCACCTTTTTCATCGGACGATCGAGCATATTGAAATTTACTTCGAGCGATAGGGCTGCAGCAGCTTTAAAAACCTCCTTATCATCTCCAACATATAATCCGCGAACCTTCAGCGATCCATCTTCCTTGTCCATTCCTACAACTGTAAGTATGTACAAAATAGGAAGATGCTTGGCGAAATTATGGCTCGCATAATCGAAAATCTTTCTGACAGGAGTCTTTGGACGTCCCATCATTTTCTCCATTCCGAAGGCAGCACCGATAAAATGGCTTTTATTGATCCCTTCGGCACCACCAGTCCCAACAAAGATATTTTTGTTGTGATTTGCCATCCCGACAACTTCGTGCGGAACAACTTGTCCGATCGACAGAATCAGGTCGAAACCGCCATCCACAAGCAATTTGTTCACCTGGGCAGGCCATGCGAAATCAACTGCATTATCCGACACTTCGCGTACATATTCGGCTGGCACTTCGCCTAATGTGACGACATCATTTCGCCAGTCGTGGGCACGAAACAATTCCTTTGGAACATCACCAAACATCTCGGCAATTTGATGTTCTGTCATTGGAGAGTGGGTTCCCAATGCCGGAAGAATATCAGTCAGCTTATCGCCATAAAAATTATAAGCATAACGCGTTAATTCACCAGCCCTCGAAGGAAAACGGGTAAAGTCAGGCGGAATGGCCAGAATTTTCTTCTTTTTACCGAGCAGTGTCAAAGCCGTGTATAATCCCTCCTTCAAATCATCGTGTGAAAGTGAAGTTGTTGGCGAACCAGTTTGTAAATAGATCATATTTTTAAATTAATGTTTAGCTTTTGATAAATACAAAAACTAAGCTTGTTAATTCCTAAAAGTAAATATTTAAAGCAAATCTTCTGTCAGAAATAAACTGTCTGATTGTTTTAACGTTTTACCCTGGCATTTCCTCCCCAAATGCTCCAAACCATCTCTTCGTCAGCTGGTTGGGCATAGTCAGTCAGAAATGTCGTGGCAAGGGCACCTGTTGCCCATCCGAATTGTGGCCATTTTTCGGGAGCCCATCCTTTAAGAATTCCATAAAGCAAACCACCCACAAAACCATCGCCGCCGCCAATTCGGTCAAGAACTGTAATTTTTCGCGGTTCAATGACATGCCAGTTTTCACCTTCCAGCATAATGGCGCCCCACAAATGTTCATTGGTACAAATTACCTGACGCAAAGTGGTAGCAAATACTGAAGCATTTGGAAATGTAGCTTTTACGCGGCTTATCATCCCCTTGAAGCCATCAATCTCAGCTTCAATTCCTTTACCGCCGGCTTCAGGTCCCTGAATTCCGAGACATAGTTGGAAATCTTCTTCATTACCAATCAGAATATCTGATACAGAGGCTATTTCGGTGAATATCTCACGTAACTCTTTTTCACGTCCTTTCCAAAAGGAGGCACGGTAGTTGAGGTCGAATGAGATGCGGGTGCCGTATTTTTTTGCGAAACGGGCAATTTCCAAACAAAAGTTACTTGTTTCGGGTGATAAAGCACCGATCAGTCCTGACAAATGGACGATCTGTACCCCTTCTTTTCCGAAAATTCTTTCCAGGTCAAAGTCTTTCACATTTAGCGTTCTTCCCACTTCACCTGCACGGTCATTCTGAACGCGCGGTCCGCGAGTTCCAAAACCGCTATCGGCAATATTAAACTGGTGGCGATATCCCCATGGGTTACCTTGAGGAACTTCGGGTCCTTCATAGGACATGTTCCTGCTTTTTAAATTGTTTTTAAGAAATTGGGCAATCGGACTATCTTTTACAAAAGTGGTGAGCACTTTCACCGGAAGTCCAAGATAAGAAGAGATGCTTGCTACATTGGTTTCGGCACTCGAGGCAAACATTTGGAACATATCGCTGCAATAGACCGGTTGTCCGTTGATTGGTGTAATTCTAACGCCCATAC
>Ga0302286_10003418_pt1 | contig 10715 bp, 6 predicted proteins | sample III_Fen_E2_3_FD_198765 | JGI IMG/M metagenome (GOLD analysis project Ga0302286, IMG submission 198765) | Peat permafrost microbial communities from Stordalen Mire near Abisko, Sweden - III_Fen_E2_3 | ecosystem: Environmental > Terrestrial > Soil > Wetlands > Permafrost | place: Sweden: Abisko...
AAAGGTCAGGTAAAAATTTCAATTTTATTTTGTCGTTTTAACGAATGTTAAAAAATTGTAAGAAAAACTTAAATAAATTGAAGTAAATCCCGATCTAAAATTGTTTTAATAGCAACTATCTAAAAGGTGCTTAATTAAAATGAAAGACGAGAACTCGATTCACAACTTAATAGCCAGATATTTAAACGGAGAATGTTCTGCAATAGAAGAGGAAAAGTTATTTGCATGGACAAGTGAATCATCCGATAACCTGAAGGTGTATTTGCAGATTAAAGATATGTGGGATATGGCAATCCACAAGGAGTCTAAATCAACAGACCAATTAATTCGTTTCTACAAAACCCAATTCGAAAAGAGTAAACGGGCTAGAACCATACTTATATACAGATTTATTGCTGTCGCTGCTATTTTTATTATTGGATTTGTCGCATCTGTTTTAATTCCGCAGGGATATGTTTATAAACCTCAACAGATCAGTGTCTTCTCAGTTCCTTTGGGATCGCGTTCCAAAGTAATATTATTTGACGGAACCGAGGTAAATCTTAACTCTGGCAGCTCTCTAACTTATTCGAACGAATACAATTCTGGTAAAAGGCAGGTTACATTGACCGGAGAAGGGTTTTTTAAAGTGAAGTCTGATAAAAAGCATCCTTTCATCGTAAAAACAGCCGATTTTGAGGTTGAAGCGACTGGTACTCAATTTAATGTTTGTGCCTATGATAATGATTCATTCTCGAACACGACTTTGGCAGAGGGGATCGTTGCGTTAAGGATGTCTGATTCTAATCAAACACTCAAACTTATCCCCGGGGAAAAATTTAAAATCAACCATTTAGAGAACTCATATAGTCAATCTGACGTTGATATCGAATCTGAATTAGCCTGGAAGGACGGTGCGTTTATTTTCAAGAGTATTCCTTTTCCTGAATTGGTGAAACGACTTGAGCGATGGTACGATGTCAAGCTTATCTGGTCAGGAAAAAATCTTGAATCATACTCATACACCGGCAGATTCAAAAATCAGGAAACAATATGGCAGGTACTGGACGCATTAAAACTTACCTCTCCGATCAATTATCAGCGAACAACCTTCAGAGAATTTAAAATTAACTATAAATCAAATAACTAATATTTTTTTAATGCCTATGCAGAATGACTAAGTGAACTAAAATGAAAAAAAAGAAGACGAATTGTCGCCACAACAATTCGCCTTCGGAAACAATCAACAAAAAATTATTAATTGTCTAAACACAACAAAAGTATGAAAAAAAAATTGATTCACCCGAGCGGTAAGTCGTGTCGTGACTTGGCTCAAATTTTCCGAACTATGAAGCTAATTACACTATTTCTGTTCGTTGCAATTATGCAGTTAACAGCTGCTACTTATTCCCAAACAACACGGCTAAAAGTTACGGGGCAAAACCTTTCTTTGGGGCAGGTTTTCGAAAGTATCGAAAAACAGTCGGAATTCTCATTTTTTTATAATGTCAACCAGATCGATCTTTCGAAGAAGGTCGATATTGAGGCTGACAATCAGGTTGTAAATAAGATCCTTGATGATGTTTTATCGGGTACCGGTATGACCTATACCATCAATAATAAATTGATTATCATTCACAAACAAGGCGAAGCGGCTGCGTTGGAGGCTGCTCAGCAGCAAGGGCGGAAAATAACCGGAAAAGTAACCGATGGCTCGGGTATGTCTATTCCCGGAGCATCTGTTGTGATTAAAGGGAAAACAATGGGAACAGTTACTGACGGTAACGGTCTATTTACCTTAGTGAACGTTCCTGATAAAGCAACCCTGGTTATTTCTTTCGTGGGTATGATATCGCAGGAAATCGAAATTGGGAACAAAACCGATTTTGTTATCGTTTTAAGCGATGAGACAATCGGACTTGAAGAAGTTGTTGCCATCGGTTATGGTATTCAAAAGAAGTCAGATGTAACAGGGGCTCTGACAAGTGTGAGTTCTGAACAAATTAAATCACGTCCGGTAACCAATGCCGTTCAGGCGATACAAGGAAGGGCAGCTGGGGTTGATATTTCTTCGAATGAACGTCCTGGATCAGTTGGCAATATTACCATTCGCGGCGTACGTTCACTCACAGCATCAAACTCACCACTTTATGTTGTTGATGGAATTCCTTTGGTAACCGGAACTATTAACGCAGCAGGCAATACATCAAACCAGGTAACACTTGGCGGTATTGACAACATGAACCCCAATGATATTGAATCAATTGATATTTTGAAAGATGCATCGGCAACAGCCATTTATGGTTCACGTGGTGCCAATGGTGTTGTTCTTATTACAACCAAAAGGGGGAAAGCCGGAAAGTTTACCCTGAATTTTGACAGCTCAGTGACTACAGAAGATATACATGAATTTTCACCTCTGTTTAATGCAGGTGATTATGTCGAATACCGTCGTTGGGCAAAATATTACGATCCTCTGTCCGCGGGCACTTATGCAAAAGGCGATCAGCCTACCCAGGCAAATGATGCAAAAATTTTTACGGGTGATGATACAGCCTGGGCCAATATACTCAAAGGCTGGGCAAGTGGCACCTGGGATGGATCAAAATTGACCACTACAAATTGGACAGATAATGTAACCCGTACCGGAATCACTACACAAAATTCGTTGAGTGCTAGTGGCGGTACCGACAAAATGAAATCATACGGTTCTTTTGGATATACTGACAGTAAAGGGGTAGTAAAAGGACAAGGCTTTAAACGTTACAATGCAAATGTAAGTGTAGATATTACACCTGTAAAATGGTTCTCATTTGGTGGAAACCTGAACAGTTCATACAGTATCCAGGAATATGGACAATCAACTGTCGGTAACGTTGGAGTGTCTGCTCAAACCGGATTGTACCAAAGTGCTTATGGCATTTTTACATACGCACAGCCTTATGATGCTAGTGGTAACCGGATAGAATATCCGGGTGGCGATGTTGCCGTTAAGACCATTATCAATGAGGACCAATACTCACAGGACCAACGTGTTACATTCAGAACCTTTGGCAGTTTGTATGGCCAGCTGGATTTTGGTGCCTTGGTACCTGTACTGAAAGGGTTAAAATTACGCACCAATTTTGGACCTGATATCCAAACCTGGCGAGATGGTATCTATGAAGATGGCAAATCCGTAATCAGAAGCGGTTCTGCCTATGCCTCCCTGGAAAAAAGACAACGCTTGTCTTATACGCTTGACAATCTGGTGTACTATGATAAAACTCTTGGAAAACATAGTCTTGGTATGACTTTACTGCAGAGTCAAACTCAATTTGAAACAGAATCCAGTTTAATGTCGGCCAATAATGTTCCATTTTCAAGCCAAAAATGGAATGCGCTAGGCGCTATAAGTTCACTTCAAAGTTGGAGTTCCGGAATTACCAAACAAGCGCTATTATCCTATATGGCGCGTTTAAATTACAGTTATACGAACAAATATCTGTTAACTGTTTCGGGACGTTATGATGGGGCATCACAATTAGCAGAAGGTCATAAATGGTCTTTTTTCCCAAGCGCTGCACTTGGATGGCGCATGGATCAGGAGGGATTTATGGCCAATGTGAGCTGGGTGAATCAATTAAAATTACGCCTTGGTGTTGGAGTAACCGGCAACTCTGCCATTGATCCTTATTCTACCAAAGGAGGGTTACAGGCTATGTTTTATCCATTTGGAGCCACCTCCACAGCCGGCCAAGTAAATGTTACAACCTTGGCAAATCAGGATTTGGGATGGGAAAAAACCGCGCAATACAATGTCGGTCTTGATTTTTCAATATTCAAATCAAGAATTAACGGAAGTCTAGATATTTACTCTTCCCATACCACCAATTTATTACTTCAAAAAACTATTCCTTCAGTTACCGGTTTTTCGAGTACTTATGCCAACATCGGGGAAACCAAATCCAAGGGTGTTGATTTTACCATAAATTCGTTAAACGTAAAAACTCATGGCTTTGAATGGTCAACAACGGTAAATATTTCATACCAGGATAACAAGATAGTTTCCTTAGCCAACGGTAAACAAGATGATTTGGTTAATGGATGGTTTATTGGCCAATCTCAAAGTGTAGTTTATGGCTATAAAGCCGCAGGAATCTGGCAGGATTCTGATGCCGCAGAAATGGCAAAATTCAATGCAAATGGCCATACATTTACTGTAGGGAATGTGAAACCGGTAGACCAAAATGGTGATTATAAAATTGATGCAAACAACGACCGTGTAATCATCGGCAGTACGATTCCGAAATATATTTTAGGCTTAACGAATACCTTTAACTTCAAAGGTTTTGAGTTGTCAGCATTATTATATGGCCGTTTGGATTATATTTATGACACCGGCGGTGAAGGTGAGGTTGGTCGATATCAACAAAGAGCAGTGAATTATTGGACCCCGAATAACACAAACTCCGATTATCAAAAACCAATCTATTCTGCCGGCTATGGTGATCAGTATTATGCATCGCTGGGATATAAAAATGGCTCTTTTATTAAGATTCGTAATATTTCTTTAGGCTATAATTTACCTGAAAAAGTTACCATCAAATTCGGGGTTTCCAAATTAAGAGTTTATGTACAGTCGACAAACCCCGGTTTTGTTTTCAACAAAGTGTCCTGGCTTGACCCGGATATAAGATATCATGCTTCAAACAAAGGTTTTGTAATGGGTCTTAGTGCACAATTCTAATAATGTTAAATTCAAAAAAATGAAATATATGAAAAAACATATAATAAATCATACACGCCTGCTTGCACTTTTGGCACTTACAGCATTGGGCGTATTGTCATGTTCCAAAAGCTTTCTGAACGAAACATTGGAAACCGCCAGGGACTTATCATATTACAATACAGAAGCTGGCATTCAGCAATTAGCCGTAGGTACATATTATCGGGTTTTTGCATCTCCATTTCCCTCAGAATATCAATATGGTACCACCAATTATGGTACTGATGAGTTTCATGTAGGTGGCGACGACACTAACAGTCAATGGAATAATTATGACAGCAGGTTTGGTTCTATTATCGTTACGACCAGAACCAATGCTCAGGAACCATGGGATAATGCTTATCTTGGTATTGGTTTGGCCAACCAGTTAATAGAATCGGCAACCAATATTGTATCTACAAACGATGCCATCAAAAAAACAGCCCTGGGCGAAGGGTATTTCATGCGTGCCTTTAACTATTTAAAATTGGTTCGGCAATATGGTGGTGTTCCGTTAAAATTGAAACCAAGCACCACCGTTGAATTGGAGTTTACCCGTGCAACAGCTGATGATGTGCTGAAACAGGTAATCGATGATTTTACCCAGGCTTATAACTTGTTAGACAATACGGGACCAGCACCTGACAAAATCACTAAGGATGCGGCCGCCCATTTTCTGGCAAAAGCCTATCTTACCCGTGCCAGTGAAATTAATGACTCCTGGAACTCAACAACGAAAAGTGCAGATTTGCAAAAAGTAGTAAGTTTATCTGACGAAGTGATTTTGCATCATCCGCTCGCCGGTAATTATCAGGCACTCTGGGATTATACCAAACCAGATGGAACCAATGAATTCCTGCCGGAATTAATTTTGTCGGCCTCCTTTAGCCGTGATCCCGCACTTATAACCGAGAACGATAGTCATATATTTTTCACAGCCCGTTATGATGACCTGCCGGTGATGCAACGTGACATTACAGGGATGCGCCCTTATAGCCGTATGGCACCTACTTATTTCACCTATGATGTGTTTGACCACATTAACGACTCCCGTTTCTGGAAGGTATTCCGGACAAAACACCGTGTAAATAAAGCAGGCGCTTCAGGTGGTATAACATATACTGCCGGAGTCGATTTGGGTATTCTGTATATTATCAACTCTGCAACCGATAATCGTTTCGCCAAAACGATTAATAATAACGATCCTGGTATTTTATACAGTGTGACGAAAAAGACTATCCCTTCGGTATATGTAGCACACGCTGCAGACGGTCTGGGATTAGAGGCAAACCCAAGGTTCCCTTCATTGTCAAAACATTTTGAATCTGACAGAACAGCCATCAACGACAACAGAGGTATGCGAGATGAAATTTTAGCGCGTTCTGCCGAGACCTATTTAATGGCTGCAGAAGCTAAAATCCGGTTGGCTGCCGCGGGTACAGGTTCATATGCCGATGCATTACCTTACATTAATACAGTTCGTACCAGAGCTGCTTATAAAGGTGGTGAAAACCGTTCGTATTATACTGACGGAGCTGCTTCTTTTCCTACCTCTACCTATGTTCAGCCTTCGAGTATGAATTCCTTTATAACAGAAAATTCATATTATGAATCTAACAATATTCCTGTTTCTACAACCGCAACTGATTTGACAATTTCAAGCACTACGGCTTTCCCGGCTGAAGATGAAGCAGTGATTTCCAGATTAGGATATTCAAGCCAATACGACAGAATGTTGTGTCTGATATTGGACGAGCGCACCAGGGAACTTTGTGGTGAATGGCTCCGTTGGGAGGATTTAAGCCGAACTAAAACATTAGTTACCAGAGTTAAAGCTTATAACAAAGAAGCAAAAGGAAACATTAAAGATTTTCACTTTTTGAGACCGATTCCGCAATCATTCCTTGATGGAATCTATAAAGCTGGACAACCCCTAACTTCTTCTGAAAAAGCGGCCATGCAAAATCCCGGATATTAAAAATCCGTCTACTCAAAAAATATGGAGGCGCAGTGTGCCTCCGTATTTTTTTAATCTATATGCTTCAATAAATCAGATCTTTTATTCTTAGGTTTGCCAAAGATTACCAAACAACACACTTAAAGCTATGATTAAGAATATTCTTGCAGTTCTGATACTGCTTCCGGTTGAGGCATTTTCGCAAAACCAGCCTGCAAAACCGCAAAACGACGCATCTGCACCGTTACATTTAATGCAACCCGATTACGTGACACCTTATAACGTTCCCACGGCGGTAGAAATTACAAAGGTACTCAACCGGGTTTACAACTACCTTGAAGCTACAACTCCAACCCAACTGACAGATGCTTCTGGAACTGAATTATCAGACTATACCAAAGTAAACGCACAAACAAAATTTAAACAAGGCGATTTCAGGTTGATCAGTTACGAATGGGGTGTTACTTATGCCGGAATGTTGCTTGCTTCAAATGCTACCGGAGATAAAAAGTACGCTGATTATACATTTAAAAGGATGAAGTTTTTGGCTGACATTCGCCCGTCATTTCTGAAACTGGAACAACAAAATCCGGAAGCCAGGGATGCCATGTTTTCAGTCAACCACCCACATGCGCTCGATGATGCAGGCGCCATGTGTGCTGCAATGATTAAGGCTGAACAGGCAAAAATCAATACTGATCTGAATCCCATGATCGATAATTTTATCGATTTCATCAGCAATAAACAACAGCGTTTTGGCGACGGAACTTTGTCGCGTAACCGCCCGCTTCCCAATTCACTCTGGCTGGATGACCTGTTTATGAGCGTTCCTGCATTGGCTCAGATGGGCAAGTACACCGGCCAAACCAAATATTACGACGATGCCGTTAAGCAAGTGTTGCAATTTTCGAAGCGCATGTTCAATTACGATAAAGGTTTGTTTATGCACGGCTGGATTCAGGAGATGCCTGAACATCCGCAATTCCATTGGGCGCGTGCCAATGGATGGGGCGTGATGACCATGGTTGAACTGCTTGACGTTTTGCCTGCCGGTTATGCCGGTCGAGATCAGGTGCTCGATTTGCTGAAACATCACATTCGCGGTTTGGCAAATTACCAGTCACCGCAAGGTTTTTGGCACCAATTGATCGACAAAAACGATTCATATCTCGAAACTTCAGCAACTGCAATCTACACTTACGCCATTGCCCGTGCCATCAATCGCGGTTACATCGACGAGCAGGTTTACGGCCCAATGGTTTGTCTTGCATGGAATGCAGTAGCATCTAAAGTAACCGAAAAAGGACAGGTGGAAGGTACTTGCGTTGGTACAGGAATGGGATTTGACCCCGCTTTTTACTACTACCGTCCAATTAATGTTTTTGCTGCACACGGATATGGTCCTGTAATGCTGGCCGGAGCCGAAATGATTGAGCTGTTGAAAAGCCATTTTCCTAAAATGAACGACAGTGCGATCCAATTCTACTCAAAAGAGGTGAAATCAAACGGTGCCATCTTCGATGCTAAGTAAGATTATCCTTTTTTTCATAAGTTAACCCCATATTTTAACAGATTTAATTCGCAAAGGAACGAAGTGCATCGAAAAAATCTTTGTGAAGCTTTGCGGTTATCTGGTGCACTTTACCGTTAACTTTTAACCCGAATACGATGAAAAAGTTACAAGTGTATATGCCACTGCTGGTTGCAATTATCCTGATTGGCAGTATCCAGGTTCAGGCACAGATTGGACATCGCTTTCCTTCAGAACGAAAAGTGGTGAAAGATCCGGTGACAGGTACTGAACTGACATTTTTAACCAGCACTCCAGCGGGTGATAGTAAAATCTATCAAACTCACAACCAGTGGACTTCCGATAGCCAATGGCTCATCTTCCGGTCCGATCGGGTAAAGGGTGAAGCTTTTGCTGTGAACGAGAGAACCGGAGACATCGTTCAGGTGAGCGAAGGTGGCTACATCGGAATGCTGAATGTTGCCCGCAAGTCGATGAAACTTTACTTTATGCGGATGCCCCGGAATCAAACAGATTCCAAACAACTTGATATTATTGAAGTTAATTTAGCCAAATTATTTGACGACAGTAAAGCCGGGACATTAAAGCAGGCTTCGGTTTATGAGCGGGTATGCGGCACAACTCCGCCGGAACTTGAAGCTGGTGGCGACATGGCACTCGATGGTGATGAAGATTGGGTTTGGTTTAGGGTCGGAAAAACCGAAGCTCAAAAGCATTTGCCCGAAGGAACAAAAATTGAAGAAGCATTCGGCCCACGGAAAATGGGAGCAGGACCGGCGGGCATTGCCGGAATGAATCTTCACTCAGGTGAAATCAGGTATGTTGTTTCTGTTCCATTTCAGATTGGTCATATCCAGACCAATCCTTGGGTTCCGGGGCAAATTGTTTTTTGTTGGGAAACCGGAGGCAAATCGCCCCAACGCACGTGGATCGTTAATGCTGATGGAACTGGTTTGCGTCCGCTATATCCCGAATCTACCTACGAATGGGTGACGCATGAAGCGGTTATCAGTCCCGACGAAGTGGCTATTGCCATTATGGGACACCGCAAAATTCCAAATGCAACCGCTGATAGCAAACCCGGAACTGATGTAAAAGGGCCAAATCCTGGTCAGGAAACAGAATGGGGACCCTCCGGAACACGTGAAAAGCCAAGCGGATTGGGAATTGTCAATATCAATACTCATGAAATGTCCATTGCCGGGCAAATTCCGTTCGGAAGCGGTTTCTGGCATGTCAATGGTTCTTCAGACAAGCGTTTTGCGGTTGGTGATGATTTCGACCGGAACCTGTACCTGATCGACCGGAAAACCCACGAAATGATCTTGTTGACAACCGGACATAAAGCCACTGCGGCCGATCACCCGCATCCAACATTTAGTCCCGACGGAACGAGGATCGAGATTCAGTCGGCAATGCTTTCAGAAGACAATAAATCAATGAATATCTGCATTGTTCCGGTGCCTCAGAAATGGCTGAAAAGACAAAATAAATAACAGTAGTTTTGATTTGGCTTTTCAATCCTGTCTTTTAAGACTGTCATCATTCTTATTGATGATGGTGATCGCCAATTTTGGGGCTTCAGATGAAGAGTTGAAAAAAGTAAAATAAGAATTACTAAAAACGAATTGCAAATTATGAATAGCGAAAAAACGGTTCCCGATGAATATTGGATAAATCTCGGGGAGATTGTATTGATTCTTGATGAATTAAAAGGAATTGCCAAACCGGAGATCACTGGTAAAGCTTCCATTTTAAAAGAGTATGGCGTGCGTTTGCTAAATAAAATAAGAGAAGTTAATCCGGTTGAACCTTTTGTAACGATCCGTATCCGGACAATTCATCGGCTGGAAAAGCTTCTTGATGTTCCGAATCATGTTCTTAACACAGCATTTAAGTCCAACAGAAACAAACTTGTTGGGATATTGGACAGTTACGCCAACCATTTGCAGAAGGAATTTCTTAAAATCGACTAAGTCCGGAGAATTAAATATTGTTGTATTTATTGAATTGAGACAATGGTTAAATCTGTTATTTACTTTGTGACCATCGGCTGACGGATTGTGTGATCCTAAAGACAAGGTCGCGCAATAATGCTAAAGACCGCAAAGAAAAATATACGACATGGTATATTGGCTATGACTTAAAGTTATTTTAACTATTTTTATCATGAAAATCCGATTACTAAAACCTCTGATCCATGATAAACAAAGCCTTATCCTTTCTGCTTTTTTGTTCCTTGTTTGCCGTTTCGTGCTCTGAACCAGCGGTGGAAAAAACAGCTGACCATAATTCGAAAAGATCTTTTAACGAGACTTACAGCGCTCAGAATTTAAACCGAATCGCTTTTCCAATCGGTGGGATAGGAGCCGGAATGATCTGCCTGGAAGGTACCGGCGCTTTTTCGCATGTTTCGGTGCGCAATACTCCTGAAGTATTTAATGAACCTCTCATGTTTGCAGCCATCTCAGTTAAAGGGAAAGAAAATGGCGCGAAAATTT
>Ga0302286_10003420_pt1 | contig 10713 bp, 4 predicted proteins | sample III_Fen_E2_3_FD_198765 | JGI IMG/M metagenome (GOLD analysis project Ga0302286, IMG submission 198765) | Peat permafrost microbial communities from Stordalen Mire near Abisko, Sweden - III_Fen_E2_3 | ecosystem: Environmental > Terrestrial > Soil > Wetlands > Permafrost | place: Sweden: Abisko...
AGCTTTTCATTCATAGGTCCATTGTGATATGCTGATATCGGAGATGGTTGTATAATCAGGACGTTGAAAATCGATATCGCCCTTACCTTTTAAAGAACCGATCGGGTCGTCTTTGCCCGAGAATGGGGACCCCCACAACCCGGTTTCAATCAAAGGCTGAGGCTCGCTTTCTTCGTCAAGGTGATTGAGCGAGATGCAGCAATGTATGCAGTGACGACTTCAACCGGCTACTCGTTGTCCAATAGCACACGGATTTAGCCCTGCGAGCCAGCATACCACCCTCCGGCAGAGCAGCATGCGAATTCAGCAGCAGATTAGGTTTTGCACACCCGTGTGAGGCACGAGAAACAACCAAAACTCAATCGCCTTTACCCTGCTCACCTGTTTTTACAGGGAAACCAGAAAATGGAGAGATTCCGGCCGAAAGAGGGGAAAGTCCTTGCCCAGTAAAGCTGAAAACAAGCCCGGTATTAAAATAATAAAAAATGGACCTTATTTCGTAACAGGGAGCGTTCCGCTTAAAAAAGTAAAAATCGTCGCCAAAGGCAACCATCATGAATATAAGACAGTGTGGGAATATCCCCTGAAACAGGAATATGCCCTGTGCAGATGCGGGCAATCCGGCAACCCTCCTTACTGTGATGGATCGCATTTACATAACGGCTTCACAGGGAATGAAACCGCATCAAGACTCCCTTACGCAAAGCGAGCTAGCATTTTACATGGCCCGGATCTCGATTTGATGGATGACGGCAGGTGTGCGTATGCTCGTTTCTGTCACAGAGAAGAGGGAAGCGTCTGGGAATTGACCCGGAATTCCGATGATCCCGAAGCCAGGGCACAGGCTATCATTGCGGCCTGTGATTGTCCGACGGGTCGGCTTGTGGCGCTGGATCGTGAAGGAAACCCGATCGAATTGGCGTTTGAACCTTCCATCGAAATACTGGAGGATCCGGAGGAAGGCGTAAGCGGACCCTTGTTTGTGAAAGGAAATATTGCCCTCGAATCTGCCGATGGAACCATATATGAGATAAGAAACCGGATGGCGCTATGCCGATGCAGCAAATCTGACAACAAACCATTCTGTGATGCAACGCACATTTCAATCCAATTTTCTGAAGAGGAGTAGCCCTGAATGGAATCGCTTTGCTGTGGTATCAATGTCAGGATTTTTTGCCTAATCTGGAAGGCGGATACTCCACAGGATTAAAGCATTATTGAACGGCACTAAGCCTTATGTTTTGGGATGATTGATACTGTTTTCCAATCATGAACACATTAGAGATTGCATCATTCTGAATCGGTAACCAATCATCCTCCAAATCCAAAAATGCAGAAAACCCATGCGAAATAAGGTAAAACCGGAATATCTAGCAAGGTGAAAGCTCGCATAAAATGGGTAAGTGAGGCGGCACGGAAGATCAAGGCAAGGTTCTGGAACTTCAATATAATATTTACGAACGAGTGAATATTGCCGGTAAACAAGCCTGGCGCGAGTAGAACGATTGATCGATGAAAGTCAGCTGGAGCGAACGGACTACGAATCTGTACGGAGTTGCTGGAGGACGCAGTGTTTCGCAAGAGTGCTAGGGCTCTCCGGACGATTACAGTGCGAGGCGACGCTGTGGCAGTGGATGGATCAGATAGGCGATAAACTGCGCTCCCCCGTTCCTGCGTTGCAACGCAGATATGTTTACCATAGTACAATATAAGGTCTACAGCAAACCGATAAGGGCACGTACCGCTGGATGTGGATATATCCCTATTTGATATCCTGGCACGAAGAAGGAAGGCTTATCGCGAACATGCAAGGGCAGCGAGGGATTTGCGATGATCTATACTACGTTGGCACGGTAGACCACCTTGCTAATTGCGAGCTGCGAAAAGGGAAACGGCATTTCCAGAAGGGAACAAGCGATTTTCTTTTGGAAAGCATCCATTGCGCCTGTGCAATCGCCGGAAACGACCACAACTGCTGCACAGAATAATGATGTGTTTGTCGTTCCGTCATCAACCCATCCCTGCTCGTGAATCTGCAATTCGGATAATTACCTGCGTGTTCCGTCCGAAAAAGGAGTGTCGGCGTGACAAATTGTCACTACCGGTTGATTCAAAGGTTGTCTATCGAGCGATGTAAGCGTTTACGAGAATGAACTTACGGAATCAGGATTATTGTAAAGCATCTCTTGCTGGTGAAGTGCTGTGATTACTTTTCCACCGTGGATTGCACGAAAAATACGGGCGAAGCCCTTAGATACAAAGGAACCTCGCTATCAGGGGTTCAATCGTTACCCGTTCTTTTCGCCCGTCAGCAGTCTCTTTCATGCTTGCTATCTGACCGTATAGGTTTTAGAAAAGGCGGAGGTGTTATTCGACATATCCGTTGCCAACAGGACGATCTTCTTTTTCGTCAATGGTTCGTCATTCGTATATTCAAATCTGCCTTTTTCATCCGCTGTTATGTAGCCAAGCGGCGTTACACTCTTTCCATCCAACAGACAGATTTCAACGAGTGCGTTTGGGCAGGCGATGCCGGTCACTTGATTACCTTTTGCGGTTTTCACCTTTGGTGCCGTCAACCCAAAGTTCCCGTTTTCAACCAGCATTATCAGATCAGACGGCTTGCCTGTGAAGTGGTTACCTCGTATCAGGTTCCCTACACCGAAATCTACACGAACCGGGAATGCAGTCATCTCACCGAAGAAATTGCTTTGTATAAAATTATCGCTTGCGCTATCCTCCAGAAAAACCCCGACTACACTATGGTCAGAAAAGCTATTTCCGTTAATGATAAAACTCCTGATCCCCGGATTAGCAATACGAATCGCAATCGTACCGCCAAAAAATTGATTGCCCTCCTCAGCGGTATATCCGCCGATCACGCCATGCCGTTGCCCCATATCAATCGTGATGCCCGCATCATTGGGTAGCGTCGTCCCGCTGTTTGCGTCAAGTCCGAATCGATTGCCAAGAATCAGGTTATCCGTGACGCCATAGCCGTTTATCGTTATGCCTTTCTGGTTGCCACTGATCAGGTTTCCCTCTCCCTCCGCAGCACCACCGACACGATGGTTTCCCGATGTCCACATTAACACGCCGGTCTGATTGGGCACGGCCTTTGTACCGGTGATATCGGTGCCAATATAGTTGCCGATCAGCGAATTGCTGTATGAGTTGGGATCGCTGAAAATCACACCTGTGTTTACACCGCTGATCACATTGCGTTCGGCTGGCATCGTACCGCCAATAACGGCGTTGACACAGTTGGATTCCATTACAAGCCCGTTATCGGTGAAATCACATACCGCTGTCGACCCAGTGATATCCAGCCCAATCAGGTTGCTGATCACATGGGTATGATCGCCCCAAGAGTCAAAATTAGTAAAATCGTTACCACTGATCACGTTTCCCTCGCCGGGGTTTACACCGCCTACGGTAACGTAATGCGCCAAGTCCCCGATAAAAATACCGTAGCTATTGGGCATGGGTTGAGTCCCAGTGATGTCAGTGCCTACGAGATTACCCAAGATGAAATGATTCCAACCACCGACACGAATACCGTATAGGCCATTACCGCTGCACAGGTTACCCTGCCCCAGCAGGCTATTGCCTATGTCGCGGCTTCCCCCGATTCGGTTATCCGTTCCCTGCACATCAAAGCCAAACTGCGGAAAATGAAGCATCTGTAACCCCATGAATACGTCATAGGAACCGAAAACGATAAACCCGCTCCCGTCCGTGAGCTTGCCTCCGTCCAGAATCACCCCGGCATCACTGGCATCCACCGTCACGTAGCTTGCATCCATTGTCGGGAAAGGCATTTTGAGCTGTATGGTTACAGGCGCATCCGGTGGAAATACCGATGTGTCAAAGGTAATCCGAGTACCGTCTTTCAAATGCTCAAGGCAGTTGCGCAGCGTACCTTGCCCGCTGTCCGCGGCGCTGGTAACCACAAATTCGGTTATCTTGGCTGGCGGGCTCATGGAGTCCGCATAGTTTGGCCGTCTATAATTATCCTGGATAAAGGGATCCTGAAGCGACAGAGGCAGGCTTACGGTATTCGTTTTCTTGGCATGAGTATCGGCCGCCGATTTCTGTTCATCCTTCGCGTCTTCCTCACGTTGGTAAATGGCTATGCCGCCAAGGCTGTCCGCCACGATCATCCGGTTTTTCTCTACCCAGCAATCGTAGGCTACGCCGCGTGTCGATACGCTACCCAGCAGCACCGGTTTTGTCAGGTCAGAAATATCCACGATCTGTATGCCGTTGCCCAGCGTGCTCACGTAGGCTAGATTCCCATCGATGAATGCCTCCATAGGGCTTCCAGAGATAGCCAGCTCCGATAGTTTCCGTGACTGGGCCGGGTTGGACACATCTACAATCCAAATTCCGGGGTTCGACGACGTGATTACCGTTGTGGCGTTGATAAAACGAATCGCCTCACCGGTTGATTGCTTGTCAAAGTACCCAAGCAGTCGGATGTCCGCCGGATCAGAAATATCCACCAGTTGTAGCTGCGTGCTGTTGGTGGTAATCAGCAGATTGCCGGAAGTGTCCGCATTGACCGGATTTTCCATATCAATACGACAAACCACATGCGGGTTTGTTGGATCGGTCACGTCCACCGACCCGTCGGCGAATTCTCCTGGGATGTAAATATGCCCGTTATTGAGCGCCATAGCACGGAAAGCCATATTGAACACGGCCTCGTCGTTTGATACCCCGCCCAGCCGCTTCGGTTGCAACGGGTCGTTCAGGTCGAAGGTCACCATTGGAAAACGGGTTGCAAGATGTGTAGACAGGTACGCAGTCGATCCCTGCACGATGACCATGTTGGCATATCCGCCTTCCGTGTCGTACCAGCAGGTTTCCACGGGCTGATCCAGATTGCTCAGGTCAATCACGTGCATTCCGGAAAGACCGCCAGCCACATATGCGACATTTCCGTTCACGGTAACCCTGCGCCCATCCAAAATGGGCATCCAGCGGCTTAGAAGAGTCGGTTTGCCTTTGGAAATATCAAAACTAAGCAGCCCCTTTTCCCTGTCCAGTGCGAAGACGCGATTTTTGTCCGCCTCCCCCGCCAGAATCAGGCCATCGGTTTGGAAGCGGGCAGATTCTGAGAGCATACCATCTACAAGAGAATACTTTGCCAGCCCGCTCGCGCCTTCCATCACCAACAGGCCGGAATCAAGTACCTTTAACGCCATCGCCCACCCTTCTGTGGCCAAAGTGTCGATTAGGGTCGGGGCAAGAAGTGAATCCAAATTCCAGACGGATACTCCACCCCACGCGCCCGCGGCATACAACCGATTCCCCTTGATTTCAACATCGTATTGGAAGCCTCTCACGGACAGCATCCCCACCTCCACCGGTTGAGAAGGGTTGCTCATATTCACTACAAAAAGGCCGCTGCCGCCCCCGGCTACATAGGCGACTCCCTCTTTAATACTCACATCATAGGTGTAAGCCATGGGGTAAGCCTCGGCAACTGTCACAGGAGCCCATGGATTGAGAACATCTACAATCTTTACACCCTGCGGGCCGTCCGCAAGTACCGCGTAGTCGCCATAAAGCGCCACGTTTTCAGTGTATCCCCGCGTATCGAGACTCCCCACAATCACAGGTGCGGCAGGATCAGTGATTTCCAATATCGTTAAACCGCCTGAGCCGCAGCTCACATACAGGAAGCCTTTCCCATCACTTGTAATACCCTCTGCAACATCCGGGAGCAATGGACTGGTGCCGATAAGCTTTATATTTTCAGGATCGCTCACATCCATGATCATTATATGCAGCCCGGAACCCACATACAAGGTATCTCCATCCAGCGCAAGCGCCTTAGTCGTTCCCCCGATTTGCCCGGTCAGTTTCCATCCAAGGGTATCCTGATCAGCGGCGGCAAGGGTTGGGAAGCATAATACAAAAAGGACAAGACAGCAAACAAATATCCACCCAAAACCCATCAAATGTTCGTTTTTCATTTTTTCCTCCATGTAAATGCTGTGCCATCGTCAGGTGCTTGCAGTACAGACTGTTTATTGTAAGAGAACGCTTTTGTTGATATGAGCTTGGAATCCATGAAAATTCCGCATCAAATATGTATCTTCCGAATCACCGATCGGTAACTTGCTGGCTTCCATACCGTATGCTGTCAAGATCTAATCCTTTGCGTTTATTTCACCCGTGACTGCTATGGCGGTAATGTCTGATGTCCCATATTAAATATTTCTTTAACAAGCCACTCGGTTTGTTCTTATCATAATTTTGCTTCACTATAACATACCATTTTGATAGAATCAAGGTAAAATATACCAGCGGAGAGAATGGCTTATGGACAATCGTTATTTCGCTCTCGAATGGATTGAAAACGAAGTGTCATCTTAGCCTTAAAAGGATTATTTACCCGACTGACAACCTCGTCTGTTTTATCGCATATTTGCGCTTGTGCCGTGATTACTCTTAGGGTGCATGCCGCTTAGTTTGTACCCTGAAATGCATCCAGCAAACACCATAATATACAACTACCCCCCTTATTTTCATATCATTAATCATTACAAGATAGAAAAAGAACGCTTGTGCGTAGGGTTAGTTGGAATGCATCGTATGGATTTGATGACGCTTTGTATTGCATCGGCGGAAATCAGATAGGGAACTTTCGATGATGCCCGCCCAATGGCCTATTGGAAAGAGCACTGGGATGCGGTAGTCTCTGTTTGAGTTTGAAAACGAACGTGGCAACTAGCGCGTTTGTTTCCCGATAACTATGATAGGATTGGTTTAGGCTGCTATCGGCAGAACGGTGAAGAATCTTTGAATTTTCTCGGAAAAGGGTTATCCTATTACTTCAAGTTATGATTACCCGAACCGAATCTTTCAAATCAAATCGTCACAAGAGGTGGCGATTGTAATTTTCATGAAACACAACCTGATGCGAGCCATCATGATAGATTGGAGCGTTACAATAGCTTGAAGTTCAGGTTTCAATAAATATGCGGGATTCCTTGGCGTGACTTGGCGATCAGTTTTTCTGAAATTACATTTTTAAAATTGAATCTATTTACATTCCCGGCTTTATAATGTATAATTTTATTGCATAATCATCCATAATGTACATATGAATATGGTAGTTTCTATTCGTACACACAAATGTGCATCGAAATATTAGTGCTATCCTATTGATATACAAATTCACCCGATTCTTACGCGCACAAAGGCGTGCGTAGTAAATATAGGAGGAATCCACATGAATCTGCAACAACCAAACAGCAATGATGCGACCAGAACAACAAACCGTTCAAGGAGTGTTGTTCCATCTAGCGGTTTATGCTCGCGGTGCATAGACGGCTGCAAAGGCAACTGTGAAGTGTTCAAAGCTACCTTTCGAGGCAGGGAGTTGCTCTATCCGGGTCCGTTTGGGGATATAACAGCCGGAGGTGACAAAGAATATCCGGTTGACTATTCCCACATCAACATCCATGGCTATGCATTGGGGGCCAAGGGTCTCCCCGATGGTGTGAAAGGGGATTCTGACAACGCACTTTTCCCCAAGGTTTCCACGGAATGTGAATACGGCTGGGATAAAAAGGTTAAAATGAGCGTTCCGATCTTTACCGGTGCGCTTGGTTCAACGGAAATTGCACGCAAGAACTGGGAACATTTTGCCGTCGGTGCAGCTATATCCGGCGTTACCATCGTATGCGGTGAGAATGTCTGTGGTATTGATCCAGGCCTTGTTCTCAACAAAGACAACAAGGTTGTCTCAGCCCCCGATATGGACAGACGAATCGCCGCCTATCGGAAATACCACCGCGGTTATGGTGAAATTCTGATCCAGATGAACGTTGAGGATACTCGCCTTGGCGTTGCCGAGTATATCATTGACAAGCATGGCATTGAGACGATTGAGCTGAAATGGGGTCAGGGGGCAAAGTGCATCGGCGGCGAGATCAAGGTAAACACGCTAGAGCGCGCACTTGAACTTCAGCGCAGAGGCTACATTGTTACGCCGGACCCTTCCGATCCAATTCATCAGGCGGCATTCAAAAGCGGCGCGTTGAAGGAGTTCGAACGTCACAGCCGCCTTGGCTTCATTGATGAAGAAGGTTTCCTGAAGGAAGTCGAACGGCTCAGAAGGCTTGGTTTCAAACGCATAACGCTTAAAACTGGCGCTTATGGACTGCGTGAGCTTGCCATGGCGATCAAATGGTCTTCCAAGGCAAAAATCGATCTTTTGACCATTGATGGCGCTTCCGGCGGTACCGGAATGAGCCCTTGGCGAATGATGGAAGAATGGGGCATGCCCAGCATCTATCTGCATTCGGCTGCTTATGAATTCGCTACCATTCTCCAAAAGAAGAATGAGCGTGTGCCTGACTTTGCGTTTGCTGGTGGCTTCAGCACGGAAGATGGTGTTTTCAAAGCACTTGCGCTTGGCGCTCCCTTTACAAAGGCTGTGTGTATGGGTCGCGCGCTGATGATACCCGGCATGGTCGGCAAAAACATTGAACAGTGGATGAAAGATGGAGATCTTCCCAAGACGGTCAGTGAATTTGGCAGCACCAAGGAGGAAATCTTTGTGTGCTACGAAAAGGTACGCGATATCGTCGGCACGGAAGAAATGAAGCATATCCCCCTCGGCGCTGTTGGTATTTATAGTTATGCAGATAAGATTACTGTTGGTCTGCAACAGATGATGGCCGGCGCAAGATGCTTTAGTACCTCTGCCATTACCCGAAACGAACTGATGTCTTTGACCGAAGAGTGTGCGAGAGTTACAGGAATACCCTACCTGATGGATTCCTATCGCGCAGAGGCAATGGATATCCTCAACAGTTGATTTTGATATTAAGACAAGTTAAGAAATGTCGCATCTGATTGGATGAAATGGGGAAACATTGCGTTTCCGATGCCTGACACAACACGAAACATAAACAAAGAAGCCGCTATGAATTCAGCGGCTTCTTTGCATGTATTTCAATATTTGTCTGTTCTATCGGAGAAGAAAAGGGACCTTCAGGCAGAGCATGTGCTTGGATGAGTTAAGGCTCGGACAATTGTTAGCACTGTATTCGCCGCCGTTTATAGTGAATCAACTTACCCAAAGGACAAAACATGATATAATAAGAGGATGTCATATAGCAAAGATTGAAGGGAATAAGTCGTTGAGTATCTTGGCATTGGTCACAGTCAACGGCAGTCCAGAGACACCTTTCACGTAAACCTTGCTTGACTTGAAACCACGATATCTGCATGGAGATGTACATGTATCCGCCGACGCAGGAGAGGTTGCGCTTATGCAGGAACCATTGTTCTACTGTTTAAACAGGCAGATAGTGGCGAAGGGCAATCGTCAATGCAGGTCGATCCGACGGTTGCGCCTGAGACCTGCCGCTGTGCGATCGACACCAATTCCGATACTTTGATTACAAAAGGGTATTAGGAGAGCAATGCTGAAGATCGCCTATATTCTATACAACCTCCCAGTGTAAACCTCGTTTATTGATCGCCATTCCTTACTATTGCTGGAATAATCGTGGATGGGGAGAAATCCGTGTATGGATACGCAGAAGCAAATAGCTTTTGGTAACGCAGGGAAATGCGTTCCCTGATTGTATTAAAAGTCTGTAGAACGGAGAGATCCATACTGCAGACTTTTTATTGTATACGGAGTTGGCATCCACGATACCACAGTGTTCAACGAGCACCCGTGTCTGGCTCGATTCACTAAAGTTTGATCTTTGAATCCAATGTGAGGATTATTGCTTTTTAGGCAACAATAACAATGATCTGACAGCCTAGATAGCACTATCCATGTTCGTTCAAAAGGGAGGCAACAGCAATTCGATCCTATGTTTACATGCATAGAATACATACTTTCCTACGTCCCTTAATTACTCGTGTATGCTTCCGTCAACCCGCACCTGCGTCGACTGTCGAAAATGACTGGGTGGAGCGCCGTACTTTTTTTTAAACAAGCGACTGAATTGGTAGGCGTCATAAAAACCATAGCTATCCGCTACATCAGAAAGTGTACGGTCACGATCGGAGCGAATGCATGCATAGGCCATTTCGAGCTTGAGGTTGAGCTGATACTGATATACGCTTTGTCCTGTCAGCGCTTTAAAACGAGACGAGAGTGAACGTACACTCATGCCCGCGAGCTCGGCCGCCTCCTCAAGCGCGAGGGTACGGGTCGGTTCCTCGCGAAATACCTGGGATAACCGCGACATCCATTCTACCTCGGTTTGAGAACGATCCCCAATGTAGGCAAGCTCACCCAGTAGCAAATCCAGCAATAAAGACATCTGGCGGCGACGATCTGGACGATCGCTCCAAAACAGCTCTTGTGTCTCCAAAAACAGGTCGCGAACATGCGGGTATCGTGCGCAGGGTGTGAGTGCTCTTAGCAATGCGCAGGAATCGTCTTTCACGTCGGAAAATGCTTCGCTATCTCCTTTAACAGCGGTGAAATGGATAAAATGCGTACGTGTACCCGCTGTGCACTTTAGAGGGCTGAAATGGTGTAAACCAGCCCTTATGAGCAACACATCGCCCGGTCTTACCAGGTGATTCGTTTCACCGCACCGGATCGTCCATTCTCCTTCTTGTAAAAATAGCAAATCATGAACATCCATGGTACGATCCGGGTGGAGTGTTGGGTGCGCATAAAGGTTAGCACCACACTCTGTCACATCTCTATTCTTATAAAGC
>Ga0302286_10003421_pt1 | contig 10711 bp, 6 predicted proteins | sample III_Fen_E2_3_FD_198765 | JGI IMG/M metagenome (GOLD analysis project Ga0302286, IMG submission 198765) | Peat permafrost microbial communities from Stordalen Mire near Abisko, Sweden - III_Fen_E2_3 | ecosystem: Environmental > Terrestrial > Soil > Wetlands > Permafrost | place: Sweden: Abisko...
GGCGCTTCAAAAGCAGTGATTGTATTGTCCTTAATTCCTTTGATCAGTAAGTTAAACAGATTGGTTCTGCCCTGTATCTCCTGAGTTGGAAAATACAATGGCTGGTTCATCTTCTCACGCATATCGATCAGGCGCCAGACGGTCTTGGACCAGGTGACGTCAGCCTCCCTGACACCGGGGAGTTGGGCGGGTTTGCGTTCAATGGTAATTCTCTTATCGTAGGCACCGCCATACTTATTCTTGACGATTTCTTCTATCCCCTGTCCAGGTGCATTATATGTTGATGCGCACACAAGTAAGATTAAAAAGAAAGATAATTTTATTTTCATTTTCTATTTAATTTTTAAGCTGATCGCTGGCAAGGTTCTTGTGACTCCATCATCCCCTTTAACGACTATATCATCAAAATAAATACGTTGCCCACGGTTCAGGTTTTTAAAAATAGCCTTGTTTTCTGAAGTGAATAGATTTCCTTTGGTCGCTTTTCTCTCTTCAAAACCGCCGCTTCCACCCACATTAACCACAAAAGAAAGTACTTGGAATTTCATTTCAAAATCAAAACCAGGAATATCGGCAAATATGCCATCCTCATTCATCAGTTCTGCTTTGGTGATCAAACCACCTTTAATACCGGAAATTGTAGCCACAGGATCAGGAACATTTTTGACCCTGAATTCCATGGATCCCATAAATTTAGATACTTTATCAACCATCGCATTCACCGAAATAACGGCATTCACACCGGCTTTGTCAGGATGGACTAAATAACCATTCGCAGTTTGTTCTATGCGTCCGTTTTTTATAGTAACCTGAATATCCCTTGAGGAGAATCCGGGTACGGAGACGGAAACAGGATTTGCCAAACCAACATAAAGAATGTTCATCTTGGTAGGTGAAACAGTCGCTGATGGTTTTGATACCTGATACTCTTGTTGAAAAGGATATTGTACAACCTGCCCATTGGAATTTTTGAAGTTGATGACCCCTTTCCATACAAAATTGCCTTCACTATTGGCAGGGACACGGTATAACCCGGCATTCTCACCATGGATGATTGGGAGTTTGCTCCCGTTAACCAGGATCTCAGGAATGGCCGTTGTATCAATGGCAGAGATAAAGACTTTTGCCTCATAAGTATCCCCTTGCAGGATGAAATTGGATTTTGGGACGACCTGTGCCTTCAGATTGTTGAATTTAAATGAAGATGCATCAATCTTGGTGTAATAATAATTTATAACGTCGGATTCGCTGTTACGAATATCACTCTGCATCTTTGACATCAGTGTTACCACGGCGATCAATGGATAGCCCTGGAATTTACTGCTTTCCCAGGTAGGCGAACTTCCTTCTACCCGGGGTGGATTGGAAGTATCCAGGCTTTTAGAGATTGAGGTGATCAAAGAGGTTTGGCTCGAATCGATGTGAGATATCAGAAAGGTTCGGTAATTTTCTATGGCTTTTTTCAACAAAGTACCATTTTTCTGGGTCATCATGATCTCTTCCGCGTAGTTGAGATCTTCCTTACTTACAATACTGTCAACCCTTCCTTCCGGCCCGTCTGCTTTTTTTACAATCATCATTTTGAAATGAGTGATGTAATTGTACAGGCTATCCGTTTGTTCTTTGATTTTTTGAACAGTGCGGTTCAATTCCCCTACTTTTTGCGGATTCTCCTGGGCAGCTTTATCGAAATTGTTGTAAACGCTCCGATTTTTGTTGTTGAAGTTTTCGATTGTTTTCATGAAGCCCTGGTCAACCAATGCAAAAGCATCAACAACGGATTTGTCGACATTGAGCGCCAACATCGCCGTCAATACCAGGTACATCAGGCTGATCATTCGTTGCCGGGGTGTTTCCGGACAGTTTTTTACTCCCATGAGGTCAGCGAATTGATTAGATTAACCTTTGATATTCATTGCACCCAGCATGTTCCCGTAAACCTGGTTCAATGCTTCCAGATTTTTGTTCATTCGCTCGGTTAATTGATGGTATTTTTTTGCCTCTTCCATGGTATCAGTTGCCATTTGTTGTAATCCGGCTTGATCAGTAACACTCTTGGATGAAAGATCAGTCAATTTCTTTACATGTTGAAGATGAAGCTCAAAAGAAGAGTTCAAAGAAGCCAGATTGGCATTCATCTTTGACATTTCACCGGAATATGATTTGGAATTGTCACTGATAGCAGCAAAATTTTTGTTTACAGATTCGGTAAATTCTTTGTAGGACGAGGAGAGTTTCTCACTGGTAGATGCAAGTTGCTGGTTGATTTTCTTTGTCGAATCGGCGAAGGTCTCAGCCATCTCTTTCGATGAGCCCGAAATTAATTTTGAGGAGTGTTCGTAACTATGGACCAGATCTCCGAGCGACCGCTCAACCGATTGAGAGGCTTTGTTGTTTATTTCAGAGAAGGTACTCATTGACTGGGAGGCACTGCCGAGGTTTTTGACATACAATTCTGTGGCAACGGTAGCGCTGGTTATCTCAGAAATACCCTTGGCCGTATTGGTCAAGTCCTGCAGCCCTTTTCTAAGTTTAGAAAACATTTCAGGTGTGATTTCTGCTTTTTCAAGCATCTCTTCGAGCCCACGGGAGGTTGCCTTTGCTGGAGCTTCGATCTCCTCTTCAAATTCATAATCAGGATTCAACTGAGGATATACCTTGGCCCAGTCGGGGGTTTCAACCATTGGTTCGAAAGCAGAAAGAAAGAAAATCAATGCCTCGCATGACATTCCGATCATGAGCATTCCACCTCCGCCAGTCCAGTGCTCCAGTTTAAAAAGTGCCCCCAACAACACGACGGAAGCGCCGATGCTGTAAAAGTAATTCATGGTGGCTCTCCATTTGTGAGAGTGTGTCAGTTCTGCTAATCCCATAATATGTTCGTTTATCTGTAATTGTTAGAATTCATCGCCAAAAGAGGATCGTACACACCTGAAGCCTACGTAGGATTTTGCAGTATCCTGATACTCAAAAGTACGCGTTCCAACCTGAATATAATAAGCAATATCTTTCCAGGATCCTCCCCTGATAACCTTCCGTTTCATGGTCGGAGGATCGTCTGGAAGTGCATTGTATTCGAAATTGGGGTTCAAATCGTGCATAAAATTGTAGGTAGATTCGTCGTAGGCTGTAATGGTCCATTCTGCTACGTTACCAGCCATATCATACAACCCATAGCCGTTCGGCTCATAGGTTGCAACCTTGATAGACGCTTTGCCGCCATCGTCGCTGTAGTTCCCACGCATCGGTTTAAAGTTTGCCAGGAAACATCCTGTTTTAGACCGGGTATAATAACCACCCCATGGATACATCGAATTATCCAGGCCACCCCTGGCTGCCAGTTCCCATTCTGCTTCGGTAGGTAAACGATAATCCTGGACAGCATTATCCCCTTTGTTGGAAAGGACCTTGTTTTTATAATTGGTACGCCACAGACAGAATGCCTTGGCCTGCTTCCAGGTAACCCCTACAACCGGATAGTCGTCGAACCCGGGATGAGAGAAATACATCTTGGTCCAGGGTTCATTGAAGGCGTAGGTAAAATCACGGATCCAGACCAGCGTATCGGGGTAAATATTGACGGCATCGCTCATTACAAAGCTCGAACGGTTTTGTATTGGGACTATTTTACCATTCAGATCGACAATGCTGCCAGTATATTTTTGTTTGGTGTAATCATAGGAGTTCTGGCGGCGGGCTGCCTGTTGAAGATCCACCCAGTAGTAATTGTAATTCAACTTTCTGACATCAAGTTCTTTCTTGCCAAAGACCCTTTCGCTTTTATCGTAATAGAGTTGTTCCAGGTCTGGGATATATTCTGCCTTTCTCCAATTGAGCCTGACGCCCCAATCCAGAATAGGGGGATCGATGGGATCACCTCTCCTGGTTGCAGTAGGTTTAAACTCGGGATATTTTTGAGACAACAGATCCCGGGCAATAGAATCCCGCACCCAATAAACGAACTGTCTGTATTCGTTGTTGGTAATTTCGGTATCATCCATCCAGAAGGTGGCAAGGTCAACGGTGCGGGTAGGCGATGCTACTCCGGTAATATCCTGATCAGATGGCCCCATGTTAAAGCTTCTGCCGGGTATTAATACCATTCCAAGCGGTGACGGCTCCAGGTATTTCCCCCTTTTCTGTACCCCCACCAATTCACCGTTCCCGCTATTGTGACATCCGGAAACCAGCAGCATGACTGCCAGGCTACCATAAGCAAACAATCGTTTTATCGTTCGACTCATATCTTGTGAACCACTATATTTCATTCCAAAGTTATAAAAACCTAACACTTTTGGTTTTTTGACCCCTATTTTTATTTAAAAGAACAGCATAAGAGACGAAAAGTTCATGAGAACCAGAGTTATAACGTGACAAAACAGAAGTATTCAAATCATAAGAATACCCTATTTTTAACCCATTTTGCATCTCAAAGCCCAGAAATACAACCACTGCATCTTTGTTTCGGTATCCCAATCCTCCCCAAAATCGCCGATTGTATTGAAGCAAAAGATCGAGGTCGACTTGAGAGGTTGTTCCATCTGATTTAACAAAGAACGAAGGTTGAAGGGTAAAACGGTCATCATTCATTTCCAAATTATAACCGCCGGTAAGATAGTAATGTCTTTTCAGCGAATAATGACCTTTCTCCTCAAAAACAAAGGATGGTTGATTAAGGTGCAGGGAAGAGATGCCCAAATAATACTTCTTGTCCCGGTAAAAAAATCCGGCACCAAAATCAAACAAAACCCCGTTTACCTCCTGTTTTGGTAAAGCAGGATCTGAATTATCTATAAGATCCCCTCCTTCCGTATCAGTCCAACCCGGACTAAGGTTTTTGTTCATCATACCCAACGAGATACCACATCCAAGCTGACCTTGTCCGAGTTGAAAACGATAAGAATAATCAAATCCAAATGTGACATTCTTTTCATATCCAATTGCATCTTTCAGTACCGTAAACCCCAGACCATCAGCAGCCCCGATTAATCTTAAGGGTGCATCAATCTGAAATACCGTGGTAGCTGGCGCACCGGGAAATCCAACCCACTGTTGCCTGTTCAATAACATAAGATTGATTGCCCCGGAATTTCCTGAGAATCCGGGATTAACAATCAGATGGTTGAACATATTCTGACTAATCTGCGGATCTTGTTGTGCACTTGCGGCGAAAGTACATATATTTAACAAAATCCACAAAAGTCTATTAAATTTCATTTGTTTATCAATGTGTTTTTTATCGACCAAATGGAATAGCCACCTAATCATTTCCGGTTGGTGTGATAATGGTCTCATGGCTATTTCATACGTATATAAATTTGTTCTTATTGCCCGTATGAATTCGCATCCACAAGTTGGGGAATATCCATTATGACCGGTAATATTGTAATCAAGCTCATTTTAGCCAAGATAAAATTAATAAAGAACAGTCTGAAATAAATAAAATCATAAATACATTGCCAGATTGTCTAAGTACTTCATATATGTTGTTCAATAAGTCTTATTGAAAGAGGACCACCATCTGTCGGGGATCTCATTCTTGCATGCTTTAAGGTAATCTTTTTTTGAACAGGGGATCCTGAGAGGGAAAAGGTCACAGTCTGACGATGGAACCTCCATCCACCATCTTTTGGAAACAGGATGTTTGAGAAAAGTGACTGGTTCCGGGATTCCTTCGACAGGAACAATAAAATGCATAAAATCGATGGCTTCATCCTGGGGAATTTCGTCAATTTTTTTAGACTTTCCATTTAAAAAGTACCAAACAATTTGAGCTGCCATCATTGCCCCATACCGGTCTGGGTCATTGGCCGGGTCGTATCCAAAAAGAGAGAACCAACCTGGGTCGGTTGATATTCCTGCATACCATGCAAGTTGACAGGCTTCTTCTCCTGTCAAACCATTGGGTGAATTTTTGGTCTGACCGGGCGCCTCACATAGTTTGAGTGATCCAAAATCAAAACTGACCAGATCCGTTTCACGAAGGTAAGGTTCCATCTCACGAATCCCGTTTCTGATCTCCCCCAGCGTAAAAAGTGATCCGTTAAATTCTTCAGAAAATGTCTCCTTTCTTTCCTGTGATACAAAGAAAGACTGAACGGCCATGATATTAACAATGGTTTCGGTTGACAAATCATTCAGAAATAAATCATCATTGAGACCCTCTTTGTGAGATACGCTGTCAATCCGGTCATCAATTACCGTTAAAATTGTTTCATTTTTAGGAATACCTGCAAGTAGTGGAACTGTAAAGGTTTGATTTCCACCTAAAACAAGCATAGGGAGACCCAGTGAGAAGATCTCTTCAGCCACCACACGAACTGCGGCAATGGTATCGCCGACCTCTTTGCCTGTTTTGACATTACCCAAATCAACAATTCGGAAAGATCCAGAAAATCCATGGAGATGATAGAGCTGTTCCCTGATGGCATCGGCAGAACCCGAGTAGGAGGGGGAAACAGAGAGTCGGTCGTCAGAAATTCCAAGGATCACAACATCCGGTAAAACAGACTCATTCCAGACAGAATCTTTCAATAGTGTTCCCAGACAATCTTTATCTCCCGAGAAATTTTTAACAACCGATAATACTTTGGATGGAGTAATGAGTTCTTTCAACATAGCACTGGTTTTACCGACAATATAGAAAAAACTTTCAGCAATAAAAGTCCCTTTCGGAATTTATTCTATTTTGATTTTTTCTGTTTTGGTTTTTTTAATTCTGCTTCAATGACCTCTTTGCAAACAGGATAGGTCAGTTGATCCAATTTAATGTCTTTTTTTAGTTTGATATTTTGTTTTTTGTAAGAGATATAGGGTCCCCATCGACCCTGTAAAATTCGAATATCCGGATCTTCATCAAAAGTCATTAACAAAGAACTTGAAATTTTTTCGCGTCTCTCAAGAATTAGTTCAATGGCCCTGCCAAGGAGTACGGTATAGGGATCATCTACCCCTTTTTTCAGGGAGACAAAATTGGAATCATGCTTGACATAAGGTCCGAATTTTCCTATTCCGATGGTCACTTTTTTCCCTTCATATTCCCCGAGATCCCGGGGAAGATCAAAAAGTTTCAACGCCTGTTCGAGGGTGATCGTCTCAATGCTCTGTCCTTGTTGCAAGCTGGCAAAAACAGGTTTTACACTGCCATCTTCGGATGCTTCACCCAACTGTATAAATGGTCCGAACCTTCCAATTTTTGCAGATAAAGTCTTTCCGGTTTCGGGGTCAACACCCAGTATTCTTTCGCCGCGGGCCCTCTCGGAATTAACCATGGCATTTTCGATCTGACGATGAAAAGGCTGATAAAATTGGTCAATCATCACCTGCCATTCCAAGCCTCCTTCTGCAATTTCATCAAATTGTTTTTCAACAGACGCCGTAAAATTAAAATCCACAATTGCTTCGAAATGCTTCATTAGAAAGTCATTGACAACAAGACCAATGTCTGAGGGAAAAAGTTTTGATTTTTCTGTGCCTGTGATCTCTGTTCGCTCCTCCCGCCTTATCTTGCCGTCTTTTAGGACCATCTGGACATAGGTCCGTTCGGTTCCGGGCCTGTCTTCTTTGACGACGTAATCCCTTTGCTGAATGGTGGTAATCGTAGGCGCATAGGTTGAGGGACGACCTATGCCCAGTTCTTCCAGTTTTTTTACGAGGCTTGCTTCTGTGTAACGTGGCGGTTTAAGTGTAAAACGTTGCAATGCAAGAATAGACTCTGCTTCCAATTTTTGATTAACAGATAACGGAGGTAGTAAACCTTTCTCTTCATCTGAATGATTCTCCTCATCGCTTGATTCAAGGTATACCCCCAAAAAACCATCAAACTTCAACACCTCTCCCGAAGCCAGAAAACGCTCTTTACAATTGGAGATATTGATCGTTACATTGGTTCGTTCCAATTCTGCATCAGCCATCTGGGATGCGAGGGTCCGTTTCCAGATCAGACTGTATAACTTCTGTTCCTGAGTTGAGCCATCAATTTCCTCTTCAAAAAAATTGGTTGGACGGATGGCCTCATGAGCCTCCTGAGCCCCTTTGGAATTGGTTTTATAATGGCGGATTTTGAGATACTTTTCGCCAAATGAGCTGGTAATTTTCTTTTTTGCACTGTTCAATGCCGTCTGCGAAAGATTGGTTGAATCGGTACGCATGTAGGTGATTTTCCCTGCTTCGTAGAGTCTTTGTGCCACGGACATAGTCAGGGAAACGGGGAACCCCATTTTTCGGCTGGCTTCCTGTTGAAGGGTAGAAGTAGTGAAGGGTGGTGCAGGCGATTTCTTGGCCGGTTTGGTGACGATATCCCCAATCACATACTCTGCCTGACTGCATTTTTGAAGAAAATGGGCAGCATTCTCTTCCTTTTCGAACCGTTCAGAGCATTCGGCCTTTAGCAAAGTGCTCTTGCCGGATTTCTCGGGTACTACAAAAAGGGCAGTGACTTTAAAATAGGGCACAGTCTCAGTGTTTGTTATCTCACGCTCCCGTTCTACAATCAGTCTCACAGCTACCGATTGAACCCGTCCTGCCGACAGGGATGGTTTCACCTTTTTCCACAGTACCGGAGAGATTTCAAAACCGACGAGACGATCCAGAATTCGGCGTGCCTGTTGCGCATCTACCAGATTCTTATCCAGGTGACGGGGATGCTCGATCGCATGCTGGATGGCATCCTTTGTAATTTCATGAAAAACGATCCGGTTAGTGGTCGAAGAATCCAGTTTCAATACCTCCATCAGATGCCAGGCAATCGCTTCCCCTTCGCGGTCCTCGTCCGACGCGATCCAGATGGTTTTTGCCGTTTTGGCAATTTTCTTCAATTCTGCTACCACTTTCTTCTTGTCTTCCGAAACGATATAGTTTGGTTGATACCGGTTGTTTACGTCAACGCCGAAATCTTTCTTGTCCAGATCCCGAATATGACCAAAACTGGACTTAACCAGGTAGTCTTTGCCTAAAAATTTCTCAATTGTTTTTGCCTTGGCAGGGGACTCGACGATGACCAGATTCTCTTCCATAATATGAAAATAAATGACCAGTGACTGCTTAAAAATTTCTGCAAATTAACGAAAATCAAAACCTAACTTCCAAGAACAAAGTGCATTTAAAATTTTTTTTATTTTTTCTTCTTCTATGACTGATAGCATTTCCCTTTGAAATTTCAGGTCATGACCTCCTCATCCTATACAAGTTAAGGGAAAATATGGAACTCTCAAAATGAACTTAAAATTCGATCATTATTCCTATGGAGGGGAGGACGGTCCCTGACGAAGATGCAATACTTTTTAACAAATACCTTGAAGAATCATGGGGATCGGTCAGCGGCGTGCCATTGGGATCGGTCTGCTGGATCAAACTCGGTGGAAGATCTGCTTGGAAGTTATAGGCATTTTGAATGTCGACATAAAGCATCAAGGACCATTTTTTATAATAGTATGCTTTATCCACCCGGAGATCCAATTGTTGAAAAGGACTCAATCGTTTTTTATTGAACTGGCTGTAGTCCAAATATCCCCTGCCGTTGGCGTCCCAGGCCGTTTTTAGGGAAGACTTTTCCACATCCCAGGGAGTATACGGGGAACCCCCTATGTAACGCCACCGGAACCCAAAATCCCAGTTTCGCTTAAAGGAGCGTGTAGCAGAGATAGTAAAAAGATGACGGTTGTCCCAGGATGATGGGACATATCTGCCCTTTATATCTGTAAATTCACTTCTTACATAGGTATAGGTCAATACCCCCTTGAAACCAAAAAAATTCTTGAATCTGGATAATATTTCAACACCATACGCATGGCCTTTGCCGGTTGATTTAACCTCTTCATCCCCGAAGACTCCAAAATCGGCGCCTTTGCTTGCCAGTGATACAGAATCTCTTACAGAGAAAGGGTAGTGGCTGTAACCCTTAAAAAATCCTTCGACTGAGAATTGTGTAGTAGTATTGGGCCGGAAATCAAGCCCGGCAACCAGATGATTGGCTCCAATCATCCGTATCCCATTTTTCATGTTGATCAAAATCCCGGCATCGTTCCGGTAGCCAAGTGTTGTGTATGCAGGCAATTGAAGATATCTCCCGGCATTGATGCTGAAGGAAGTCCTGCTGCTAAATTGATAACTGGCCGAAAAACGGGGTGAAAAATTGTCGAGGGGATTAGACATTCGGGATGAGTAACTGTTTCCATCCCCCCTGATCCCCAGGGAAAAAAGTAATCTCTGATTTAGAAAATCCTTGTTAAACTGGCCGAAAAATCCATATTTTACAAAATCCAAATTTGATAAATAGCTAAAAGATTGAACGTTATTGGCTATATACAATTTTTGAAAAGTCTTGTTGTAGTATTTTGCATATTGAAAATCTGCGCCGTAAGTAATTTTTAATTTTGTTTTGGACAAATAATAGTGTTCGAACCTGAACTTTGTTTCACTTTCGCGGGAATCATAATTCAGGTTTAGATTCACCGGATCCTCAATGTTGTCATGGTATTTGATCTGACTGTTGTTGAGTGTATTGTGACTTATTATATAGGTATTGTATCCGGATACATTGTAATGTTTTAAGACCAGTCCCAAAGTGTAGTTCCATTGTTTGTTTTCCGGCAGATAACTCAGTATATAGCGTTGTTGGTCCGTTTCGTTGGCTTTCAGATTCAACTTTGAATTATCCAAAGCGCCCAATCCGATCAGGGAGAGTTCAGTCTTATTGTCTATTTTGGTCTTT